>Ga0307373_10012756_pt1 | contig 11880 bp, 9 predicted proteins | sample OX2MG_FD_202534 | JGI IMG/M metagenome (GOLD analysis project Ga0307373, IMG submission 202534) | Soil microbial communities from Risofladan, Vaasa, Finland - OX-2 | ecosystem: Environmental > Terrestrial > Soil > Coastal area > Acid sulfate soil | place: Finland: Risofladan, Vaasa | collected...
TGAACTGCTGCGGCTGGTCAGCGGGCATCCGAGCCTTGAACTGGCCATGGCCACGGCCGACAGCAGCGCGGGGAAGACCGTTGCCGATCTCCACGCCAACCTGGCCGGTCATCCCGCGCTCGCGAACCTGACCTTCGAGCCGCACAGCGCGGTCAAGGAGGCGGACGCCGATCTCGTCTTCCTGGCCCTGCCGAGCGGCCAGTCCGCGCCGGTGGCAGCCGGCCTGGACGATGACATCGCGGTCGTGGACCTCGGACCAGACTTCCGGCTGGCGGACCCGGCGGACTGGACGCGGCATTACGGCGGCGACCATCCGGGCCGGTGGGTCACCGGGCTGCCCGAGCTGCCAGAGGCCCGGCCGCTGATTCGCGGCGCTCGCCGGGTCGCCGCTCCCGGCTGCTACGCGACGGCGGCGATCGTGGCCCTTGCCCCGCTGGTGGCGGCCGGCCTGGTCGCCGCGGACGATGTCGTCGTGGTGGCCGCTTCGGGAACCTCCGGCGCCGGCCGCTCGCTGCGGGCCGACTTGCTCGGCAGTGAGGTCATGGGCTCGGTCTCGGCGTACCAGGCGGGGGGCGCGCACCGGCACACGCCCGAGATCGAGCAGGCACTCGCCGAGATGGCGGGCGGTCGTCCGGCCCGGGTGTCGTTCACGCCGATGCTCGCGCCGATGCCGCGCGGCATCCTCGCCACCTGCACGGCCCGGCTGGTCTCCGCCACAGCCGACACGGCCGCCACCGACACGGCCGCGCTGCGAGCCGCGCTGGCCGGCGCGTACGCCGGCGAGCCGTTCGTCGCCGTCCTGCCGGACGGCCGGTGGCCGGGCACAGCCGCGGTGGCCGGCTCCAACGGCGTGCACGTGCAGGCCGCCGCGGACCCGCGCACCGGCCGGGCGACGGTCGTCGCCGCCATCGACAACCTCGGCAAGGGCGCCGCGGGCCAGGCGATCCAGAACGCCAATCTCATGCTCGGCCTGCCTGAGACAGCAGGCCTGACCTCGATCGGAGTAGCGCCATGAGTGTCACAGGACCGCTCGGATTCCGCGCCGCCGGAGTCGCGGCCGGGATCAAGGCGTCGGGCAGCCCCGACGTCGCGGTCGTGATCAACGACGGGCCCTCGGCGGCTGCCGCTGGCGTCTTCACCTCGAACCGGGTCAAGGCCGCGCCGGTTCGCTGGAGCCAGCAGACGGTCGCGGGCGGCCAGATCCGCGCGGTCGCGCTCAACTCGGGCGGCGCCAACGCCTGCACCGGGCCGGACGGGTACGCCGACACCAGGCAGACCGCCGAGCATCTCGCGAAGCTCCTCTCGGTGCAGCCCGGCGAGATCGCCGTCTGCTCGACCGGGCTGATCGGCGATCGGCTGCCGATGTACCGGCTGCTGGTCGGCGTCGACGCCGCAGCGGCCTCGGCGTCGGTGGCAGGCGGGCAGGCGGCCGCGACCGCCATCATGACGACCGACACCGTCCCCAAGACCTGCACCATCCAAGGCGGCGGCTACCAGATCGGCGGGATGGCCAAGGGCGCCGCGATGCTGGCGCCCGCGCTCGCCACCATGCTCGTCGTGCTCACCACCGACGCGGACCTGACGCCCAGCGAGCTGGACAAGGCACTGCGCGGCTCGGTGCGCACGACGTTCGACCGGCTGGACTCCGACGGCTGCATGTCGACCAACGACACCGTCCTGCTCCTCGCCAGCGGGGCGTCCGGCAAGCGGCCTGAGCTGAATGAGTTCACCGAGCTGCTGACGGCCGCCTGCGACGACCTGGCGCACCAGCTGCTGCTCGACGCCGAGGGCGCGACCAAGGCGATCACTATCGAGGTGACCGGGGCGGCCAGCGAGGACGACGCGCTCGCCGTCGGCCGCGCCATCGCCCGGTGCAACCTGTTCAAGTGCGCCATCGCCGGCGAGGACCCGAACTGGGGCCGGGTGCTCGCCGCGGTCGGCACGACCAGCGCCGTCTTCGAGCCGGACGAGCTCAGCGTCGCGATCAACGGAGCCTGGGTCTGCCGGAACGGAGCCCCGGGGACCGACCGGTCGGCCGTCAGCCTGCGGCCGCGGGACGTGACCGTGACGGTCGACCTGTCCGCGGGCCAGGCCATGGCCGCGGTGCAGACCACCGACCTGACCGCGGCCTACGTACACGAGAACTCGGCGTACTCGACGTGATCGTTGAGCAGGAGCATGCCAGTGCGCTGGCCAAGGCGGCGACGCTGATCGAGGCGCTGCCATGGCTGGAGCGCTTCCACGGCCAGGTCGTCGTGATCAAGTACGGCGGCCATGCCATGACCGACGAGGCGCTGCGGATCGCGTTCGCGCAGGACGTGGTCTTCTTGCGGTACGCGGGCCTCCGCCCGGTCGTGGTACATGGCGGCGGGCCGCAGATCAGCGCGCACCTGGACCGGCTCGGCATGGAGTCGACGTTCAGGGCCGGGCTGCGGGTCACCACGCCCGAGGCCATGGAAGTGGTCAGGATGGTGCTGACCGGCCAGGTGAACAGGGACGTCGTCGGACTGATCAACCGGCACGGGCCGTTCGCGGTCGGCATGTCGGGCGAGGACGCGCACCTGCTGACCGCCCGCCGGGTCGTGGTGACCACGGACGACGGCGAGGTTGTCGACATCGGCCACGTCGGCGAGGTCGAGTCGGTGAACCCGGGAGCGGTGAGCGCGCTGATCGCCGACGGCAGGATCCCGGTGCTCTCGACCGTGGCGCGGAGCGACTCGGGCGAGGTGCTCAACGTCAACGCCGACACCGCTGCCGCCGCGCTGGCGGTGGCGCTCGGCGCCGTGAAGCTCGTGATGCTCACCGACGTGGCGGGCCTCTACGCGAACTGGCCGGCGAGCCCGGCCGCGGCCGGCGAGGCCGCCGGAGCGAACGGCACGTCCCCGGCCGGGGGCGGCCGGCCGCCCGAGGTAATCAGCGAGCTGACCGTGAGCGAGCTGGCCGCGATGGTCCCGCAGCTGAGCGACGGCATGATCCCGAAGATGGAGGCCTGCCTGACCGCCGTCCGCGGTGGGGTGCCTCAGGCGCACGTGCTCGACGGGCGGCTGCCGCATGCCGTCCTGCTGGAGATTTTCACCGACTCGGGGATCGGCACGATGGTCGTGCCCGACGGAGAGCAGAGGGCAGCATGAGTACCTCAGAACTAGCGCCCGCGGTCACGACCGCGACCAGCGCGCTGCAGGAGCGCTACGGCGCTGTGATGATGCCGAACTACGGCACGCCGCCGATCGCCCTGGTGCGCGGCGAGGGCTGCGTCGTCTGGGACGTGGACGGCAACCGCTACCTGGACCTGCTCGGCGGGATCGCGGTCAGCGCGCTGGGGCACGCGCACCCGGCGCTCGTCGCGGCCGTCAGCGAGCAGGCCGGCCGGCTCGCGCACATCTCGAACCTCTACCTGCACGAGGGTCAGGTGGCGCTGGCCGAACGGCTGCTCGGCCTGCTCGGCGCGGACGGCCGGGTGTTCTTCGCCAACTCGGGCACTGAGGCCAACGAGGCAGCGGTCAAGCTGGTCCGCCGCATGCAGGGCGCCGGCCGGCCGCGGTTCGTCGCCGCCGAGGGCGGGTTCCATGGCCGGACGATGGGATCGCTCAGCCTGACCGGCAAGAGTTCGATCAGGGAACCGTTTGCGCCCTTCGGGGTTGACGTTCGGTTTGTTCCCTATGGCGACCAGGATGCGCTGGCGGCCGCGATCGGACCGGACTGCGCCGGGGTATTCCTCGAGCCCGGCCTCGGCGAGGGCGGGGTCGTGCCGGCGCCCGCCGGATACCTGAAGGCGGCGCGGGCGGCGTGCGACGCGAGCGGAGCGCTACTCGTGCTCGACGAGATCCAGAGCGGCATCGGCCGTACCGGCGCGTGGTTCGCCTTCCGGGCAGAAGGGATCCTGCCCGACGTCATCACGCTGGCCAAGGGACTCGGCGGCGGGCTGCCGATCGGCGCGTGCATCGGCATCGGGGCGGCCGGGTCCGGGTTCGGCCGGGGTGACCACGGCAGCACCTTTGGCGGCAACCCGATCGCCTGCGCGGCCGCGCTCGCCGTGCTCGACACGATCGAGCGCGACGGCCTGCTCGCTCATGTCACGCAGGTCGGCGCCGCGCTGTCGGCGGGAATTGCGGCTACCGGTCACCCGTTGATCGCGGGCGTCCGCGGCAGCGGCCTCTGGCAGGCCATCGCGCTGACCGCGCCGGCGGCCACCTCGGTGGAGACGGCGGCGCGGCAGGCTGGGTTCCTGGTGAACGCGGTTCAGCCGGACGCGATCAGGCTCGCCCCGCCGCTCGTGCTCAGCATCGGCCAGGCCAGGTCCTTCACCGACGCGCTGCCGGCGATCCTCAGCCAGGCCACCGCGCTGGCCGGACAGGGGGCGTGATGGGCACACCAGCCGATGGGCTGGTCGGCCCGCCGGTCAGGCACTTCCTCAGGGACGACGACCTCACGCCAGCCGAGCAGGCCGAGGTACTGAAGCTGGCCATTTCGATGAAGGCCGACAGGTACCGCTGGCAGCCGCTCACCGGCCCGCGCAGCGTCGCGCTGCTGCTCGACAAGGCATCCCTGCGGACCAGGGTCTCGTTCGCGGTCGGCATCGCCGAGCTCGGCGGGAACGCGCTCGTCATCGACATGGCCTCGACGCACCAGTCACGCGGCGAGTCGATCGGCGATACCGCGCGGGTGCTCAGCAGGCAGGTTGCCGCGGTCGCCTGGCGTACCTTCGGCCAGGACCGGCTCGAGGAGTTCGCCGCGGCCAGCACCGTCCCCGTGATCAACGCGCTGACGAACGAGTTCCACCCGTGCCAGATCCTCGCCGATCTGCAGACCGTCAGCGAGGCCTTTGGCGGGCTGGCCGGGCTGCGGCTCAGTTTCCTCGGCGACGGCAGCAGCAACCTGGCGCACTCTTACCTGCTCGGCGGAGCGACAGCCGGGCTGCACGTGCGGATCGTGGCGCCGGAGCCGTACTGGCCGCTGCCTGACGTGCTGGCGCGGGCGCAGGCCATCGCCGTCCAGACGGGCGGGTCGGCCGAGGTCTGCGCCGACCTCGCGGCGGGCTGCGCCGAAGCGAACGTCCTGGCTACGGACGTCTGGACGTCCATGGGGCAGGAAGGCCAGGAGGGCGACCGGATCGCCGCGATGACGCCGTTCCGGCTTGACGAGGGGAAGCTGGCGCTGGCCGCGCCCGGCTGCCGGGTCCTGCACTGCCTGCCGGCGCACCGCGGCGCGGAGATCACCAGCGGCGTGCTCGACGGCCCGGCCAGCCTGGTGTGGGACGAGGCCGAGAACCGGCTGCACGCGCAGAAGGCGCTGCTGACCTGGCTGCTCCGGGAGGACAGGTGACCCGCCCGCTGATCGCCAGTGCCGACCGGGTGAGCCCGGCCACCAAGGCCGCCAGGCACGCGAAGATCGCCGCGATCCTCAGCCAGCCCGGAGAGCCGGTGCGGTCGCAGGAAGAACTCGCCGATCGCCTCGCCGGGCTCGGCATCAAGGTCACCCAGGCGACCCTGTCCCGCGACCTCGACGACCTCGGCGCCGTGCGGCTGCGCGGCCCCGGCGGCGCGCTGGTCTACGCCCTGCCGCCCGACCCGGCCGATGCCCCGGTCGCCGACGTCGACGACGCGGTCTTCCGCCAGGCCGCCGCGGCGGTCGCCGGGCTCGCCGGGCTCGCCGGGCTCGCCGCTGGCACACCTACCGCGGCGGTCGCCGGCCTCGCGAAGGTGGCGGGCGACCTGCTGCTGTCGGCCGAGGCCAGCGGCAACCTGGTCGTGCTCCGGACTCCGCCGGGCGCCGCTCAGCTGATGGCGTCGATGATCGACAGAACTGCCATGCACGCGGTGCTCGGAACCGTCGCCGGGGACGACACCGTGCTCGTCGTGGCGCGTGACCCGGCCGGCGGCGACGAGCTCGCGGCCCTGCTGCTGCGGCTCGCCGAGCAGCGCAGCCGGGCGGAGCCCAGGCACCCGCCAGCCCAGACCAGTCAGCCGTCAGCCAGTCAGCAGTCAGCTACGGGGGCGAAGGCCACCAGGACGCATGCCACGGGGATTCAGGACAAGGAGGAGTTGTGACACAGCGAGTCGTGCTGGCCTATTCCGGAGGCCTCGACACGTCGGTGGCGATCGGCTGGATCGCCGAGCAGAGCGGCGCCGAGGTGATAGCGCTGGCCGTGGACGTCGGTCAGGGCGGCGAGGACCTGGAGACCATCCGGGCACGAGCACTGGCCTGCGGCGCGGCCGAGGCCGTCGTGGTCGACGCGCGGGCCGAGTTCGCCGCCGGCTACTGCATGCCCGCGCTGCGGGCCGGCGCCCTGTACATGGACCGGTACCCGCTGGTCTCCGCGCTGTCGAGGCCGCTGATCGTGGCCCACCTGGCCAGGGTGGCCAACGAGTTCGGCGCCAGCGTTGTCGCGCATGGCTGCACGGGCAAGGGCAACGACCAGGTCAGGTTCGAGGTAGGGCTGGCCGCGCTCGCGCCGGACGTGAAGTCCATCGCACCGGTCCGCGACTCGGGCATGACCAGGGACAAGGCGATCGAGTTCGCGGCCGCGAAGGGGCTGCCCATCGACGTCACCTCGAGGTCGCCGTACTCGATCGACCAGAACGTGTGGGGCCGCAGCTGCGAGACCGGGCACCTGGAGGACATCTGGGAAGCTCCGCATGACGACGTCTACGGCTACACGGAGGACCCGGCATCGGGCCGGCCGGCGCAAGAGGTCACGATCAGCTTCGCCGACGGCCTGCCGGTGGCGATCGACGGGCGGCTCCTGTCGCCGCTGGAGATCATCACCGAGCTGAACGCTCTGGCGGGTGCGCACGGCATCGGCAGGATCGACCTGGTCGAAGACCGCCTGGTGGGGATCAAGAGCCGGGAGATCTACGAAGCGCCCGCCGCGATGACGCTGCTCGCCGCGCATGCCGAGCTAGAGAACGTCTGCCTGGAGCGCGACCTGGCCAGGTTCAAGCGGATGGCCGGCCAGCGCTGGACGGAACTCACCTATGACGGACTGTGGTTCTCGCCGCTGCACCGCTCGCTCGAGGCGTTCATGACCGAGGCGTCGAAGCACGTGACCGGGGATGTGCGCGTACGGCTGCGGGCCGGCCAGGCGGTAGTGACAGGCCGGCGGAGCCCGGCGGCGCTCTACGACTACGGTCTCGCGACGTATGACACGGGCGACGTGTTCGATCAGTCGCTGGCGAAGGGGTTCGTGGAACTGTGGGGCCTGCCGACGAAGGTCGCGGCGGAGCGGGATCGGAAGGCTGCTCACGCCTAAGACCTGGTCCGAGGCGTGGCAGAGACCTGGCACGGGTCTGACGCCTGCGGGATCGGAACTCGCCCGGCCGCCTGCCCGCTTGCCGGGCGAGTCCGATCCGTCCGACCCCCCCGCCCGGCGCAGCGGCGGTGCCTGGGTGTGGCTGGGGCAGCGGGGTGCCCCAGGCAGACCGTTCGCGCCGGCGGGCCGGCGGGCGGGTAGTGGACCGGCAGGGCGGGAGATTTGGTTTGGGGTGGGGGAAGCGGGCGGGGGAGTTGTTGTGGCTATAGCTTGTCGGGTGAGCGGAACGCACTGACTGCGGGAGGGGTTGTGAGCGGCGAGCCAGGGACGTCTGCGGTGCGGCTGTGGGGCGGCAGGTTCGAGTCGGGGCCGGCCGATGCTCTGGCCAGGCTCTCGATGAGCGTGCAGTTCGACTGGCGGCTGGCGCGCTACGACCTGCTCGCGTCAGGGGCGCACGCGCGGGTGCTGCACCGCGCCGGGCTGCTCGACGACGGCGAGGTCGCCAGGCTGCTCGCGGCGATCGACGAGCTGAGCCGGGACTGCCAGACGGGCGCGTTCCGGCCGTCGGCGGCCGACGAGGACGTGCACACCGCCCTGGAACGCGGCCTGCTCGAGCGGGTCGGCTCGCTCGGCGGGAAGCTGCGCGCTGGCCGGAGCAGGAACGACCAGGTCGCCACCGACTTGCGGCTGTACCTGCGCGACCACGCCAGGCAGGTCGCCGCGCGGCTGGCCGAGCTGCAGACGGCGCTGATGGACCAGGCCGAGCGGCACCTCGCGGAACAGACGCCTGCCCCGGGGATGACCCACCTGCAGCACGCGCAGCCCGTGCTGCTCGCGCACCAGCTGCTGGCGCACGTGCAGGCGCTGGCCAGGGACATTGCGCGGCTGCGCGACTGGGACAAGCGGGCCGCGATCTGCCCGCTCGGGTCTGGTGCCCTGGCCGGCTCCTCGCTGCCGCTCGATCCCGCGGCAGTCGCGGCCGAGCTCGGTTTCGACGCGCCCGCGGCCAACTCGATGGACGCGGTGGCCGACCGGGACTTCGCGGCGGAGTTCTGCTTCGCGGCGGCGCTGGCCGGGGTGCACCTGTCCAGGCTCGGCGAGGAGGTCGTGCTCTGGACGTCGCACGAGTTCGGCTGGGCCGAGATCGACGATGCCTACGCGACCGGATCATCGATCATGCCGCAGAAAAAGAACGCGGACGTCGCCGAGCTCGCCCGCGGCAAGGCGGGCCGCCTGATCGGCGGCCTCACCGGGCTGCTCACCGTCCTGAAAGGCCTGCCGCTCAGCTACAACAGGGACCTGCAGGAGGACAAGGAACCCGTCTTCGATGCCGTGGACACGCTGCTGCTGGTGCTTCCGGCGATGGCCGGCCTGGTGAGTTCCATGCAGTTTCATGGTCAACGGCTCGCACGCGGAGCTGCCGCGGGCCACGCGCTCGCCACCGACGTAGCTGAGCTGCTCGTCCGGCGTGGCGTGCCGTTCCGGGAGGCGCACGAGGCGGTCGGGCACCTGGTCGTCTGGTGCCAGGTCCACGACTGCGAGCTTGGCGATGTCAGCGACGAGGACCTGCAGAAGGTGTCGCCGCACCTTACGCCGGACGTCAGGTCGGTGCTGTCAGTCCCCGGCGCGATCGCCGCCCGGGATAGCGTCGGCGGGACGGCGCCTGGCCGGGTAGCCGATCAGCTTGCCGCCCTGCGGCAGATCGTCTCCGCTGGTGTCGCCTGGGCCGCCGAAGGATGAGCGCGGGCGACGGCCCTGGGACGGCCGAAGATCATGATCACGGTGGGTTTTCGTCGAATAGCGCGGGAAACCCACCACGATCATGGAACCAGACGGTCCCGCGGGCGTTCTTTGATCGTCCGGTGCTGACGGTCGCGCCCGCCCTGCTCGGCTGCGTACTGGCGCACGAGACCGGCGACGGACTGGTTGCCGTGGAGATCGCGGAGGTCGAGGCCTACTGCGGTGAGTCCGATCCGGCATCGCACGCGTTCCGCGGGAAGACGGCGAGGAACGCGGTGATGTTCGGCGAGCCCGGGCACGCATATGTCTACTTCACCTACGGCATGCACTTCTGCGTCAACCTCGTCTGCCAGCCGGTCGGCGAGGCGACCGCGGTCCTGCTCAGGGCGGGCCGGGTTATCGAGGGGGCTGATCTGGCGGCCGCCAGGCGGCTAGCGGGCACCGGCGGCGGGGCGGGCGGCGGCGGGGCGGGCGACGGCTGGGCTGGCAGGAGGGGGCGGGTCATTGCCGAGCGAGAGCTTGCCAGCGGGCCGGCGCGGCTGTGCCAGGCGCTGGCCATCGGGCGGGCGCAGAACGGTGCCGACGTCTGCGACTCCGGCAGCCCGCTCCGGGTGTTCGCACCCGCCGGGTTCGCCGGCCTTCCTCCTGCCTCGATCGGCCGCGGGCCCAGAGTGGGCGTTCGTCACGGGGCCGAGGCCGACTGGCGGTTCTGGGCGGTTGGCGAGGCCGCGGTGTCGGCCTACCGGCCGCACGTGCCCCGCCGGCGTTCCCCGGCCGGGACGACGACCGAGACGACCGGGTCGGTCGGCTGAGCGCTTCGGCAACAACCTGGACGCCTGTCAGATCGCGGATTCCCGTCAGTCGTAGGCACTGACCGACATCCGTGGTCATGGAATCCGGGCCTGTCGTAGCGAAATCGAAGGTGACCGCCGGGCCGCGAGATGGGAGTATGCACCGGTGACCGACATCATTGACGATCTGGCCTGGCGCGGCCTGATCGCTATCTCGACCGACCTGGACGACCTGCGCAGGGCGCTCGCCGCCGGCCAGGTGACTGTATACGTGGGGTTCGACCCGACGGCGCCGAGCCTGCACATCGGTCATCTCGTGCAGCTTCTCACGTTGCGCAGGCTCCAATTGGCCGGGCACCTGCCGATCGGCCTCGTGGGCGGCGCAACCGGCCTGATCGGCGATCCGAGCGGCAAGTCAGCCGAGCGGGTGCTGAATCCGCCCGACGTCGTCGCCGGCTGGGTCAAGCACATCGGCGACCAGGTAGGCCGGTTCCTTGACTTCGAACCCGGCCCGGCGTCCGCGCTGATGGTCAGCAACCTGGAGTGGACAGAGGGCCTGTCGGCTCTGGCGTTCCTGCGCGACATCGGCAAGCATTTCCCGATCAGCCAGATGCTGTCCAGGGAAACCGTCAAGGGCAGGCTGGAGGCCGGGGGGATCAGCTACACCGAGTTCAGCTACCAGATCCTGCAGGCCAATGACTTCCTCGAGCTGTACCGCCGGCACGGCTGCACCCTGCAGGTCGGCGGCAGTGATCAGTGGGGGAACCTCGTCTCCGGCGTCGACCTGATCAGGCGCGTGACAGGCGAGTCCGTTCACGCCCTGGCGACGCCGCTGATAACGAAGCCGGACGGAACCAAGTACGGCAAGACGGAAGGCGGGGCGATCTGGCTCGGCCCTGAGCTGATGAGTCCGTACGCCTTCCACCAGTTCTTGCTGAATCGGGCCGATGCTGAGATGCCCGGGCTGCTCCGCATCTTCACGTTCCGGACCAGGGAGGAGATCGAGGACCTGGAACGGGAGATCGCCGAGCGCCCTGCGGCACGGACCGCCCAGCGGGTTCTGGCCGCCGACCTCACGACGCTCGTGCACGGCGCCAACGAGACGGCCAGAGCCATGGCAGCCGGCCGAGCTCTGTTCGGCCAGGGCGACCTCCGCGAGCTCGACGAGGATACGCTGGCCGCCGCGCTCGCCGAGGCGCCGCACGCGACGGTCGACCGCACGGGAGCGCCAGTGGCCGACCTCATGGTGGAGTCCGGCATCGTGCCGAGCAAGTCCGCGGCCCGGCGCGCCATCGAGGAGGGCGGCGCGTACCTGAACAACGTGAAGGTGGCGGACGTCAGCGAAGCGCCGCAGGAAAGTGATCTGCTCCACGGCAGGTTCCTGGTGCTGAGACGAGGCAAGCGGACCGTCGGCGGCATCGAGGTCAGCCGGCCGTAGTGCTGGGGCAATCCTCAGCTCGGCGGCAATCGTCTGCGGCGCTGGACCATACGTCCTATTAGGGCATGAAACGGGCGTAGATCCATGGCCTGGAGCCCCGATTTGACATGGTCGCCGTGCTTCCCTAATGTTCTGTTCGGCCCGATGCGAACCGGACGGCCCAGCGAGGCGCCGGTGGCAGGTGCCGCTAGCAGATCCCACTTCTCAGCGTACCGACCGCCCAGGTCGGCCGACTACTGTTGGGCTATGCTGGTTGACTGAGAGTAACTGTAAAACTAAATCCGCTGACAAACTTGACAGTCAGTTGACTCGCAGGTAAGTTAGCAGGGTTGCCCCAGAACGGAGTTGCGAGACTCCTGATGGTGAGCGTCCGCTCCTTGAGAACTCAACAGCGTGCTAAAAGCCAGTGCACATGCACATACCCCGTCATACGGGATCTGTACCGCAAGGTGCAGCTCCCAGGACGGTAATTGCCAGATCGCCTCACCGGCTCGGTCTTGACCGGTCGTTGGGGCATCTCTTCAGTCTGCAGTCGGCTTACTTGCCCTCCGGGGCTGGTTCGCGGCTGCTTGAGACATCCAATGGAGAGTTTGATCCTGGCTCAGGACGAACGCTGGCGGCGTGCTTAACACATGCAAGTCGAGCGGAAAGGCCCTTCGGGG
>Ga0307373_10012758_pt1 | contig 11878 bp, 11 predicted proteins | sample OX2MG_FD_202534 | JGI IMG/M metagenome (GOLD analysis project Ga0307373, IMG submission 202534) | Soil microbial communities from Risofladan, Vaasa, Finland - OX-2 | ecosystem: Environmental > Terrestrial > Soil > Coastal area > Acid sulfate soil | place: Finland: Risofladan, Vaasa | collected...
GGCCAGGCTGAGCGCCTGGTCGATCGTGAGCTTGCCGCCGACCTCCGTGGCGCGGGCGACATCTTGGGAAGACAGCGCTGCTCGCGCCTGGGCGACGAACTCGCGCCCCGGCGTCTCGTCGGAGTAGACATTGACGATGCCCTCCTGGTGGGCGTAGACCTCCGCCGCGGCTGCGATCTGCACGGCGTTTTCGGGCCGATGCTCGACAGCCTCGGTGGCCGCGAGCCCGATCAACGAAAGCCCGACTCCACGAACGCTCGCCAGGTCGGTATAGGCCAGCACTGAGTCGAGGAAGTACCGGCGCGCGAGCGTAGGGTCTTCATGCCGGAGGTGCGTCCAGGCCATCTCGGAGAGGATCCGGGCTTCCTCAGCGCGGTCACCGATTGCTTCGAACGCAGCGAGAGACCGCCGGTAGAGATCGAGGGCATCTGCCAAGTCACCGCGACGGGATGCCAGCTGTGCGAGACCACCGAGAGACAGACCGGCTCCTTCCTCGTCGCCGATTCGCCGCTGAATCTCGAGTGCCTGAGAGTACCGGGTCTCCGCGGTGTCGGTGTCACCCGCGACGGTGTGGAGGATGCCGTCGACGGTCGAGGCAAACCCCTGGGTCCACGTGAAGCCGCGGGAGCGGCTTCTCTCGATGCTCTCGCTCGCCCACCTTAGTGCGGCTTGGAGATCGAATCCGAGCAGCCCGAGGCCCTGCATGAAGGCACCGACGCAGAGTTCCCGATCGGCGTCGAGCTCTGCCGCAATACGATACGCCTCGGCCCATTCCTCGTTCGCCCGCTCGAACTGACCCAGCACCCACGACGCCAATCCTGCAGTCATCAGTGCTCCCGACCGACCGACGGTGGGAGCGGCACCTTTGTCGGCGTCGACGAAGGACGCGGCATACTCGCGGGCGGTGAGGTTCTTGCCCCGGATGTGCCAATGGAGCAACAGATCGCCGCACATCTGCAGGCCCACCTCGGCAGCAGACGCCACACCGCTCCGCGCCGTCGCCAGCAGCGTGTCGAGCGCAGTCTGAAGGTTGCCCTCCTCTGCGATACCGCGCTCGACAGAGCCGACCTGATCGGCGCCCTCGATGCCGTCGCGGATCTCGCGGGCGAGCGCCGCGTACTGGTGGGCGTGCCTCATCGCGACCTCGGTGGCCTCACCCGCGGCCTCGATCCGCTCACGAGCGTACTCATCGATCGTCTGCAGCATCCGGAGGCGGTCACCGGTACCGTCCATCTGCACTAGGGCCTTGTCGACAAGCGACTCCAACTCGTCGAGCACGGTCTCGCCGGGAACTGCGCAGACGGCCTCGATATCGGCGAACCTGGCCCCTCCGGCAAAGACCGCCATCCTGCGGAACAGTCGCTGCTCAGGCGCCGTGAGGAGTGAGTGGCTCCAGTCGATCGTGGCGCGCAGCGTCTGCTGCCGCCCGGGAGTGTCGCGAGCGCCGGACGTGAGCACCTCGAGCGCCCGATCGAGCCGCTCGAGCAACGCCTCCGGGGACAGGAGCCGCAGTCGGGCGGCAGCGAGTTCGAGGGCCAGCGGCAGGCCGTCCAGGCGCCGACAGATGGCCGCGACGGCCCTCGCATTCTCAGGGGTGAGCTCGAAGGAGCCCCTGGTCGCTCTGGCGCGCTCGGTGAATAGAGCGACGGCTGAATACGCCAGGAGCGACTCGGTCGACTCCTGGCCCGACGCCGGAGGGAGCGCAAGCGGGGCGAGCTGGTACTCCCGTTCGGCGGCGATCCTGAGTGGCGTCCTACTGGTGGCCACGATCCGCAGCCCGGGGCAGCTCGTAGCGAGTCCCGCCACATCCGGAGCGGCGAGCACGACCTGCTCCAGGTTGTCCAGGAGCAGGAGCGCCTTTTTGTCGCCGATGAGGGCGACGATCCCGTCGCCGAGCGTCCGTTCCTCGGCCTCTTTCACGTCCAGCGCGACCGCCAGAGCGGGCAGGAAGTCCTCGGTCTTGGTGACGTCGGCCAACGCGATGAACGCGACACCGTCAAGGAACTCGGGCGCGAGCAGCCGGCCGAGCTCGATGGCGATACGAGTCTTTCCGACGCCCCCAGGACCCGTGATCGTCACGACCCGATGTTCCCGGACAAGATCGATGAGCAACGCCAGATCGGCAGCTCGACCCAACAGTGGCGAGACCGGATTGGGCAGGTTGCTCGGCACGCTCGCAAACCGCTCGCCCTTGCCCTCGAGCGCCCCCGGCTCCGGCACGACGATACCGTCGGCCGACACCGCGTAGAGCTCGAACGGGCGCCCGACGTTCTTGAGCCTGAACCGCCCCAGGGGGACGACGCCGACGTCGCACCGGTTCTTGATCTGCTCGTACACGGAGTCGGACAACATCACCCCTCCGGGCACGGCGAACGACTCGATCCTCGACGCGATGTTCACCGCGACGCCGGTCAGCCGTTCGGCCTCGACGATCACATCGCCGACGTGTATGCCGATGCGAACCGGGACTTCCTGGGCTGCGAGCTCCCGCTGGATCTCGACGGCGGCGAGCACCGCGCCCAGTGAGCTCTGGAACATGCTCATGCTGCCGTCCCCGAGCCGTTGAACGATCGTCCCGCCGAAGGCGTCATGGTGGGTCTCGAGCGCACTCAGGTACCGGTCGCGCTTGTCGATTCCGAGGCGCTCGTTGGTCTGCACCATCGCCGTATACCCGACCATGTCGGTGAACATCACTGCGACGAGCCGACGATCGAGAAGCTCACTCACGACTGTTCCCTCGTTCCCGGTCGGAAGGACGAGAGCTGCGGCACTCGGAGAGCATACTCAGAGGTCGACGGGCCTCCCGGGCTGGCCGCCGACGGTGAGGCCGGCCATGTGATCGTAGTGGCGACGGCTACGCCGGCGGGCGGGCCTCCGCATCGCGGAGCAGGGCGCAGACCCGCAGCAACAACTTGTACGTGAGTTTTGGATGCTCGAGAAGGAGAGGCTTGAACTCCCATGACAAGATCGAGAGCAGTCGCAGGGGTTGTTCTGCGATCACCGAGGCGCTCCGTGGGCCGTCGTCGATGAGGCTGATATCGCCGAACGAGTCGCCAGGTCCCAGCTCGCGCAACGTCCGGCCGTTCCTGGTCACTCGTGCGCGACCCGCAAGAATCAGATGGAACCCCACCCCCGGTGCGCCTTCCTCTACGACCTTTTCACCGGCGGCGTGCTCGATCTCTCTGGAGACGCGCGCCACCTCGCGGATCTCTTTCTTGGACAACCCTTCGAACAGCCGAGTCGCCTTCAATTTCTCGACCGAGCCCGTGTCCGCCATCTTTCGACCCTCTTGACTGCGTAGCCGGCCTCAGCGGCCGCGCGAGCATACACCGGCTGGACACTGGCCGATGCCAGAGCGCCTGGCTACCGCTTGGTCTTTGTGGGAGCCGCGAGTCGCTCGGCGCTACGCTACCGCGGATGGGTCGCTGTCCGGTGTGCCGGCAGCGAACCAGGCGCAGTCGAAGTTCTGCTCGGAGTGCGGCGCGACGCGGGTCTCACTCGGCAGCTCTCGAGGGGGTCGTACCCATGATGTTTGAGGTTGTTCAGCTCGGTGGCGCCAACGTCAGGTATCCGGCGCTGCGTGAGGCAACGTAACCACCATGGCTCTGTAGCTTGTCGTGAGGCCGGGCTCCGCGCCCGCCCGATCGATTACTTTTCGATGCCGTGGGCGAGCTGTCGCTCATAGGTGCCGGCATCGTAGTAGCCGATCGAGTTCGCTACTAAGCCGGACGCATCCATGGTCCAAACCTCGATGCCGCTCACGCGGACAGGATTGCCAGTACCACCAGGACCCCGGTTCGTTCCGGTCAGCGTCCAAACCCAGAAGACGGAGTCACCGGCTACGAGCACGTGATCGACGCTCACACGGAGATCCGGGAAGGCTTGCATATAGCTGGCCGCTGTGGCGGCGAGCTCCGCCCGGCCGGTCGACGGGATGCCGCGGTTGATCGTCAGCGACGCGGTCTGCTCGTAGCAACTTGCGACCCCCTCCGGGTCTTGGCTGGACCACGCCTTCGAGGCACGCATGACGAGATCCCAAACTGCCCGCGAGGGCGATGTGATACCCGGGCTGGAAGCGAGTTCCATGGCCTCGAAGAATAGTTCCGGAGCGCACAAGTTGTCAGCCCTGATCCGTCGACGCTTCGGCACTCAGGAATTCCGGGGCGATTCGCCAGTCGCCCTCAGATTCCTTGCCCACACCAGGAGAAACACCAACTGCACCAGATTGCCCGGGTTCGCCTCCGTGGGATCGTTCGCGCTCGCTCTCGTGGGTCGATGTGCTTCGCTGGTCGCCTGCGCTGCCCGGTTCCGTCGCTGGGAAACCTGCGTGCAACCACTAAGCTACGGCTGCAATGTTCGTCGAGGTCAACGGCCTTCTCCTGAACACTGTTTCCTTTGGGAGCGGCTCCAAGACCCTGCTCGCGCATGGCGGCTGGGTCGCCAGCTGGGAGCTCTGGCAGCAACCCATGGAGCTGCTCAGCGACCAGTGGCGTTGTGTCTCCTACGACCACCGAGGTGCAGGTCTCTCGGTGGTTCCGATCGAGCAAATCACGCTGCAGGGATGCGTTGACGACGTCATCGGCGTCATGGATGCACTGCGTATCGAGCGCTGCATTGTTGCTGGTGAGTCATTGGGCGCCCCGATAGTCATCTCGGCACTGCTCCGCCATCCCGAGAGATTCGAAGGTCTGGTAATCGTCGACGGCGTGCCGCCGTCCACCAAGGCCAAGCAAGCCGGTGAGGCGCCGCAGTCCGGAGCGAGTGAGGAGCGGCCCGACTACGACACCGTCGTCGCCACTTTCGTGGACCGGTGCATACCCGAGCCGGAGAGCGAACACCTGCGTCGGTGGGGGAGGGAGATTCTGATGAGAGCTGGGGGTGAGGCTGCGTTCCGAATGACCGCGACGGCAACGACCGATCCGTTGCCCCCAGTTGACCTGAGCCGCATCAATGTGCCCACGTTGGTGATGCACGGCTCGGCTGACGTCATCGTCCCGCCGGAGTTGGGCAGGCAGGTCGCGGATGAGATTCCCGATGCCAAGTTCTTATTGATCGAAGGCGCCGGCCATGTGCCCACGATCACTCGACCGCTGGAGGTGGTCGAAGCGATTCGCGCTCGCTTCGGTCGCTGATGTCCTCGAACGCGGTGACGCGATGAACCAGGATCCGCTGAAACCAGAAGCCCGGCGTTGCCCATCGCGATGGAGCCGACAAATCAGAGAGCCTTTCATGGTTGTGCGTTCCATGTCTGCCTCCACCCATTCAACGGGAACACGTCGGCTCGGTTCCACCCAAAGGAGGCTGACCATGGAGTTCGAGGAGGCGCAGCGGGTGCCCCACCGTCAGTCCAGGCTGCACATCGCTTCGGCGTCCGCCCAATTGCCACGCCCGGTGCGGCAGAACGATGAGGGCGGTCGCAACGGCGACCGCGACGGTGCCCTCAGCGCACTGCCTTTTTCACAAGCGCGGTGATCTTGGCCTCTTCGGTGGCAGTCAATTTGCTGAGCGCGTACTGAATCGGCCACATGGCGCCGTCGTCGATCTTCGCCTTGTCGCTGAAGCCGAGCGTTTGGTATCTGACTTTGAACTTCCCTGCGTTTTGGAAGTAACAGATCACATTGCCGTCCTTGGCGTATGCGGGCATTCCGTACCACGTTTTCGGTGTGAGAGCCGGTGCCGCGGCTGTGATCAGCGCGTGGACCTTCTTGGCAATGGCGCGATCCGGCTCCTGCATCCTGGCGATAGCCGCAAGCAGCTCCGTTTTCCCATCCGCCCTGGCCGCCTCGGCCTTGAGCTCCCGGACACGCTCGCGCGCCGCCGCCTTTTCTTCGGCGCTGAATCCCGCGGATGCCGCGCCGTTCGCGCTGGTGCGATTCGCACGTTTCTGTGTGTCTTTGCTCGCCGTTTTGGTTGGGGCCATACTTCGCGCTCCTGTTCGAGAGTTGACGAGAACGATCTTGAGTCTATTGCCACATTGGCCGGCGACGCTGGTACGCCCCGTGGCGGTGGAAATGCAACGTTAGCCCGGGACGACGGGCCGCGTCGCACGGCCCCTGCGACCTGCCCCGGCCCTGGATACCGACTGGGCGGCGTCGGCGAGGCTGCCCCGGCAGGCCGCAACCTCGCGCCGAGCCGAGATCGAGAGCAGATCGGCACGCGTGACATGATCGGCGCGATAACCGATATCCGAAGCGGGCACGCCAAAGAAGGAAACGAAATACGGCCGCTCACCGTAATCACCTGCCCGGCCACTCAACCGGGCAAGCAGATCGTTGAGGCGCATGATGTCGCGAGCCTGCCGATAGCCACGGCTCGACAGCGTGACGCCGAGCACGTCGAGAAATGCGTTCCGTTGTAGGGTCGAAAGCTCCTCGAGCATGACCCCGTGTCGATATACGTTGATGTGTGGGTTGAACCATGACCGCCAGTGGTCGGACTCAAACGTGCAAAACGCAAAGGTTAGCTGTCCACGACGGAGCCGGCACGGGCTGATCGGGCGGCAGAAGCGCACCCTCTGGCGAGACTCGCCAAGCCTATGGGGTTGCAGTAACGATGGATGAGATTGTCCACGTCGGTCCCGCCGCCGTGGCGCAACGCACCAGGTGATGCTCGTCGGTGAACGCCACCGGGCGATCGCAAGCGTGCCACTCGCACCCGAGCGAGCCCGCACTAGCGCCCGGCTGTTGACCCCTAGGACGGCGTTTCGAGAGAATGCCGGAAGCCCGCCGCCAGCGCGTCGACCAGTTCCTCACGGCTCACCCGGCGACCGAGCAGCTCGCGCACCCCGACACCGCCGAGCGTCGGCGCCGCATCACCCCGAAGATAGCCCGCCGCTCGTGGCGGCTCCAACAACACCGATCCATGCTGGAGCAGTGCGCCCGCGCGGCGCGCTTGGGCGCTCCCGACCAGCTTCCGGCCCCGATCATCGAGCAGCTCGTGGGCGGCGGGACGGGCGAAGCAGTCCGCGACCGCCGCTCCCTCCCGGGCGTCGCGACGCAGGTTCGCAGGCATGGCGCGAGGCGTCGTGCGAACGCCGAGCAGGGCCAGGCCCGCTGCGACCGCCTCGTGGATTCGCGAACAGGAGTCCAGCACCCTGCCGCCGAAGATCGGATCCGTCGACCGGCACACGACCGAGTACGTCACCTCCTGGTCGTGGAGCACCGCGCGGCCGCCGCTCGGACGGCGCACCACGTCGATGCCGTCACGGGCGCATGCGTCGAGATCCACGTCGTCGAGTGGTTGCATGCGACCGAGGCTCAGGCATGCCGGGTGGAACCCGTAGAGTCGCACCAAGCCCGGGATTTCTCCGCGTGCGCAGGCGTCGAGCAACGACAGGTCGCGGCGCATGTTCTCCTCGCCCGGCGCCGGTGCGTCGATGACCATCTCGAGGCGCTGATCCGCGGCGACGGCCGCGCGCTCAGACATTGAAACGCACGTGGATGACGTCACCGTCGCGCATGACGTAGTCCCGACCCTCGAGCCGCTGCTTGCCGCGCTCGCGCAAGACCGCATAGGAACCAGCGTCCAGGAGCTCCTCTGCGCCGGTCACCTCTGCGCGGATGAAACCGCGCGCGATGTCGGTGTGAATGCTCGCCGCGGCGTCGAGCGCGGTCTCGCCCTCGCGAAGATTCCACGCGCGGACCTCGGTCTCGCCGGCGGTGAAGAACGTGATCAGCCGGAGTAACCCATACGCGCTGCGGGCGACGCGATACAGGCCCGGCTCTTCGAGGCCGAGGTCGTGCAGGAAGGCGGCGCGGTCGCCGGCGTCGAGCTCGGCGATGTCGTTCTCGATGCGCGCGGAGACGGCGATGGCGTCGCCGCCCGCGAGCGATGCGCGCTCCATGATCTCCTTCGGCACCGGAGCCTGCGCAGCCGATTCGGCGACGTTGACGACGACCATCAGCGGCTTCCCGGTGAGCAACCAGAACTCCCGCAGCATCGACTCCTCCTCGGGTGTCGGCGACATCGTGCGCACCGGCTTTCCCTGGTCGAGATGCTCCTGGACGCGACGCAGGAGCGCGATCAGGTCGGGCTCCTTCTCCTTCTGCAGGCGCGCACTCTTCTCGGTGCGCTCGAGTCGCTTGGTGACCGTCTCGAGGTCGGCCAGCTGCAGCTCGAGCTCGAGCACGTCGATGTCACGGACGGGGTCGACGCCTCCCTCGACGTGGGTCACGTCGGGATCCTCGAAGGCGCGAACGACCAGGGCCGTCGCGTCGGCCTCGCGGATGTGCCCGAGAAACCGGTTGCCGAGTCCCTCACCGCGACTCGCGCCCCGCACCAGTCCCGCGATGTCCGTGAAGGTGACCGTCGCCGGGATCACCTTGGGCGGCCGGAACAGCGCCGCGAGCCTGTCGAGACGCGAATCGGGGACGGGCACGACGCCCGTGTTGGGCTCGATGGTCGTGAACGGATAGTTGCCGACCGCCGCGCCGGCCTGGGTCATCGCGTTGAAGAGCGTCGACTTCCCGGCGTTCGGCAGCCCGACGATGCCGACACTGAGGCTCAAATCCTTTCCAGCTCGAAGGCGGTGTGCAGGGCACGGACGGCGTCGCGGACGCGCGGACGGTCGATGATGCAGGTCACGTGGATCTCGCTCGTGGCGATCATCTGGATGTTGATGCCCGAGTCGGCGAGCGCCTGGAAGATCTTGGCGTACAGGCCAGGGGTTCCCTTCAGCCCGCTCCCGATGACCGTGACTTTGGCGATGCCGGCGGTTGCCGTGTACCCGTGCGCCTTCACCTTCTTCGCCACCGATGGGAGCATCCGTCGCGCCTTGGGCAGGTGCGATTCAGCGATGGTGAAGCTCAGGTCGGTGGTGCCATCGTGGCTGACGTTCTGGAGCACGATGTCGATGTCGATCCCGGCGTCACCGAAGGGGCCGAAGATCGATGCCGCGACGCCCGGCTTGTCCGGGACGCGGAGGATCGTCACCTTGGCGACGTCGGTCTCGTGCGCGATGGCGCGCACCTTCTGGCGAATCTCCATACGGTTCTGCTTCGCGATGATTGTCCCCGGTTCGTTGTCGAAGGTGGATCGAACGCGAATCTCCATGGAGTACGCCTCGCCGATCTCGACGGCGCGCGGATGCAGCACCCGTGCTCCGGCGGAGGCGAGCTCGAGCATCTCGTCGTAATCGATCGATGCGATCACCCGCGCGTTGGGAACGATCCGCGGATCGGCGGTGTGCACGCCCGGGACGTCGGTGAAGATCTCGCAATGGTCGGCGCGGATCGCGACAGCGAGCGCGACCGCCGTCGTGTCGGAGCCGCCCCGTCCGAGGGTGGTGACGTCCATGTCCTCGGTCGCCCCCTGGAACCCGGCGACGACCACGACCCTGCCGCGGTCGAGCTCATCCAGGACTCGCTGCGGGACGATGTCGACGATGCGCGCGGTGCGGTGCGCGCGGCTGGTCCGGATGCCCGCCTGGGCGCCGGTCAGCGAGATCGCCGGCGTCCCCCCCGCGTGGAGTGCCATCGCCAGCAGCGGCGCGGTGATCGTCTCTCCGCTGCTCAGCAGCATGTCCATCTCACGTGACGGCGGGTCGGCGGTGACGCGGTGCGCGAGCGCGATGAGCTCGTCGGTGGTGTCGCCCATGGCGCTCACCACCACGACAACCTCGCTCCCCGAGTCCACCGACTCGCGAATCCGGCGCGCGACCCTGCGCAGCTTCATCGGCGTCGCGACGCTCGATCCGCCGTACTTCTGGACCACGCGGGTCACGGCGACACGTCCACCCTGGTCCCGTAGTTGCGCGGGGGCAGGACCATCGTCCGTCCGGCCACGCCGGCGCGCGCGGCGGCACCCGTCATCGCCGCGACAATCGGCTCCGGGTCCAGTGGTGTCAGGGCCATGACCGACGGACCCGCGCCGGCGAGGGCCGCACCGGAGGCGCCGGCATCGATGGCCGCATCGACGATCTCCCGCGCTCCGGTCATGAGCGCGAAGCGGGCGTCCTGGTGCCAGCGATCCTGCATGGCGACGCCGAGTCCCGCATGATCAGCGATGGCAAGCGCCCGTACCAGGAGCGCACAGCGGCTCGCGTTGAAGATCGCGTCCGCGCGGCTGAAGGTTGGCGGCACAACCTGGCGCGATGCTGCCGTCGTGAACGGCAGGTCAGGAATGAAGAGCACCGCACGCAGCTCGTCGGAGACGGCCAGCTGAACCGCGCGGGCGCCTGGGGCGCAGATTGCGAGACCGCCGAGCAACGCCGCGGCGGCGTTGTCGCGGTGTCCCTCGATCTCCGAGACACGATCGAGCACGTCATCCTCGTCCCACGGCGCCTGGTGCAGCGCGGTGGCCACCAGCACGCCGGCGAGCGCCGCAGCGGCACTCGACCCCATGCCGCGCCCGATGGGGATGCGATTCACGCAAGTGAACTGCACCCCGTCGACGTCAATCCCCAGCGCCGCACACGATCTCGCGTATGCAATCGTGACCAGGTTGCGCTCGGGATCGTCGAGCTCGGGCGGAGCACCGGGACCCGAGTCGATGGCCAGCGCTCCCGGGCGCTGCTCGGCTCGGATGTCGTTCTGGAGCTGGAGCGCGACCGCGAGGATGTCGAACCCCGGGCCGAGGTTGGCAACACTGGCGGGAACGGCGACACGGACGCGCACCCGCTCTTCAGACCTCGATCGCGCGCGCCAGCGCGCTCGCGTCGGCAGGGATCTCGAGGATCGGCGTGAAGGCCGCCTCGACCGCGCCGGGATCCTTCAGGCCGTTGCCGGTGAGCACGCACACGGCGTGCGTCCCCGGTGCCACCGCGCCCTCGGCGACGGCGCGCTCGAGGACGGCGAGTGCTGCAGCGGATGCCGGCTCGCAGAAGATCCCCTCGAGGCTCGCCAGCCGCCGCTGAGCGTCGAGAATGGTGTCGTCGCCGACCGACGCGATCATTCCCTCGGATTGATCGCGGGCGTCGATCGCCCCCTGCCAGGAGGCGGGGTTGCCGATGCGGATCGCCGTGGCCACGGTCTGCGGGTCGTCGACCGGCCGTCCGAGGACGAGTGGCGCTGCTCCCGCCGCCTGGCCGCCGAACATCCGGGGCAGCCGGCTCGCTCGACCGTCGCGGTGCTCCTCGCGAAAGCCGCGCCAGTATGCGGTGATGTTCCCCGCGTTCCCGACCGGGAGCGCGAGAACATCGGGAGCGTCACCGAGCTCCTCCACGAGCTCGAACGCGGCAGTCTTCTGGCCCTCGATGCGGTTCGGGTTCACGCTGTTGACGAGCGTCACCTGATGGTGCTCGCAGAGCTCGCGAACGATCCGGAGTGCGGTGTCGAATCCACCGTTGATGGTCACGACGGTCGCGCCGTGGACGCGTGCCTGGACCAGCTTGCCGGACGCGATGTGCCCGTGAGGCACCACCACGACCGTGCGCATGCCGAACCGCGCGCCGTAGGCGGCCGCCGATGCACTGGTGTTCCCCGTCGACGCGCAGATGATCGCTCGGCTGCCTTCATGGAGCGCTGCGGCGACCGCGACCACCATGCCCCGGTCCTTGAACGAGCCGGACGGATTCAGACCCTCGAGCTTGAAGTGCAGCGACGCGAGTCCCAGCGAAGGGCCGATCGTCAGCGACTCCACGCATGGCGTGCCCCCCTCGCCGAGGCTGATGTGCGGCGCGCCCCGCGGGAGCGCGAGGCGGTCAGCCCAGCGGGCGATGACGCCCTGAGCGCGCGTGGTCACGCCGCGCCGCCTACGCCTCGGCCCGGTCGAGGGCGCCGAGGATCCGATCGACCGACGTGAGCGTGTCGAGCGTCTCGAGGGCGCCGTCGTGGACAGCGCGCGGCGCCACACCGGTGAGCACGATCAGCTCCGAGCCGGAAACGTCGACCGCCGCGTCGACCGCGAGGCCGCGGTCCTCGAGCGCCTGGAGGACGAGCGC
>Ga0307373_10012759_pt1 | contig 11877 bp, 11 predicted proteins | sample OX2MG_FD_202534 | JGI IMG/M metagenome (GOLD analysis project Ga0307373, IMG submission 202534) | Soil microbial communities from Risofladan, Vaasa, Finland - OX-2 | ecosystem: Environmental > Terrestrial > Soil > Coastal area > Acid sulfate soil | place: Finland: Risofladan, Vaasa | collected...
CACCACGTTCACTGCAAAAGCCGCAAATCCGCGCCCGCCAGAGTAACCAAAAGCGCTTCCGGTGTGCGTACCCACCAGCGGCGAGAAGAGGGCGCCGAGTACTCCTCCAACCACCGCCGTCACGACCAAGCAGAGGCATACCACTCCCAGAATGATGCGGAAGGCCTTCCAGCCAAAGCCCTCGACAAGCTGAAAGCTCCGCGTGAGAGATCCCGCAGAACCCCGGCCTTCGATCACCGCGGCCGCTCGAGCATAGCATCCCCTTTAGCGTGAGGCGATGGGCGAAAGAGCCGCATCAGAATCGCGAACGTAGCCTACAAACCCGATGCACATCTCGTCCGTGGTCTGTTCTCCCCAGTGGACTTCTTTGGGAGGATTATTGGGGTTGCGCGGGTTGTTCACGCTGTTGTCGTAGACGGCGCGAAGCGTGAGCCGGGTACCGGCGGGGATGGCGACCGGGTGTTTGAACTGGTACGTTCCCTGCCAGTTGAAGTCCCAGTTGTTGATGTGGACCAGGCGCCTTTGCGAGCCATCCGGCATCTGCGCATCCATCTCGATGTCTCGGCCCAGCAGGTGCATGTGGGGCATCACCCAGATAATATGCGCGTTGACCGGTGATACGAAGCTCGTCTCTGCGACATAATGATCGTCTCCGGCCGGGATTGAAAGGTGGGGCTGCACGAGCATCGTCACACGCAGCCGCTGCCGGACAGGGCCTTTCGCAAAGTAGAGACCGACCTGTGACTGATCCGATTCCGGCTTACCATCCTTGTGATAATGCACCTGCAGGATGATGTCGGAGCCTTTCGGCAGCAGTCGCGCCACGCCGGGCGGCAGGAAAATCGGATCGTTTCCGGGCGCCCAGCCGCCCATTTCTCCGTCGGGCTTGAACCCCGGCCCCCCAAAGTTGGTATAACCCGGCCCGGGATCTTTCGCATCGAGCGCACGGCCATAACCATGCGTGTCCACGTAGGCCAGGCAGTGATGGACGATCTTCCGGTTGCCCGGATGATACTCCACCGCAGAAACGTACTCATCCTTCGTCAGCCCGGTGGGCAAGACGAAGCAGCGGTAAATATCGCGCCCATCGGCCGGCACGTCGTACGCCTCGCTCATCTTCAAAACCAGGTCCGGTTTGCCGAGCAGCCATCCCGTTCCAAAGTGAGGCGGTTTTGGCGCTTCCTTCAGATTGCCAGCGGGCATTCCCTCTTCAACCCATTTCGAAAGCAGCTCAATCTGGTGGTCGCTCAGATGGCGCTCACCTTCAAACTGGTTATGGTCGTCGACCGGTTTCCAGGGCGGCATCAACCTTTTGCCGGTCACGTCCACGATATCGTGGCCCCATCGTTTCGCGTCCGCAAAGGTGAGCAGTGAGAAAGGCGCCACCTGTCCCGGTCGATGGCAGGTGACGCAGTTTTTATATACGAGCGGCGCCACGTCGTGCGCGTAGGTGTAATGCGAAACCGGCATTGCCTTCATGCCGGGCATGGGCATGGCTTTCATGCCGGGCATGGGCATGGCTTTCATGCCGGACGTCGTGATGAGGCAGCCGAACGCCGGCGCGCTGATTTCGCGAATCGTGCGGCCGGCAAGCAGGTCGCTGAGTGCGGCCCGAAGATCGCGGCGCTGGGTAATGGTGCGCCGTTGGACCCGGTTCAGATAGGTGTTATCAATGCGGCCGTGGTAGCGCAGGCGACCACTTCTGTCGAAAACGAACGTCTCGGAGGTCACCTTGGCGCCCAGCGCCGAAGCGAGCCGAAGACGGGCGTCTCTCAGCACCGGAAACTGCACGTGATACGCCCGGTCGTGCGCCGCCAGGTTCACGCCGCTGGAGAGCGGATCTATGTCCACGCCAACGAACCGAACACCATCAGCGAGATACGCCGCCGAGAGACGGTTAAGCGTGGGAATGTAGAAATTGGAGACCGGGCACTGCGCTCCCATGAAGACCAGCACGAGGATCTTGCCCCGGTTGTAGTCTCCGATCCGGTGAGTTTTCCCGGCCGCGTCCGGCAGCGTGATTCGCGCGAACGACGCCGGGGCAGTCATGTTTGACGGACGTGCGGCGACCTGCCGCGCTGCCGCAGCCCAGAGCACGGTCAGAACAGCCGCCGCCAATACGGTTTTTAGAATCTTGAGAATTTGCCGGACATCGCGGCGATCGGATGGTTCGAGCGGCACAGAAGGCTCCCTGAAACGAAGTACTGAAATATATTGAACCGTCGGCTTGTCGTCAGTCTATCAATCCCGTCCGCCGCTGTCAATAGACGAACGGCCGCCCGTTCCCGCGCCCGCATCCCGTACTCCGCACAGGCAGGGACGCCTGCGCCACCGGTATCACGGGAAAACTCGCGGATCGTGCCTCCCGTCCCATGCCTCCCACCTCGCGCCCGTACCTCCGAGAGCATCCCGCGCCTCCCGCCACGAACCTCGTATCTTTCCCTCCGTCCTACTTCAAACGTCCGCGCCCTGTTTCGATCCGATCGTTAGCGGGCAAATCTTATCCGCCGGAAGCACACACTTCCGACGCGAGACCAATGCCGCTGCCGCAAACGGCGATAGGGATCCATAATGCGTTTCTTTGCCGTAGAGAACTGGTTGAAGGCGCCGGCGGACCGCGATGTCATCGCGCGCTGGACCCGACACGATTCCTCGGACCATTATCTATTGATTCCACAGCCGCCCCACAGCGCCCGTTTCGAATTCCTGGCGCTTGGAGATACGGGAGACTCGGAGTCGGCGGGCCACGGCATTTCGCCGCAGGATGCCGTTGCGAAGGCGCTCGCTGATGACTCGGCGCTGCCGAACAGTCACGGCAAAGGACGGCTGGTGCTTCATACCGGCGACGTCGTCTACATGACCGGCGAACGCCGGCTGTACGACCGCAATTTCAGGCGTCCGTATCAGCAATTCCTGACGCCGGAGAGCACGGTGGATGACCTGGTTTTCCAGCTACCGTTTCTGCCCGTGCCGGGTAACCATGATTACTATGACCTGGGCGGCTGGGCGACCTGGCTCGCACGCGTGCCATTCTTAGGCGCGGGCTTGCGCGCGCTCAGTCACCAGTTATTCGCCTTCGGCGTACCAGAAGGCGGCTCGGATATGGGCCGGGCCTATATTCAGGCTTTTATCGAACCGCAGCCATCGAAGGATGGGAAGCCGCTCTCTTACCGGCCGGGTGTTCACACACGGCTGCCGAATCGCTATTATAAGTTCCGTTTCGGATCCGTGGATTTTTTCGCGCTCGATTCCAATACGCTTGAGGGACCACCCCCGTCGGACGATACGGATAGAATACGCTCCAGTGCGGCCGAGCAAGTGGACGCGCTGCGCAAGCGAGCGGGTGTTCTGGACAGGCAGCTCCGGCGAGAAGAGCTGGCGCTGGAGCGATGGCAGCGCGAACGGCGTGAGCGGATCAGCGCGGACCCTGATCATCTTGCCGCGATGATTGAAGTGTCGCGCTCCTCGGCGCTCGCGCTCGCCAATCTCGGAAGTTCGCTCGAAAAGTCGGGTTGCGACGCGCAGGTTTGTGAAGGGGCGCTCAATGCGTTGGCGACCGCCGAGCGTCGTTGGGCCGAGACAGCCGCTGATTTAAGCGGCGCGGCCCCGACAGATCGCGTACTCTCGACCCTCGAACGTCTCGAAGAGGCGTGCGGCGCGAGCGATCGGGCGCTTCGGGCGCTCGAAGGCTGCCTGGCCATACTGCCCGAGTGCCCTGCCCGCACCGACATCCTGAAGTGTAGAGACGCAGTGGAACAGGCGGTTGAGCAGGTGGATCAGACGATGGGCGCCCCTCCGAAAGAGCTTTGCAGCCGGCTCTGGGGGCTGTCCGAAGACGCGCTGGAGATCCAGCGGGAGCTGGCGTTGGAGGACCGGCGCGCCCGCTACCGGCCGGAAGATTATGACATTGCGCAAATTGAATGGCTCGCGCGTAGTCTCGACGAGTCGATCCGGGAGAGGCCCGACGCCTGGCGGGTGGTCTACCTTCATCACCCTTTGTACACCACTATCGGGAATCACTGCGAAGGGCCGGATGTCCGCGCTATGCGAGAAAACCTCATGCGTCTGCTAGAGAACCGGGCGCACCTCGTCCTCTCCGGCCACTCTCACGCCTTCGAATGGATCCGGAGCCGCAACCTGAACACGGGGTTCTTCGTAACCGGGGGCGGAGGGCAAATCACCCTCCGTCGATCCATTTTAGATCCCCGCCTGCTGCACCGGCGGCGCGAGCGCTACGCTGCGCTGCGGTCCAGCGGGGTGGTTGAATGCGCTGTCGGAGGCCGCGGACCCGCGGCGTCGGACGGGCAGTCCGGTCCCATCTATCATTATCTCAAGATTGAGGTCAGCCCGGAGGCGCTCCGGGTCCGGCCAATCGGCATCCGCCGAATCGACGGCGGCTTCCGGCGTGAGGCGCCCATGCCCGTGTTCCACGCTCCGATTCTTCCCGAAACGCGCCCGGCCTGGATCCCCCGCATTCTAGACTGCGTTGAAGTCACGCGTGACCGTCCGCCGGTGGGCGTGTGGAAGTGAGAGGGTGAGTGTGTGGGTGTGTGGGTGTGTGGATGTGGGTGTGGGTGTGGGAGCGTGAGAGGGTGTGGGAGGTCGTGGGACTGAGGACGAAGGACCGGCAAAGGACGGAGGATGGATGAAAGGCCCCCGGGGCGCACCCTCCGACCATCTCACGCACTCAAGCACTCAACACCCTCCGTCCTCCGTCCGCGCGCCCGTCAGTGCGCTGCGCTGCTCCTCGATCGCAAGCCGGGCGGTGTGCTGCTTGCCGAGCGGCAGGCCTCCCACGCCCCTCTCGACCTCCTCTTTGTCCAGGTCGGCTGCTTCGGCAAATTTCTTCTCCTCGAACCAATCCGTCACGTACCGGCCGCACGCGACGGCGCTCGGGAATCCGTACGTCTGGAAGCTGGCGCCCACGATCCGAGCGCCATCCACCTTCATCACAATCGCCATGAATGGCCCCTGCCCCGGTATCCCCGCCCTACCGCCGAGATACGACCCCGAGCTAACAGCCACCGTGTCCTCCATCGTCTCTTCATCCATTACATTCCCTCCCAATCCTCAATCGCTTTCGGCCCATCCCCGCCGCTCCCTACGGCATGTCCGCGCCGGAGTCCTCCGTCCGCGCCTCGCGCCCCGCGCCCCGCGCCCGTTACCCTTTTTGCGAGAAGGTTACCAGACCCCGAAAGGCGAAGATCGGTCAATGGGCGCCGTCCGCGGCGTCCGGGTTTTTGAAATGCGAGGGGTTTCATGACGATTAACACTTCCATTCAGGCCAACTTCGAAAGGCCGCTGTCGGAATACAAATCGACACTCTCATTGGACGCGCCGGCGGAACCGCCTCCGTTGGAATCCGGAGACCGGCTGAGCCGCGCGGAGTTCGAGCGGCGTTATATTGCGCACCCGGAGATTAAGAAGGCCGAGCTTGTGGAAGGCGTGGTATACGTTTCATCGCCCATACGAGTGAAGCAGCACGGGTATCCTCACGCATTGATTGTCACCTGGCTCGGCGTGTACGCCGCCGCGACTCCGGGCACGATGGTAGCCGGTAACGCCACCGTGCGCCTCGACAATGAGAATGAGCCACAGCCGGACGCCTTTCTCCGTCTGGAACCAGAGCATGGCGGGACCTCCCGGGTGAGTGAGGACGACTATCTCGAAGGCCCTCCAGACCTGGTTGTAGAAGTGGCTGCGAGCAGCGCATCGTATGATCTCAATGACAAGCTGCGCGCCTACCAGCGCAATGGGGTCCGTGAGTACCTCGTACTGCAGATGTATGAGCGGCGCGCCGACTGGTTCGTCCTGCGAGATGGTGTCTTCGAGCCACTCATGCCGGATGAATCGGGAATCCTGCGCAGCACAATCTTCCCCGGTCTCTGGCTCAAATCCGAGTCCATCTGGACCGGCGATCTGGCCGCCATGCTCTCGACGCTCCAGGAGGGCCTCGCCTCGCCCGAGCACGTGGAATTTGCCGCCCGGCTGCGGGATCACGAGGCGCCTGCAGGTTAAATAGCTCCTATCGACCACGTGCCACGATCGCTTTCTATACTCATTCGAGGTTGAACGCCTTCCTCCAGCCGCCTTACTGCATCTCTGTCCCGTCCTTAAGCGCCACCTATGCCCGCAGGATGCACTACAATAGGACCAGGGAGATAAAATGAAATGACTCTGACGTTGGAGATTGCGCCCGAGGTTGAGCGAGTGCTGGAGGAAAAGGCGCGGCGGCGTGGCATGGCGCTCGCGGCGTACCTGCTGGATCTGGCGCACCGGGACGCGGCGCCCGAGAATGAGATAGAATCGCAAGCGAACAATCTGTGGGCGGAGCTAACCAACGACCGTACTCATAACGACGCGATCATTGCTCTGGCGCGGGCGCCCGAAGCGGTGCGTGCGATTGTGATGCGCCGCAGCGTAGACGACGCGGCGGCCTTTTACGCCTCACCCGCAGGACATTCCGAGTCGGAAGAAATGGAAGACTGGCGGGCGTTGGAAGGCCAGCCTTTTCAGACTGAGGACGAAGTCGAAACCGAAGAATCCGTCCGTTGAACGCATTGCTCCCCCAGCCCTTGCGCGGAGAAGTCTGGCGCGTGAGTCTCGATCCGGTCCGCGGCAGCGAGCAGGCCAAGACGCGGCCGGTGGTAGTCCTTTCCCAGCCCCCGGTTGGCCGCGCCACGGTGCGACTGTGTGCTCCTGTGATCCACCACCAGCCCGGTCACATCGCATTTTTTTGGTGCGTAACGCTGCATCCCACCACTGAGAACGGCCTCAGCAAGGCGAGCAGCGTCGACGCGGCACAAACCAGAGCCCTTGACGTGGCTCGTTTCGAGACAAAGTTAGGCAACCTAACGCCAGGCGAATTAGAAGCCATTACAACCGCGCTCATATTGTGCGTCGGGCGTTTGCCCTCGCCATCCACAGAGGTTCCCAACCCACACAGCCGGTGATGGGAAACGGCCGGTGGCGCGGGGTGAGCCGGGGACCCTTGTCCAGGGCAGAGCCCCGGTCGTGGAGCGCCGGGAGGAATGATCGAATGAGGAGCCGGGGTTTCCCGCCCCGCGCCCGTTTGGAAAGGTAATCTAATGCCAAATTCAAGTCTTGAATGGTTCAGTTTGGAGGGGAAAACCGCGCTGGTGACGGGCGGGAGTCGGGGCCTGGGGAAGGCCATCGCCCGGGCGCTTGCGGGCGCCGGCGCCGGCGTTTGCCTCGCGAGTCGGAACCTCGTCCAGTGCCAGGCCACCGCAGTGGAGATTGGCGAGGTAACGGGCGCCCGGGTGACCGCGTTCTCGGCGGACGTCTCCCGTTCCGACGACGTGGATCGATTGGTGGCTGAAACGATTGAAGATCGAGGCCGGATCGATATTCTAATCAATAACGCAGGCGTCAACATCCGAGGAGATTGCGTTGATTATAGCGATGAAGACTGGCTGACGGTCATTCATACCAATCTGAGCAGCGCGTTCTATTGCTGCCGGGCGGTGGGGCGCCACATGATTGAGCAAAAGAGCGGCCGGGTCATCAACTTAGCCTCGATGATGGGGACCATCTCCATGCCGGGTCGGGTCGCCTACTCCTCCAGTAAAATGGGCCTGATCGGCCTCACGAAAACGCTGGCGCTCGAATGGGCGCCGCACGGGATTACCGTCAACGCGATCTGTCCCGGCCCTTTCGCCACGGAGATGAACCTGCCGGTGATCAACAATCCGGAGACCAATGCCAGCTTTACGAGCCGGATCCCGGTCGGCCGATGGGGTAATGTTGACGAGATCGGCGCCGCCGTGCTCTATCTCAGCTCGGACCTCGCCGGCTTCACAACCGGCGCTGCTTTATTCGTGGATGGAGGGTGGACGGCGCAATAGGGGACGAAGTACGGAGGACGAAGGACCAAGGAAAAGCCCACCGCAGAGGCGCAAAGATCCGCAAAGATCCGCGGAGCGAACGCGGATGGAGACAGACCCGTTCCGACTATCGGCAGCCCGCTTTAGCGGGGTTCGTTCCGCTGTAGCTCCCGGGTTCAACCGGGGGGCGGGTCGGAGGACGAAGAACGCGGGCCTATAAAACAAGCGCCCGAGTATAGGCGCCTCTCCCCTCGCAGAGGAGAGGCCAGGAGAGAGGTTAGAACGCCCGAGTATAGGCCCCTCTCCTTTCGCAGGGGAGAGGCCGGGAGAGAGGTTTGCCGCATGAGGACGAGGCGCGGGCGAAGGACGGAGGACGCGAGAGAAAGGATGAAGGTTGAAAGATGAAGGATGAATCACAAGCACTGGTATTAAAGGCGCCCGGTGTTTTCCCCGCGCCTCGCGCCCCGCGCCCGGCCCCTCGCGCCCCGCGCCCGGTTGCCCCGTCATCTCTCCCTCTCACCCTCTCACCCTCTCACACACTCACACACTCAACACCCTCCGTCCTCCGTCCTTCGTCCTCCGTCCGCGCTGCGCTGGCGCTCCTGCTGCTCGCCAGTCCGGTTTTCGCAGCGCCTGCGCCAGCCCCGCCGGTCTCCGGAAGCGCGGTTGACCCGGCTGCGGCGACTCCGCTGCCGCTCAAGGACGTGGTGCTCTTCACGAGCGGCGTGGGATACTTTCAGCGATCGGGGAACATTAATGGGAGCGCGGCGATTCCCCTCACGTTCCGAACGTCGAGTGTCGACGACATCCTGAAATCACTGATCCTTATCGATCCGGCGGGAAAGGTCGAGCCGGCTACTTACACGTCGCAGGAACCGGTCTCCAGAGTCCTGCAGTCGTTTGGGATCGACATCAGTCAGAACCTGAGCATGGTCGATCTGCTGGAGCAGCTCCGCGGGGCGCCGGTTGAGTTGACTACGAAGCCGCCGAACCCGGAGACCATCACGGGCCAGGTGCTGAGCGTCGAGACTCGCACGGTCCCGATTCCACGCCAGGGGGAGAGCGTCGAAACTCAAACCGGTCCAATTCCCGAACCGGACGGCGGTATCGCTCGCGAGGTCAGATCCCAGGTTAACCTGCTCACCGACACCGGAATCCGGTCTATTCTACTCAGCCAGGTTGATTCGCTGAAGATCCTCGACCCGAAGCTCGCGGACCAGCTCAAGAGCGCTCTCGCGGTCCTCGCCGCCAATCATGACACGCAGCAGAAGACGGTCACGCTGCACTTCGGCGCCGGGCCGGAACGGCGGGTTGAGGTCGGTTATGTCACCGAAGCGCCCATCTGGAAAACATCATATCGTCTTTCGATCGGCGGCACGGAAAAGCCGTTTCTCCAGGGCTGGGCGATGGTCGACAATCCCTCCGACCAGGATTGGAACCAGGTCAATCTAACGCTCGTCTCCGGCCAGCCGATCAGCTTTATACAGGACTTATACACGCCGCTCTATATCCCCCGCCCGGTCGTACCGCCGGAGACGCAGGCCAATCCCTATCCACAGCTCAGCGAAGAGAAGGTTACGCAGAACGCTAAAGAATCGATTGCCCGGGCCGGGTCCGAAGGGGGTTACCCTGGAATGGCGGGTGGTTATCCGGGCGGGGGCGGCCTGGGGGGAGCCGCAGAAGCAATGAGATCGGCTCGTGCCAGCCGCTCGCCCGAGACACCATCAGCAGCGCCACCCGCAATGACCCCTCCCACACCTAACGTCTTCGTGCTTCAGAAATCTGGTGTCAGTTCAGCGGCGACCGCTCGGAAGGCCGGGGAGCTGTTTCAGTATCAGATTCGAACCCCGGTGACGATTCCGCGCCAGCAGTCCGCGATGATTCCGATTGTGACGGACGCCGTGAAGGCCCAAAAGCTGGACGTTTACAACCCCGATGTGGATTCAGAAAACCCCGAAAACGCCGTTGACCTGACGAATACCACAGATCTCCACCTCAAGGCCGGCCCGGTGACGATCTTTGACGGTGGCAGCTACGCGGGCGATGCGCGGATGCCGGACGTGGAGCCAGGTGGCACGCAGCTTCTGACCTATGCCGTGGACCTCGGTATCACCGGTGTACGGGAAAACCAGGGGCCGGTCAGTCACATGACCACCATCTCAATCCAGCACGGACTCCTCAAGGTCACCAGTAAAAGCGAGATTACCACAAAATACACGCTCAAAAGTAAGCTGGCCGCCGACCGTGTGGTTTATATCGAGCAGCCCATTAAGGATGGATGGGATCTGGTTACGCCAGCGAAACCGGATCAGAAGACCCGGTCCCTCTATCGGTTCCGGGTCCCCGTTCCGGCGGAAAGCAGCACTCCCTTCACGGTTACCGAAGACCGGTTGAACAGCCAGACGATCGGCCTCATCGACGCTGACGTCAATCTCCTGCTGCAGTACCGCAGCAGCAAAGCCGCCAGCCCGGCCGTTCAGGCGGCGCTCGCCGATCTGGCCCAGCGTAAGCAGCATATTGCCGCATTGAGCGACCAGCTTGCGGGCCAGAAAGGGCGCATCGACACCATCTCCACCGGACAGGCGCGTATCCGGCAGAACATGGCGCAGCTCGACAAGAACTCTGACCTTTACAAACGATACGTGACCGAACTGAACGACCAGGAAACCCAGATTCAGGCTATCCAGGCTGAAATCGACCGACTGCAGAAAACCCTGGCGGCGGCGCAAGCTGACTACAGCGCCGCGGTCGATAAGTTGGACGTAGGGTGAATCCATGAGAGTTTCGGTGATAACGTCGAGCGATCGGTGCGCCCGTGGAGAGGCGGAGGATCAGAGTGGGCCGGCTATCATCGCTTTCTGCGAACAGCACGGATGGGATGTTGTGTACGCAGCGGTTGTTGCGGACGATCTGGCCGCCATCTCCGACGCGCTCCGCAAGAGCGCTGATGATCATGCGGCGGACGTGGCGCTCACGACCGGCGGCACCGGACTCGGGCCTCGGGACGTAACGCCGGAGGCAACGCTGCAGGTCATCGACCGGGCCGCGCCGGGTATCGCCGAGGCCCTCCGGTTGGAAAGCCTTAAGATTACGCCGTTCGCCATGCTCTCGAGAGGTGTCGCGGGAATGCGCGCCCGGACCTTGATTATCAACCTCCCAGGCAGTCCGAAAGCGGTGCTCGAGTGCATGGAAATCCTGCGTCCAATCATCCCCCACGCCATTGACATGATGGCCGGAGGAGGCCACAATCAAAGGATGAAGGATGAATCAAAACCGCGCCCGCGCCTCTCACCCACACACCCACACACCCACACACTCCGTCCAAAAATAGGAGGTTCTAATGGCTAGCAAACTTGCGCCAAAGACGGCGGCGGCCGATCCCCTACCGCTCAAAGTTGTTGTTCTGTTCACGAGTGGGGTGGGATACTTTCAACACAGTGGGACAATTGATGGCAGCGCCGCCATCCCCCTCACCTTTCGAGCGTCCCGGGTGGACGATATTCTGAAGTCACTCATCCTCATCGATCCGGCGGGAAAGGTTGAAGCGGCCACGTATTCCTCCCGCGAGCCGGTTTCCAGGGTGCTGCAGTCATTCGGGATTGATATCAGCCAGAATCTGAGAATGGTCGACCTGTTGGAGCAGCTTCGCGGCGCGCCGGTTGAGGTGACCACAAAGCCACCCGAGCCAGAGACGATTACCGGGCAGGTATTGAGCGTCGAGACTCGCACCGTTTCCGCCGGGGATTCCCACGGCAACGAGACTGAGCAGGAGATCTCGTCCATCAATCTGTTCAGCGATACGGGCATCCGCACGGTTCTCATAAGCCGCGTCGACGCGATCAGGATTCTCGATGTCAAGCTGGCGGAACAGCTTAAGCGAGCGATGGACGTGCTCGCGACCAACCATGACACGCAGCAAAAGACGGTGACGCTGCACTTTGGCGCCGCGCCGGCACGGCAGGTTGAGGTGGGATACGTCACCGAATCGCCGTTATGGAAAACCTCGTACCGGCTGTCACTCGGGGGCGAAGCG
>Ga0307373_10012764_pt1 | contig 11873 bp, 10 predicted proteins | sample OX2MG_FD_202534 | JGI IMG/M metagenome (GOLD analysis project Ga0307373, IMG submission 202534) | Soil microbial communities from Risofladan, Vaasa, Finland - OX-2 | ecosystem: Environmental > Terrestrial > Soil > Coastal area > Acid sulfate soil | place: Finland: Risofladan, Vaasa | collected...
CTTCAAAGCGCCCACCCACGAGAGCACGTAAGCCGCATGGCTTTCGATGTGGTGCTGCCCCATCGGAATTCCGATCTCCGCGCACAGCATCGCGGAAGCGATTTCGGCCCGTAGCTCCTCCTTCGCTCTCTCCGCCGAACCTGGCGAGCCCATGTCCCTGCAAAGCCTGTGAGCCCCGGCCGTTGAGTGCGCGCATTCGTGGAGCATTGTTGACCAGAAATCCTCTGTGGAATGGAAGTCCGCCTTATGCGGCATGTTGATCGTGTCGGTGTTGCGCGAGTAACAGGCCATCGCACCGCCGTGGTGGACTTTCAAGCCGGTTTTCTTCAGGCCATCGACAATCGCCTCGGCTGCATCCGATGAGCCGATGCTGTGTTCGCGCGCCGCGATGGGCGGCATGCCGTCGATCTGCTCGGCATTGAAGACGTCAAAAAGCCGCATGACAAGGCGCCGCTCTTTGTCCTCGGCAATAACCTCGGACTCCGCTCCAGAGTCGCCCTCGCGCTTGCCTACTTCGACCATGCGGACGATCTTGGTGGACTTCTCGCCCTTGCGCACCTGGAAGCCCGCCTTCTTCGCCTGCTTGTAGGTCACCCAGCGCGGGTCAGCGTGGCCTTGCATTCCTAGAAGCAATTGGTTCACGCCTCGATAAGTTTTGCCAGTGATGGCGTTGATGCTCATGCCGGAAGCTGTCCAGCCCGCGCGCCATGGCGGCGGGCCTTCAAGCATGGCAAGGACGATTCGACGGGTGCATTCTTCGCGAATATTCACAGGAGGCTCGACGCAGTATTCCGTTTCGTTCTATCGCCAGCTTGTCGTCTTGTCTTAGCCTTCTGTCGGACGTGTTCAAAGGGCTACCCGTCCATGCCCTCGGGCGTGCCGTTCGATCACGCGGCGCCGCCATCCGCGCAGCCGCTCTTCGATGCTGTCGGGGCTCTGCCTGACGGTGAGGTCGTGCATGACGCCGCTAAGAGCGCGCTCGAACTGCTCGCGCGTAACGCCGTCCCTCAGCCAGCGTGCGTAGAGGGTGCGGGACTGCGCGCTTCCCACGTAGTCGAAGTGCGCGCCTTCAAGCCGCTTCAGGATGTAGGAAAGCGTAAGCCGCCCAGACGCCTGCCTCTCCTCAGATGGAGGGGTTGAGCTGGTTTCGTCGGTTTCGAGGACGGCTCCCCACGGTTCTTCGGCCTCGCACTCTGTATTGAAGGGGGTATTGATTCTTTTTGGATTGGTCAATACTGATAGAGAGTCCCCGGAATCGCGAAAATCCTTTGCCGATTCGGCGCTTACGGGCGATTTGGGTTGTGCCTCTTGTGGCAGCTTCCCGGCCGCTTTGATGGGCGACCGTGGCAGCCTGAACGTCAACCCGCCGTTGTCCTCGCGCCGGCCGATCTCGGCCACGAGTTCGGCCGCTTCGAGGCGAAGCAGAAGGCGCCGCACGGTGCTGCGGTCGAGGGGCTGGGGGCCAAGGCCCTGGACTGCGGCACGGCTCATCAGCTCGGCCAGCGCTTCAAAGCTGAGGCGCTGCTTTCCGAACCGTCCTCCAACGCCGGTCTTGAAGTTCGCGAGCCATTTGAGTTCCAGATACAGCCAGCGCTCCTGAAATCCGAGTTCGCGCAGCCGCTCGAACTCGTCCATGTTGCAGGACATGTAGCGCGTTCGCTTTGATGGTGGTGTCTTTTTCTTTTCCTCCATGCTTTCTCCTCTCTGGTTATGGAGCGATGCCGCCACCCCGTTTGGTGCCGAATTTCCGGTGTTGCTCTTCCTCCTTGCGCCGACGGGCTGCGAGCTTGCGTGCAATCTCTTCGCCAAAGGGCGAGGGCGGGGGAAGGGGCACAGGCGGCGGAACGATCAAGTCCGGCACGGTGATATCCGCGCAGGCTTCCTCTGCGGGCGCGGCGCCGGTTGTGGGCTCCGGCACAAGGATCTCGCCCCCGTCGCCGCCCGACTCGCTCAGAATCGCGTCCAGCATCCGTTTTTGGGCGGGGCTCGTCGGATTCACAATGAGCCCGCTCGAGATGGCGTGCCTCATTGCGCTTTGCACGAAGTCCTCTGGGCCCCACAGGTTGATATTTTTCCAGCCGCGCGAGGCTGCGATGGCGACAATTCGACGGCCACTCTCATCCACTGACATGTTGTGAGCCGTGAGGCGGTTTCCCTGGTCTGTGACGTAGCCGATGGGCTTGAAGAAGACCAGGCGCAGCCGCTTGTAGTTTCTGTTCGGCCGGTCTACGTAGCTCAGTTCTTCACCGAAGAGCGCACGCATGCGCTCCTCGTATTCCTTCGTCTCCATGTCGCGCCGGATTTCGCGAAGCTCTCGCTCCGTGAGCGCTTCGCCGCATCCGGCGACCATCTGGGTCGCCTCGAAAACCTGCTCGTGCTTGCGCTTCGCTTCCTTTGAGGATTCTTCAAGCCGTTCCTCGGCGGCCTTGCGGTATTGCTCGTCCATGTGCTGTCTCCTTTGTTTTTGTTGCTGTGAGAGTGATGCGGGTGATGAGGCAACCTGCGTGAGGCCGTAGTCCTTCTCGATCTCACGCAGGAGGGTTTCGGAACGCCGGAAATCGTGGCCTTCGCTCACGGTATTGCCGGCCGTATTGATTCGACTTGCGAGAACGTGAATATGAGCGTGGGAAGTATCTTCATGGCGCACTACGACAAAGGGCGCCGCGGTGAAGCCCATCCCGTGCAGGTAACGCTCGGCGATGGCGTTCCACTCGTCGTCCGAGAGCGCACGGTCGGTGGCTGGGTTGGAGAGCGAAGCATGGAACACGGCACGCGCGAGTTTCGGCCGGAGCTTGCGCACAAGTCCGAACTCGGCCGCCAGCTCGCGAGGCGTCTGACCCGCCATGTTGCCGCCGATGATCCTTGCGTCCTTCCGCTCGGGCTCGCCCGCGCGACAAATATAGTTAAGGACACCTCTGTGGCCGGATCCTTTGCGAATAGACCCTATCAATGGATACCTCCTGTGATCTCGAGCCGCAGCAGGCGCACCTGCTCGGCAAGCGCCCGGATGGTGTCAAGATCGACGCCACTGGTCTTGCCGGCGTTGATCGCGTGGGCGATCTGGTTGAGATTTGCGCCGACGCGGGCCAACTCACGCCAGTGCTCCACGTTCCCGCTCGGCACTGCCTGGACGCGGTGGCCGAGCGCCGCTTCCCGGATGTAGGCTGAAAGGCCAAGGCCCGCATCCGTGGCCTTGCGGTCGATCTCCTCGCGCTCTGTCCCGGTCAGATAGACCGTAAGCTGACCGCGCAGCTTCTCCCTCGGCAGATACCTCGGCCGCATGCTTTCTCCTCGCCCGCAGGGCGCAACAAGCGCGCTCCACGATGGCTTCAAATCGTGTAGCGCATGGCTTGCTCCACACCTGTCTTTAAGGCTTCTCAAAGGCGAAGCCCGAAAGCAACCCCCGCCGCCCTGAGCGGCGACGGACGGCTTGCGCCGCTCCGCACGAACTAGATGCGGAGCGGCCGGTGGCCGACGCCCTTGCCGGTCGAAGCCGCGAGCGCCTCCCGCAGAAGAATCTCGTCAATCTGGCGACACGCCGCGCGCACATCCGGACCATCAAATCCGGCGATGGCGGAAAGATCCCGGCAGAGGACGGCTGCGTCGATGTGCATGCGGACGATTCGGCCCGCTAGCGTGCGCATGTCCTGCATGTCCCCTGCGCCTGAACGGATAGCTACAAGTCCGCCGGCACTGAGGCGCGCGCCTATCAACTGGCAAATGCGCGCCGTAACTGTCTGGCCGGCGACTGCGACGCGCAACATCGAGGCTCTTCCATGGAGCACCGTCCGGTGAGTTCCGGTGTGTTCGATGACGAGGCCTGGAATGCCGAAGGCGAGAGTCGGCAGCCCCCCTATTCCATCGGCAGGGTAAGCGCTGCGGTCGATGACGGGACGCCCTGCAATGTCCCAGAGTTTGAGCCAAAGCATGGAATGCACCATGCGTTCGCGTTTCGTAAGGTTTGTCATGGGGCGGCTCTCCTACAAGCGGCTGGCGAGCGTCTGGCGAGAGCGCGCTTCCTGGGCGCGAATCGCGTGGCGTAACTCCGCTTCCTCAATGCGTGCAAGTGCGCCATCAATCTCTGGCCCGCTCATGCCGCGCAGAGCGTCACGCGAGCAGTAGCGAACGGCGACTTCGATATGCATACGCTCCATCCGGTCGAGCATTGCCCTCGTCACGCCACGCTGGCCGTGCGCGCATTCAATATTTGCCGTCCCTCCGACATTCATCGTCAGTCCAGCCAGGGGGGCGACAATGTGGGTGATCGTGCTGAAATCCAATGCGACCCGCACAAGGAAGGTCTTTTCCCGAACGCCATCACGTCCGCAACACTCGACGATAATTTTTGAGTCGGACTTCTTGAAGTCGGCCAAATTTGTGATGCCGCACATTTGCGCTGGCGTTTTCGTTAGCGCCCGCCAGCGATAATTCTGGTCGTGGGCCGTCATGTTGGGCGAACCTGCCTGCACCCATGCTCTAAGCCACTTTCTGGAAAGACGATCAAGCTCGCGATCGGTTAGATTCAACTGCGCGTTCATGGTGTTCTCCTCGCTGGATTAAAAGTTTTTAAAATGAAATCTGTGCGGCGATCGCGCGAGCGATCTCCCGCACAACGGGAACTGCAACGCCGTTGCCGGCGTGTTTGAGCGCCTCGCGTTGGTTGTCGTGGTGGTCGATCCACTCCGGCATGCCCTGCATCCGGTAGGCTTCGCGCGCCGAGAGGCCGCGCGCGCGGTTCCCGATCAGATACGCGCCGGTCTTCGGGCAGGCGCCACCGCTCCCGGCGCAAAGCGTCGGGCCGACGCCCTGCGTGTCGTAGACGCGGTAGCCCTGGCAGTTCTTTCCGTCGATCAGCCCGACACGGTGGGGACGGCGCGGATGCGGGCGCTTCTCCGTCGTTGGCTTGATGCGCGAAGCGGCGATGTGGCCGTGTCGATGAGGTTCCAGAATCCCGGCCACGGAGGCAGGCGCGCCTTTGCCTTCCGGAAAGCAGACGCCTAGAACATCGTTGACGGCGGCGCCAATCCTAGTGGCGACGATGAAGGCGCGCTCACGGTCTTGCGGGACGCCGAAATCGGCCGCGTTGAGCGCCCGATGCTGGACACGGAAGCCGGCAAGCATGAGGACTTTGCGCACCTCGGCCGCATCCTGGCCTCCGTCCTGGTTAAGGAGTTGACGCGCGCACTCGATGATGACGACCTTGGCATCGATCTCGCGCAGCAGACGCAGGCTGTGGCGGTAGACAGCCGCGCGCACCGGGTCGGCCATGCCCAGCCGTTTGCCGGCCGGGGAGAAGGACTGGCATTGCAGCCCCATCACGAGGAAATCGACGCGCAACCCCTTGCCGTTCAGCGTGCAAAGGTCGTCATGTGTCGCACTGGGCCGTGCGTGCGCGGAATAGGTTCGCAGCGCTTTTTGGTCGATATCGCAGGCAAGCACGCATCGCGCGCCAAGCTGTTTGAAGGCGGCGGCGAAGCCACCCTGGCCTCCCGAGCCAATATCGACGAACGTCATGCCGTAGAGCGGCAGGCTGGTGTCCTGCGCGCGCACGGTGGCCAGTTCGTCGCGGATGGACGCGCTGGCGGCAGCAATCTTCCGCGCCCACTGCTCTTCCTCGGCCTTGGCGCCAAGCTGTTCCCGGATGGAGCGCAGGGCGCGGCTCAGGGCATCGTCAATGGCTTCCGAGAGGGCCTGGAAGCACTTGCTGCCTCGGTGGGGATAGGCGCCGTCGCCCGGAAGGTGTTCGCTCTGGGCGTTCCACTCAGCTTCGGCTATCCACAACCCATCCGCGAGCTGGTGCGCGCGGACGATGAAGCCAAAGCCGCCACGGCGGGCGGGCGGAATTTCGATGACGTGCGAAGGCGCCTCGATGACGCCACGCGGGTTGAAGGGAGAAGGTAACTTCTTCTGTGCACGAACGAGCGCGCGACGGATGCTGCGGTTGAACGACATGGCCGGATTCCTTGATCGGCCGCGCTCCAAGGGAGCTGCGGCGCGGTTTTCGAAGGAACCCGCATGAGCCGGCGAACTCGCCGACTCCGATCCGTGCACGCCATCTGTCGCTGGCGTCGGTCTACGGGGGCGGCCCAGGTTTTCACTTCAACAACGGCCGCTTCCCGGCACTTCCAAAGTGCAAAGGCCTGACTTCCGTAATGCGCTCCACTCGCGGACAGCGTTGGAACCACCCGATACGCCCTTCCCATACTCCCTAAGGCGCCGGATCGTGAGTCAGTGAGAGAAATTGTCTGAATGTGATTCATACAGAGAATTGTCCGGATTTCCGAAATTCGTGCGCGCCTCCCGAAGACTTTTTTTGCTACTAAATCCTACGTAAACCCCTTGACAGAATTTCCGTAGGGTTCGGAATGGACGTGGAGGAGGCGAGCAAGTCCGTATTGCGGATGCCATAGACCGTCCTGCGAGGCGCCGAGACATCGCTTACCATGTTCACGAAAGGCAGGACTAATCGGGGGAATCATCCATGCAGGCCAATCCGCGCACGCTCGACACGCTCTTCAATTCCCAGCTCCGCTATGTGGTGCCGATGTTTCAGCGGCTCTACGTCTGGCAGGAGAACCCGCAGTGGGCGACCCTCTGGGAAGACGTAACGGAGAAGGCCGTCCTGCAACTGAAAGGCATCGAGGTCAATCCGCATTACCTCGGGGCCTTGATCATCGAAGGCGTCCGCCCGAATTCACCAAGGGAGGTAAAGCGTTTTCTCGTTATTGACGGTCAGCAGCGATTGACTACGTTGCAATTGCTGCTTTGTGCGTATCGGGATCTGGCGCGCAAGAACGAGTGGAAAACGCTGGATCGAACAGTGACAAGGTATTTGGAGAACGCCGATCCGGACGTGATGGAGAAGCCGGAGGAGGAGGTTTTTAAATTGTGGCCGACGACCCTAAACCGGGACGTTTTTAGTGGAATTCTTTCTGCTGCAAGCAAGGAGAAAGTTGAAAAGCGGTTTCCCTTGGTATGGGTTGGTAGAAAGCGCAAGCCAGAGCCGAGAAGCAATCTGGTCGAGGCCTATCTCTACTTCTACAAAACCCTGGAGGGATGGATCGCTTCAGCCGCCACGGAATTCGGTAAGAAAACCGAAGACGTGGCGTTTGCGCTGCTCCAAGCCTTGCAACAGGATTTCTGCGTGGTGGAAATATCGCTATCCGAAGGCGACGATTCGCAGGAAATTTTCTATTCGTTGAACTCTCAAGGCCGACCGCTATCGCAGTCTGATCTTCTGAGAAGTCTGATTTTCATGCGAGCGGAGAAAGAGCGGCTGAACCGCGACGAGATATTCAAGGAATACTGGGGCAAGTTCGAGACGCCGTTTTGGAGCGTCGAAGAGAAGCGCGGAGGGCGAACCTATTCCAGGCTCGATCTGGGCCTCCGCTTTTTTCTCATGGCCAAGAAGGGCCAGATGGTTGATGCGCGCAGGGTAAACGAGGAATACCGGCATTGGGTGTCCGCGCAGCCGCCGCGCTACCCGTCCGTAAGGGACGAGCTGGCCGACTTTACGCGCTATGGGGATGCCTATGAGCGCTACGAGTCCGCCGTTGCCTCGACGCTGCCATCAACGGATTTGCGGCGCGTCCTGAAGGACTTCGATGTTTCTACCGCAATACCGCTGATGCTCTTTCTTGAATTGGACGCTGGGCTCAGCGAGAGGGAAAGGGCGGAGTGCCTGGCTACTTGCGAGTCCTTCATCGCGCGACGCGTGCTCACGGGTGATGAAACCAAGGAATACAACCTGCTTTTCGTGGAGGTGATTGGCAGCATTCACGCCCTGCGAGGCGCCGCCGTGCTCCCCGGTCTAAGGCAGAAGCTCTTGGGCGGAGGGGGCACGACTCGCCGCTGGCCCACGGATGCCGAGGTCATCGAGAAGGTCATTAGCCGCGCCGCGTTTACTGACATCCGGAAGCCAGCCCTTCGACTGATATTGGAGCGGCTTGAATTGCACTTCCGGACAAAGAAGAGCGAGGACACTGAGATCGCCCCTAGTTTGCAGATTGAACATGTCCTGCCGCAAAAGTGGGCGTCGGACTGGCCTTTGAAAGGAAAGTCGATTCCGTCCGATATTGTGGCCTATCCATACATGGCAAAGGACGACCTGGCAGAGTTCGCCGATGCGATCCGCCACCGAAATCATGTCCTCCATACCCTCGGTAATCTGACGCTCCTCAATCAGTATCTGAATCCAGCGGCGAGCAATGGCTCGTTCGCGATGAAGCTTGTAGAGTATAAAAATTCGGTATTGCGAATGAACCGTTACTTTGACGCTGCAACTTCGTGGGACGAGGAAGCAATAGCAGTGCGGGCCAAGATCATCGGTGAGGCAATCTGCAAGATGTGGCCCCGCCCCGTGGCGTAGAAACGAAAGCGGCGCCGCGAAGGCGCCGCCGTAAAAGTAGTGGAAAGTCGTGCCGTGGTCAGCGCAGTATTGCGATGACGACTAGGACGAGTAGTCCGATGGCGAACACGATCAGACCGCTGGTGCGGAAGCTCGTGAGTTCGCGCATGAGGCGGCGGATACGCTTGTCGTTCATGTGTGTCTCCTTTTTTGGTTGGTTAGAGCAGGCCGCGCTCGGCGAAGGACATCGCCTGATTTCCAGCGACGATGAAGTGATCCAGCAACTTGATGTTGAAGACCTTCATCGTTTCTTTGAGCCCTTGCGTTAGGACTTCATCCGCACGGCTAGGCTGCGGCTGGCCCGAGGGATGGTTGTGCGCGACGATGAGCGCTGCGGCGCCGTGCGAAAGAGCGGAGACGGCAACCTGCCGGGGGTAGCAGGCGGTTTCGGTCAGGTCTCCCTTGAAAAGCTCCTCGGTGGTGATGACGCGATGCATCGCGTCTAAATAAAGAACAACAAAAACTTCTCGCTTCAGACCTCCAAGCGAATGGATGAGAAACGCCCGCACCGCCTCGGGGCTCGTCAATGCGTCCCGGTGTGCCAATTGCTCGGCGAGGGCTCGGGCCGCGAGTTCGCGCGCGACGTGTAGCCGGGTGATGTGCTTGTCCTCGTAGGCGCCTCGCTCCTGGGCGCAGAGAAGGCTCCCGCTCGGCTCGGGTGGGCGGTGCAGCAGGTTGAAGAGCGACCCTTTCGCCTCGTGGAGCAGGGCATGTGCGCTTCTGCGGCTACCGAGCAGCATTGCGAGCAGGTCGATGGTGGGGAGATGGGTGATGCTTTCAGGGCGCTGCATGGTTGCCTCCTATGGGCTGTTGAAAAAACTGCTGCCCATGACGAGTTCTCTTCGCTTTCCCCTCGGGGAACGGGAAGGGGGAGGCCCTGCGTTGAAATGCTTTTGCCGCCCAGCTTCGGCGGCGCGTTTGCTGCCCACGATGTCGTCCCCTTCACGCCAAGCTGAGGGGCGACATCCAGAGGGCAGCAGCGCCGCAGTGGGCGGCGCGTTTCGGGTTCAGTCCTTCGGGGTGTGGACGTGTGCCGTCAGCGGACGCGGCAAACGGATGTGCGAGCGGCCGTCAAGCGACCGCATGACAGGGAGCGCAGCGGACTGGCGTGCGCGTTGCGCCGGAGCTACATGTAGTAGCTGTAATGAGCGCGAGGTATTTCGTGCTCCGGAACGTATTTGAGAATGTCGCCTACGCGCCTGGCAGCACGAATCGTAATAGGAAGACTGCCGTCGATCTGTGAGCTGTTCCAGTTGAGTTTTGTGAGCGCGATTATTTCCGCCGACAATTGTTCGGGGCTTTGCTCTCGAAATGCCGTGCGTAGGAGAAGCGGGCGGGGAACATACATGCCCGTGTAGGTCTGGTAAAACGGGCTGCTCCCTCGCGTATACAAAAGATGATTGCGGTCATCCAGCGCAAGATAGGTTCCCCGCAGAGGAGGATAGAACCCGTCGCGGAAAAGTCGAACAGAAGACTTCGCGATTGACACTAAATCTACAAGACCTATCCCCATGGTCTTAGCAGCCTCCCGACATCCCGCTGTCTCGTTGTCGTTGAATGTCGAAGTCTTGTGAACGACTACGCGAGCCGGCACATGCTTGTGCTCGTCTCGATACTTTGTCAGTGCGTGGGTCAGCAGCTTCTCGGCATCTTGGCGGGTCAGATGCGGCTGCGGATCGTCCTTGGATAGCTCAACCGGATCGCCGCGGACGATCATGCCTTCGCCCCGTTCATTGAAGACCTGAGCCATACTTGTAACCACTCTCGTCGTCTCAATGGCGTGATAGAAGCTGATACCGACGAAGCACGTTTGAAGGTCATGGCTGTCCCGCGCGAGCCGCCAAGGGCAGATGCCTGCCTTGTATAGAAGGGCCACAAAGAAGTTCCATGCGCGGGTGGCATCATCCTGGACGCCTTGATCCTCATAGGTTCCAGGCCGCGCTCCGACGATAGCTCGCCTTCCTTTGCCGTCATATGTCGCTGGAAGAGCGATCTGAATCGGGAATCGAAAGCGCATTGCTTTGGCTTTCAATAAGCCCCGAAAATTCAGAATTGGGTCTGTCGTCTGCGCTGCTTGCGAGCCGGTAGTGGGTTCAAGCAAGGTGGAGGGAATCGCGCACAACACGACATCTGGTTTGTCTTTCGCGTCGAGTGCAGCTAGTTCCGATTCGAATGCGGCAACGGCGTCAGCGACTATTGAATTGGAGGTTCCCAGCATTGCCGTTTTGAAAATTTGATCCGAAATTTGGCAAGTCAAACTGCTCGGGAACACACACTCCAACCCAAAGCAACTGTCCTGCCGGAATCCGGGGAACGACGGGAACAGATTTGTGTGATGACTTTTCTTCGCGGGGATTCCGGCAGCGCAAACATCAAGCCAAGTCCGAAGTTTGGCGACACTTTCACCTGTGCCGACAATTCCAACGCGAATCTGGCGCGAGCGGGAAGAGTCAACGATTGGGCCGAAATTCATGAGCCCAAATCGAATATCTTCGTGGCGCTGGCCGCCCGCAAATTCAAGTTCTGGTTCGCCTAATATGAGCGGAGACGCAATCACAGTAGTTCTCCCTCAACTCCTTCAGTGTCATCTGGCGGAAGCGGCTTCCAGAGATCGTCCTCGAGCCCGCCAAGAACATCAAAGGAAAGCAACTTTCCGAAGCCTAGCCACGGGTAAGTGGATCGATACATGTCCGTCCTATCTTGCAGCACCGTCTCCCAGAGACGCACCTGACCGGCGACTGCGTTGTTGTGTTCCAGTCTCTTGATGCCGGCTAGCTGATATTCGTGAAGAGGCGATGCCTCAAATCCGTTCTTGGAGTAGTAATAGGTCGGAGAGACTTCGAGATACCATTCCGATCCGAAACGATGAAATCGAAGTCCGGCTGCTGAATGCCGGTAGCACAGCAAACCACGGGTCTTCTTGTCCAATATCTCGACAACGACTGCCCGCCCGCTTTTTCGGCGCCGTTGGGTTGCATTGAATCGGCGAACAGCTCGCTGACTATCTGCCGTGAGGTTCAATTCCCCCCAGCCCCCGTCGATCTTTGTCCGCGTGGGCGCAAAGTAGTAGCACTGAAATTGCTTTGCGCCTTGAAATAGGACTCCATCGCGCCTCAACAATTGCCCGAGGCTCCGGTTCAGCAGAAATACCCAATCGCGCTGACGCTCCGAGTCTGTAGATTCAGACCACTCTCTGCTATTGAACGGCTCAAGAGTTCCGCGATCAATGATTGCATTCCAGGGAGGCTGTCCTAGATCGTGAAGTGAATGAAGGCGACCGGACTTCAAGAGCCACTCGCGATGATGCGGGACGTTGTTCTTGATGATCCAATCGACTAGCTCTTTTGGATCCTTGATCGCGCAGTCTCCTATGTATAGCGTCGCACTCGTGCGCGCGACTGGAAGGAGATTGAGCAACAGTCCTTCCTGCTTCCGAACCGGCGGCATGTATATGCCGTGGCTGGTC
>Ga0307373_10012765_pt1 | contig 11873 bp, 9 predicted proteins | sample OX2MG_FD_202534 | JGI IMG/M metagenome (GOLD analysis project Ga0307373, IMG submission 202534) | Soil microbial communities from Risofladan, Vaasa, Finland - OX-2 | ecosystem: Environmental > Terrestrial > Soil > Coastal area > Acid sulfate soil | place: Finland: Risofladan, Vaasa | collected...
TGCTGGACGATGGGACTGGAGAGATCGTCGAACGGCGGTTGGAGCACGAAAACGGCGAAGCAGACCGCTTCTATCGCGGTTTGCCGAAGCCCGTTCGAGTGGGCGTCGAAGCGACAGGACCGCTGCACTGGTTCGAGGCGGGTGGCGCATCCTATCGTTGTCTGCTCCGGAAGCATTATACTCAAGGGCTACGTAACTACACCCGATCGATGGGACTGCCTTCCATTTGGCTTGCTCGGTGCTGGATCGAAGCCGCCACGGGAAATGTCTCACAACACCTCAGCTACGACCCCCGCGCAAATCATGAGGGTGCCGCACGCCTTGGACTCTAGGCGTGCGCTCTTGCTGTTTCATCTGCTTTGGCTGACCCTTCCTCTGTGCGGGCGCGGGCTTCCACTGCGGATTCGGCGGACATAGCACGGGCCCGCCGCTCGGTTTGTGAGCGTGGGGAATTTCGAATTGTTATTTCCAGGGAAAAAACGAAGTGGCGCGCCCGGAGAGATTCGAACTCCCGACCTTCTGGTTCGTAGCCAGACGCTCTATCCAGCTGAGCTACGGGCGCACTCGCAAGTGGAGGCACTGCAAGACGAGCAACTGCGGAGAAAAGTGTACCATACCTGCGCAACGGCTTTGCGGCCTTGCGTCGGGAACGGCAAGCGACTTCGAGGGTAGCTCGACCGAACTTCTTTCCGCGTCCCGCTGCGGATGGCAGGTCTCAGATGATTGCGCTCATGCCTCGCAGGTGCACGGCGCGCCTGCAAGGCATCTATTAAGTTGGAGGTACGACGAAGGGAGAGGCGTACCCGGAGTGCGCTTTCAATTCTTAATTTCGCTCGCATTCTTGAACGTTTGGAGTTGGCTGCGCGGTCTGGGCGGACCCGGCCTGATCCTCATAGGAATCCTGGACAATTCCGTGATCCCGCTGCCGGGCAGCATGGACGCGATGGTGATCCTGCTGGCGTCCTACTCAAGACCGTGGTGGGCCTACTACGGATTTATGGCCGCGGTGGGCGCTGTGCTGGGCGGGTTTCTCACCTTTCGCTTAGGCGAAAAGGGCGAGGAAGAAGTACTGGAAAAACGAATCGGCAAAAAGCGGGCCGAGAAGGTCTATAGCCGGTTTCGCAATCGCGGATTTTCCACCATCGTGATCAGCTCGATCATGCCGCCGCCATTTCCGATGACGCCGGTCCTGCTCGCCGCTGGAGCGCTGCATTATCCGCGCAAGAAGTTCTTTGCGTCGCTGGCCCTGGGACGATCGATCCGCTATTTGGGCGTCGCGTATCTCGGACATGTATATGGCAAGACGATCATCTCATCCATGTCGCAATATTATGAGCCGCTGCTGTACACGTTCATCGGGCTGGCCGCGCTTGCCGGAATCGGCGCGCTGGTCTATTTCAAATGGTACCGTCCGAAACGCCGGCGCGAGGAACGCGAACGAGGCGAAAAGGTTGAGGATTTTCCCATCCCGCACCACAAGCGGGGCCCACACCAGCATGACTAGCGGGATGACCGTCACGAGGCCGAGCAACATGGCGCACAGAAAGAGAAGCGCAGGCGCTCCGGATAGCGTTGTTCGCGCCTTCGGTTTCGCTCAAACCGCGGCGTTCTGCTCGCTCGCCCATCCAAAATTCTTGTCGAAGAGATGTACATTTTGTATCGACCTGCCGCGCATTTGCGAATCGCCCGCCGAGAAATGAGCTATATTGTAATTAGACGACAACAGGTTTGATGGAAGTGCTTCACTGGCCATCGGAAAGGTCTGGGGAAAATGGTCACGCGTGCTGACGTGCATCCGGCGGAAATCGACGAACTTGAAGAAGTATGGGAGTGGATCGAATCATTCGATGCGGTAGTCGATCAGGGCAAGCCCGGTTTAGCCGAGAGGATTCTGAAAGAAATTGGCGAACGCGCCGCGTCGCGCGGCGTTTCCGTTCCATTCGCCGCCAACACTCCGTACGTCAACACCATTCATCCCAACGATCAGGCGCCGTTTCCAGGCGACCAGGAACTAGAGCGCAAAGTTAAAAGTCTGGTCCGTTGGAACGCGCTCGCCATGGTCGTTCGGGCCAATCGCCTGGAACACAATATCGGCGGGCATCTGTCGACGTACGGTTCGATCGCCACTCTGTTCGAAGTGGGCTTCAATCATTTTTTCCGCGGCCGCAGCGAAGAGTTCGAAGGCGATTCCGTTTACTTGCAGGGCCACGCCGCGCCGGGCGTTTACGCGCGAGCGTTTTTGGAAGGGCGTCTCTCGGCCACGCAGCTTGAAAACTTTCGCCGCGAGCTGAAACCGGGCGGCGGCTTGTCTTCTTATCCGCATCCTTGGCTGATGCCCGAATTTTGGGAATTTCCGACGGTTTCCATGGGCCTGGGCCCGATCATGTCCATCTATCAGGCGCGGTTCAAACGCTATCTGGAAGATCGGGGACTAAAAGAGCCGTCGGACGCGAAAGTCTGGGCATTCGTGGGCGACGGCGAAACAGACGAGCCGGAAACGCTCGGCGCCATCACGCTGGCTTCGCGCGAGCACCTGGATAACCTCATTTTCGTCATCAACTGCAACCTGCAGCGGCTGGACGGTCCAGTGCGCGGCAACGGCCACATCATTCAGGAGCTTGAGGCGGCGTTCCGCGGCGCCGGCTGGAATGTGATCAAGTGCCTGTGGGGCTCGGATTGGGATCCGCTCTTCGAGCAGGACAAGGAAGGTTTGCTGGCGAAGCGTCTGGGCGAAATCGTAGACGGCGAGTATCAGAAATTCGTCGTGGAAACAGGCGCGTACATCCGCGAGCACGTGTTCGGCTCCGATCCGCGTCTATTGAAGATGGTCGAAGGCTACACCGACGAGCAGCTGCACAAAATGCGGCACGGGGGCCACGATCCGAAGAAAGTTTACGCCGCGTACAAAGCGGCCGTTGACCACAAGGGATCGCCGACCGTCATCCTGGCGCGCACTATTAAAGGATACGGACTCGGCGAAGCGGTGGAAGGCCGCAACGTCACGCACCAGCAGAAGAAGCTCGATGAGGACGCGTTGCGCCATTTCGGCGAGCGCTTCGGACTGAAAATCCGCGAAGACCAGATCGAAGAAGTTTCGTTCTATCGGCCGCCGGACAAGAGCCCGGAAATTCAATATCTGCAGGATTGCCGCAAAAAGCTCGGTGGTTACGTCCCGCAGCGCCGGGTTCGCGCGACGGCACTGGTTGGCGAACGCAGCGAACTTTTCTCCGAATTTTTGACCGGCAGCGAAGGCCGCGAAGTTTCCACCACGATGGCTTTCGTCGCCATGCTGCGAAAAATGATGCGTGATCCGGAAATTGGGAAGCTGGTGGTGCCCATTGTTCCGGATGAGGCGCGCACCTTCGGCATGGAGTCGCTCTTCCGCCTCGTAGGAATTTACAGCAGCCAAGGCCAGCTCTACGAACCCGTGGACATGAACACGCTGCTCTATTACAAGGAAGCGAAAAACGGCCAGATTCTCGAAGAGGGAATTACTGAAGCGGGTTCGATTTCCTCGTTTATCGCCGCGGGATCGGCGTACGCCAACTACGGCATCAACACGATTCCGTTCTTCATCTTCTACTCGATGTTCGGCCTCCAGCGCGTAGCGGACCTGATCTGGGCCGCTGCTGATTCGCGCTGCCGTGGGTTTTTGCTCGGAGGCACCGCCGGCCGAACCACACTTGCCGGAGAAGGTTTGCAGCACCAGGACGGCAACAGCCACGTGCTGGCGCTGCCTGTTCCCACGCTGCGCGCCTACGATCCTGCGTACGCGTTTGAAATCGCAACGATCATCGAAGACGGCATCGACCGCATGTACAACAAGGGCGAAGCCCTCTTCTATTACATCACGGTGATGAACGAGCCTTACGAAATGCCTACGATGCCGTCCGGCTCGCGCGAAGGCATTTTGAAGGGCATGTATCGCTACCGTCCCGCGGCGAGCAACAAATCGAAATTGCGCGCGCAGCTTTTCGGCAGCGGCTCGATTCTCCGCGAAGTTTTGCAGGCGCAGGAAATTTTGGACTCGAAATACCACGTGGCAGCGGACGTATGGAGCGTAACCAGCTACAAACAGCTCTATACCGACGGGATCGAGACCGAGCGCTGGAACATGCTCCATCCCACCGAAAAACCGCGAGTGCCGTACGTGACGGATTCGCTATCCGGCGCGCCGGGAGTATTCGTGGCGGCCAGCGATTATCTGAAGGCGTTGCCGAATCTGATCAGCAAATGGACTCCGCGCGGAATCAATTCGCTTGGCACGGATGGCTTTGGACGCAGCGAGAGCAGGGCATCGCTCCGAGACTTCTTCGAAGTGGACGCGCGGTTCATCGCCTTCTCCACTCTGCACGAGCTGCTGCGCGAAGGGAAAATCGACGCTTCCGTGGTGCAGAAAGCGATCAAGGATCTCGACATCAACCTCGAAAAGCCCGATCCGCTAACCACCTAGAGCAGCATGCAAGCAGCAGAGCGGGGCGGTTGTTCAGACGTTCCTCTTGACGGAATCCGCCGGTTTCCGCAACAATCAATTACAGCGGATTGAGCCGATAGAACTCTGCTTAGGCAAGGTGGGGCCAAGCAGCCCCTCCCGCACGCTCTGACCGCACGGAAAAGAGGTAATTCGCCATGGGAAAGATAGTTGCAGCGATGGGGACCGTTCACGCACCGCAGCTTTTCGACCGCCCGCCCAGTGAAGATCCCAAACAGCTTGACGCCGATGTCGCCGCCATGCGACAGATCGGCAAGGAGCTCGAGGAAGCCAAGCCGGACGCGGTGATCGTGATTGGCAGCGATCACCTGGAGACGTTCTTCCTGACGTCCGTGCCAACTTTCGCGATCCTCTCCGGAGAGTTTTCGCACGCCGAATTTGCCGGCCGGAAATATGAGCTGCCGATCCATCAAGGCCTCGCGGAAGACCTGCTCGACAAGCTGATGAAGGCCGGATTTGATCTCGGCTATTCACAGGATGCGGTGCTCGGCCACGCGTTCGCCGCCGTCTACGAATGGGTGATCGAAAAGCGCCCGATTCCCGTTGTCCCAATTTTCGTGAATGCGTACCTTCCACCATTGCCTACGGCGCAGCGCTGCGCCGAGCTCGGCAAAGCCATCGCCAAAGTGATTGCGGGGCGGAAAGAGAACGTCGCGATCGTCGCCAGCGGCGGCATGTCGCATTTCCCCGGCACCTGGAAATATCCCAAGCCGGATTTCGATTTCGACCATTGGGCCATCGCGCAAATGGAGAAGGGCAACGAGCAAGCGCTGATCAACCTGACCAACGAGCAGCTCGACGAAGTCGGGAACACGGAACTGCTATCGTGGATGATCATGTTTGGCGCCATCGGGAACCTGCCCGGTGAACTCGTCACCTATCAGCCCACGTGGCATCACGGACACGCGGTGATGCGTTTCTTGCCGCACAAGGGAATTGGACAGTCAGCGGAAGGTAAATCGGCGCCCGCCAACTACCAATTCAAAGGCGGCTTCGAGTTCTACAAGCACCCGTCGCCTTCGGCTTACAAGCTGAACAAAGTTCTCTACGACAGCCGCTTCAGCCGCGAACTGCGCTTGAAGCTGATCAATGATTACGCGTCCGTGGCCAAGGAATACGGTATGTCGCCGCAGGAATCGAAAGTCCTGGAAACTTTGCAGGACGACGACATCGAGAAGTTCCGCGACGGGCAGATTCATCCGCTAGTTGAGGCTGGCGCCCATCCGCTCGGCATGTGGATGGCGGTGATTCGCATCCATTCCGAGCTGCGCAAGCTTCGCGCCGGCAAATCGGAAGTCGAAAAAACAGGCTGATCTCATATTCCGTTTCAGGGGGTGGCTATGAAGGTAGGCGTCGCAGGGCAAGGTGCGTTCGGGCAAAAGCATTTGGACGCGCTGAAGAATATTCCTGGCATCGAAGTGATTACCCTTGCGGGCGGCAACGCCGCGTCCACTGAGGAAGTCGCGAAGAAATATAATATTCCTCATTGGACTACCGATCTGGCCGAAAGCCTGAAGCAGCCGGGCCTCGAAGCGATGATCCTGGCCACGCCTACGCCCCTTCACGCGCAGCAGGGCATCCAGTGCATGCGCGCGGGAAAGCATGTGCACATCGAAATTCCCATCGCCGATTCGCTGGCGGATGCGGAACGCCTGGTGAAAGTGCAGCAGGAAACCGGGGTGGTCTGCATGGGCGGCCACACGCGGCGCTTCAATCCCAGCCATCAATACGTTCACAAGAAAATCAAAGCGGGCGAACTAACGGTGCTGCAGATGAACGTGCAGACTTACTTCTTCCGCCGCACCAATATGAACGCGCTCGGCAAGCCGCGCAGTTGGACGGATCACTTGCTCTGGCACCATGCCTGCCACACCGTTGACCTTTTCCAGTATCAAACCGGGCAACTGGTTTCCGATTGCTATGCCGTGCAGGGTCCCATCCACCCGGAACTGAAAATCGCCATGGATATGGGCATCGTGATGAAGGTTCCCTCCGGCGCAATCTGCACTCTATCTCTTTCGTTCAACAACAAAGGCCCGCTGGGGACGCATTTCCGCTACATCGGCGACAACGGCACCTACGTGGCTTACTACGACGATCTGGTCGACGGCGAAAACAACAAGATTGACGTCACGAAAGTGGACGTGTCGATGAATGGTATTGAACTGCAGGACCGCGAATTTGTCGCCGCGATCAAGGAACATCGCGAGCCCAACGCCAGCGTGCAGCAGTGCTTCACTGCGATGCAGGTGCTCGACCGCCTTGACAAGATCCTGAATTCTTCAGCGAAGGCGCAAGCCAAAGTTTCCGCGTAAGCGCTAATTTCGGCGCTTCGGTAGCGCCGGTGCGTCGCCGACGATTTGATCGCGGCGTTTATTCGCGGCGTAAGCAGCCAATCCAATCAATCGGAAGCGCTACACCTGCACGACTGGAACTGCCGTATTCACTCCGCCATTTAGCGCGGACTGAAGACGATCCTCATCCAACGCGCGCTCCCACTTCGCCACTACAATTGTCGCCACCGCATTTCCAACGACGTTCGTGGGCGTCAATCCTTCGGACATCAAGCGGTGAATGCCCAGCACCAGCGCGATGCTCGCCACGGGAATAATTCCTGTGGAAGCGATCGTTGCGGCGAGGACTACGAACGCCGCGCCCGCAACTCCTGCTGCGCCTTTGGACGATAGCAGCAGCACAGCAAGTAATCCGAGTTGCTGCCACAAATTCAGATGCGTGTTGGTCGCTTGCGCTAGGAACACAGCGGTCGTCGCGAGATACAAGCAAGTTCCGTCGAGATTAAACGAGTAGCCGGTGGGAATTACCAGCCCGACGATGGTTTCCTCGCAGCCTAGCTTTTCGAGCTTTTCCATCAGCTGCGGCAGCACGGTTTCTGACGAAGTCGTGGCCAGCACGATCAGCAGTTCTTCGCGAATATAACGAATTAGTTTGAAAATACTGAAGCCGCACCAGGCCGCCACCGGCCACAGCACACCGAAAATGAAAATCAGGCAGGTGACGTAAAATCCTCCGAGCAGTTTCCCAAGCGAGACGAGCGACCCCGCGCCGAATTTCGCCACGGTGAAGGCAATCGCGCCAAACGCGCCAATCGGCGCCGCCCACATCACGATTCCCACAACTGCAAACAGCATCCGGTTCGCTGACTCTATGAAATCAACAATCGGCTTACCGCGCTGGCCGATCGCGGTAAGCGCAAAGGCGCACAGCACGGAAATGAGCAGCACTTGCAGCACGTTGCCGTCGGTAAATGCGCCGACGAATGTCCGCGGGATGATGTTCATCAGAAATTGCGTCACGTTTGTTGCGCCGGGGTGCGCGATGTAGGTATGTACCGCGGATGTGTCCACGTGCGAGAGATCGATATTCATTCCGCGCCCCGGCTGCCACAGATTCACCGCGGCCAGTCCGATGAAGAGCGCCACGGTAGTGAGCGCTTCGAAATACAAGATTGCTTTCAGCGCCACGCGTCCAACGCGTGCCACGTTCATCATTCGCGCGATGCCGTGAACCACGGTACAGAAAATAATCGGCCCGATCAGCATGCGGATCGCTTTGATGAACGCGTCGCCGAAAGGTTCCATCCGCGCACCAAGCCGCGGATCGAAAATCCCCAGCACGATTCCGGCGATCATGCCGGCGAGCACCTGTATCCAAAGCTGCGCGTACCAACGCCTGCGCTTCGGCGCGTCGCCAGGTTCTAGGCTCGACGATGCAATTTTAGTTGGCATTCAAGTTTGCCTTTCGCTCCGTAGCATCGTGTTGCATTTGGCTACGAATCGATCTGCGGCCGCGTGCATTGTTCATCGGATTTTCGACGCGAGAGGCAACCGCAGCGTTGGAGGTGCGAGTAACTGCTGGGGAAAAATGCGAGAGCGTGCGTTGGGATCGTTGCCGAATAACTTGGCGACCTGTAGACAGCGTCATGAGAAGGCGGCCGAAGCGGTCGCAACAGCTTGAAGTTTGCGACCGCTTCGGTCCGCGCAATTAGATTTCTTACTGCTTGTCGTAAACGGAGGTCGAATCGAAGTTGCCCATGCTCGTCTGCGCGTGCAAGACATGTGTGAGAGTCTTGCCGTCCGGGCTGAGACTGTACGTTTCTTTGATGGTCACCGGGCTGCCCTGAAAATCGGTCTTGGCGTCGACCATGAGCTTGTCGCCATCCCAATTGGCCGTGCCGGTCACCTTGGCATCGCCCATGCCGGGCCAAGTGGAGGGCTGCCCGTCGGTGGTGAAAGATTCGGTGGTGTTCGTGTCGCCCATCATGCCGCCTTTTTGCGCGTCGACGATCTTAACGTTGTCGCCGGACTGCGTGATGGTCTCCACTTCACTGGCGGGAGGCTGGCCTTGGCCAAAATTGCTTTTAGCAATGTCCAGATTCCACGTGCCGCTCAGGTCGGGATGCGATCCGCCCATGTGCATCATCGCTTCGCCGCCGGGAGTTGGGGCCATGCCGCCATTCGCGGCAGGAGCCGCCGAATTATCCGCAGCGGGGTCGCCGGCGCGATCGAAGACCATCTTCTGTTGCATGCTCATTGCGCCCGAAATTTGCCGGCTCATCGTCATGGTTTTGCCGTCATCCGACGTAGTGAAGGTCATTTGGTCGGTTGACGGCGTGCCGCGCATATCGAAGCCCTCGGTGAACACGATGGAATCTCCTTTTTTTTCGCACTTTACGCTGGAGATCACCACAGGCCCGATGTGCGCGCGCGGACTATCGGGCGGCAGCTTTTCTTCCTGGCTGTTGACGGTGCAAGAGCGCGTGTAATTCTGCTTGCCGCGCGGAGATTCGCTGGTGACCTTCTGCGTGAACTCGTCTCCGCTAACGGTGATGACGTCTGTCTCGCTCCCGCCACCGCCCATCTGGCCCATCTCGCTCTTGGATGCATTCAGTTTCCAAGTGCCGTTCAGTTGTGAAGTTTGGGCCATTCCCGGGAGCGCGAAAAGCGCCACCGCGGAGCCGATCACCAATAGCTTCGTGTACATCGCAATCCTCCTCGCCGCCTTGCAAATCTCGGATATTTGTCGCCGATCCAGTCAAGCTCAACCACGGGCAGCGGGATTATATACCTGATCGGTATAACTTCATGCGTTGAGGCGATTTCGCAGAATTCCCAGCATGCGCCGCAGCGGTTCAGCCGCGCCCCACAGAAGCTGGTCGCCCACTGTGAATGCGCCGAGGTATTGCGGACCCAGGCTCAGCTTGCGCATCCGGCCAATCGGCACATTGAGGGTCCCCGAAACAGCCGTGGGCGTGAGGCAGCGGATGCTCGCGTCTTTGTTGTTGGGAATCACGCGCGCCCATTCGCTTGAGTTGGAGATCATCTGCTCGATTTCAGCCAGCGGAACATCTTTCGTGAGTTTGATGGTGAGCGCTTGGCTGTGGCAGCGCATGGTCCCGATGCGGACGCAGATTCCGTCGATGGGCACGGGCGGCTTCAGCGCGAGGATTTTGTTTCCTTCGGCCATGCCTTTCCATTCTTCCTTGGTCTGGCCGCCGGGCATTTCCTTGTCGATCCAGGGAATCACGCTGCCTGCCAGCGGCACGCCGAATTCCTCGGTGGGCAGCGCGGACGAACGCTGCACAGCCAGGACCATGCGGTCCACTACCAGCGCGTTTTGGGATGGCGATTTGCGAGCGGGTTCGGTGAGGCGATCCATCTGCTGGATCAGTTCCAGCATTTTCGCGGCGCCTGCGCCGGAAGCCGCCTGATAGGTCATCGAAGTGACCCACTCGACGAGGCCTGCTTTGAAAAGTCCGCTCACGGCCATCAGCATCAGGCTGACGGTGCAATTGCCGCCAGCGTAGGTGCGGATGCCGCTGGAGAGGCCACGCTCGATCACGTCGCGATTCACGGGATCGAGAATGATCACCGCGTCGTCGCTCATGCGCAGCGTGGATGCCGCGTCGATCCAGTATCCATTCCAGCCGGACTTGCGCAGCGGGCCGTAAATTTCGGAGGTGTATTCGCCGCCCTGGCAGCTGATTAGGAGGTCGCACGCGGAAAGATCGGCAAGGCTGCGCGCGTCTTTCAGCGGAGCACCGGCGGCTTCGGCGGGCGCGTCGCCACCGGCATTGGACGTGGAGAAGAAGATCGGCTCGATTCCCTTAAGGTCGCCCTCGGCGCGCATGCGTTCCATCAGAACGCTGCCGACCATTCCACGCCAGCCGATCAGACCTACGCGCAACATGATGCCCCCTGTGAGATGAGGATCATTGTACATAGGGAAGCGCGAATTTTGGAGGCGATGGTGAGCGGGGCTGCGGCGTGAATGCGTGACATGTGGCGCAGGGCATTGGTCCGCGAAGTGGCGAAATTACATGCGCCGGGACGTTCCGGGTAAGGCAGTGCGCGAGTGAGTGTTTTCAACGACTTGCGCATGATTCTACTCGAATGACTGTTCCGGGTAGAATTGGCTGAAATCCTGGCGAATAAGCGAAGGGAAAGCGAAGAACGCCGGCCAGTCGTAGAGGGTCCGAATAGGAGCGTTAGAGCCGGAGCTTCAGCGGCTGAAGCCGCCGATATTCGAGCGGCCGCGCCTCGTGCTTCGACCGAGAGGCTTTCGATGTGCAGCGGGACGCCATCGCAGACTTGTGGACCGATCTTACGCCCGCCGACGAGTGTGCGGGAGCATCTGGGATAAGCTGCGGCCGTCTGCCGGGCCCGAGGCCCGGCGCTACATTCAAGCGGGCGCTCTTCGGCGAACTCCCTGTGCGTCAACGCGCGGCGCCGCTTGCCCTGTTTCGCTGGCACACCTTCCTCCCAACACAACAGATTCATGTTGCCACAAGGACGGGTAGGTTGCAAAGGAATGTTGTTGCGCGAAGCGGCTGCCATCGGAGCGGCAGGCCGCGGATGGTTACAGCGAATCACGGATGTGTTGAAGAACGGTCTTCTAAAAGTAACTGGACTGGGAATAACTGAGGATATATATTTCCGGAGCTAAAGACTGGGGACGGTCTCTGCTTATGTCGAGGGCCAGGATTGCTGCTGGGATGTTTCTGTTGGCATTGCTGCCGCTCTGCGGCTGCGGAAGCGGTGGGAGCAGCACGGAAGGAGTGGGCGGGGGCTCTTCGACCGCAGCGGATTTCACGCTGAATGTGAATCCAGCGGCGTTGGAACTTGCCCCGGGCGCGTCAGAAACTCTCGGGATTTCGTACACGCCGGTCGGCAGTTTTGCGGGAACTGTGGAGCTTAACGCATCCGAAATGCCGACCGGAGTGACGCTTTCACCCTCCACACCAGTTGATATTACTCCTACAGGAACATTTGTAACTATCGACCTCAGTCCATCCATCGAGGTCGGAACTTATTCGGTGAATTTCCAAGGAACGAGTGGGCCGTTAACGCATTCAGCGGACTTA
>Ga0307373_10012767_pt1 | contig 11872 bp, 11 predicted proteins | sample OX2MG_FD_202534 | JGI IMG/M metagenome (GOLD analysis project Ga0307373, IMG submission 202534) | Soil microbial communities from Risofladan, Vaasa, Finland - OX-2 | ecosystem: Environmental > Terrestrial > Soil > Coastal area > Acid sulfate soil | place: Finland: Risofladan, Vaasa | collected...
AGTAGTCGAGCGACTTGGTCATCAGCAGATAGGTGTTGGCGTCGAAGCGGTCGATGAAGCTCTGGCCCTGATGCCGCAGATAGCTTTCGACCTCGAACTCGACGTCGTAGTTGAATGCGTAGCGGCGTTCGCTGGTGTCGCGCAACAGCCGCCCGAACCGCGCGCGCATCGCTGCGTCGGAGAGGTAGGTGATGTGGCCCAGCATGCGCGCCAGTTTGAGGCCGCGCTCGGGTTTGACGCCGTGGGCGTAGTAGCGGCCGCCGTGATAATCGGGATCGGACAGAATCGCCTGTCGTGCGATCTCGTTGAAGGCGATGTTCTGGGCGGTCAGCCGTGGCGCGGCGGCGATGACGACGGCGTGGCGGATGCGTGCTGGGCAGTCGATGGCCCACTGCATCACCTGCATGCCGCCCAGCGAGCCGCCGATCACGGCGGCCCAGCGCTCGATGCCCAGCGCGTCGGCCAGCAGCGCCTGTGAACGCACCCAGTCGCGCACCGTGACCATCGGAAAATCCGGACCCCAGGGTTCACCGGTTTCCGGGTTGACGGTGTTGGGACCGGTGGAGCCGCCGCAGCCGCCGAGGTTGTTGAGGCTGACGACGTGGAAGCGGTCGGTGTCGATCGGTTTGCCGGGGCCGATGTAGCGGTCCCACCAGCCGGGCTTGCGATCGTCGACACGATGGTAGCCGGCGGCGTGGTGGTCGCCCGACAGTGCGTGGCAGATCAAGATCGCGTTGCTGTGAGCGGCGTTGATCGCGCCGTAGGTTTCGATCATCAGCTCGAAACGCGGCAGGCTGCGGCCGCAGTCGAGCTGCAGTTCCCGGTCGATGGTCAGTTTGCGCGGTGTGACCAGGCCGATGGAGTCGGCCGGAAGCGACGGCATCGTGCTGCTCATGTTGGCGCGGTCAATGGAAGTAGGGGCTCAGCGGCAGCAGCCGGTCGAGCACTTGTAGAGCGATCATCACCGGAATCGGCGACAGATCGAGTCCGGCGATCGACGGCAGGATGCGACGCACCGGGCGCAGCAGGGGTTCGTTCAGACTCCACAGCACATTGGCCGCCGGGTTACTGACACCGGGGCCGACCCAGGACAGCAGCGCCTGTGCGAACAGGCTCAAAGTGTAGAGATTGAGGGTCAGGCTGACCAGCTTCAACAGCGCCTGCAGCAGTACCGGCAGGATGGCGATATCGAGATTCCACAGCGACGCCATCACTTCGATGTAGATCAGCGCCAGCGCGTAGAGCAACAGTGTGCCCGCCAGATCCAGCGTGCGGTAACGTGGGATCAGGTGTTGCAGCGGACGCGTCAGCGGCTGAGTGACGCGCCACACCAGTTGTGAGATCGGGTTGTAGAAATCGGCGCGCACCAGCTGCAACAGGACTCGCAGCAACAGGATGCCGAGGCCGATCTGCAGCACGGTGTTAACCAGGAAGATCACGCCGTTGTTGATGTTTGCAACCATGGGTTTGTTGGATCCGGGGACGAGGCGTCGACGCCGTGCCTGAGCGTGATTTTAGCGGGCCGGGCCGGAGGCTGTGGCTCCGAGTTCCAATGAGCGTCGAGCAGCGGCACTCAGGGCGTTGTGAACGATGGCGCGCAAACCGGCGTTTTCAAGGCTTGCGAGCGCAGCTTCAGTGGTCCCGCCTTTGGAGGTGACGCGCGCACGCAGCGTGGCCACATCGGCTGCATCCGCTTCCAGCAGGCGGCCGCTGCCAATCAGGGTCTGACGCGCCAGCGTGGTGGCAGTGTCGCGCGTCAGTCCCAGCGCTGCGCCGGCGGTGGCCATGGCTTCGGTCAGCAACAGGAAATAGGCGGGTCCCGAGCCGGACAACGCGGTGACGGCATCGAGCAGGTCTTCACGCTCGACCCAGCAACTGATGCCGACGCTGTCGACCAGGCGTTGCGCCAACTGGCGGGCTGCCGTGGAGGTCGAGGGTGGGGTGTAAAGCGCGGTGGCGCCAGCGCCGGCCAGTGCCGGGGTGTTCGGCATGCTGCGAACCAGCGCCAGATCGGCGCCGAGCCAGTCGCGCAGGCTGTCAAGCCGGATGCCGGCGGCAATCGACAGCACCAAGCTACCGGCCGAAAATCGCAGCCCGTCGACGGCGGCAGCCATCTGCTGCGGTTTGACCGCCAGCACCGTCGCCGCGGCACCGTCGATCGCCGTGGCGGCATCCGCCCGGGCGTTCACGCCGAGTTCGCGCGTTAGCCAGTCGCGCCGGTCGGCATCGCGCTCGGCGACATTGATCTGTGACGCTGGCCAGCCGTGCGCCCGCAGCCCGCCGATCAGGGCAGCCGCCATGTTACCGCCGCCAATGAAAGCGACTGGAGGATATTCGTAGCCCGCGCCGGGAGTGCTCATCGAGCCGCCGATCTCAAAGTTCGATAAAGTGCCGGCCACATGATACGGGACAGCATCGACCACCGGGGCGGGAACGCCGATTCGCGCGCTCAACAACGACGCGCGCGGCTGCTCGCTGATTACCGTGCGCGCATCGATGCAGCGCAGGTCTACGACGTGGCGGTGGTGTCACCGCTGCAAGCCGCACCGAAGTTGTCGGCACGGTTGGATAACACCGTGCTGCTCAAACGCGAAGACCTGCAGAGCGTGCATTCGTTCAAGTTGCGCGGGGCTTACAACAAGATCGCCAGCTTGCCGGAGGCGGTGCGCAAGCGCGGTGTGATCGCGGCTTCGGCCGGCAATCATGCGCAGGGAGTGGCGCTGGCGGCGCAGCGGCTGGGCATCCAGGCCTGGATCGTGATGCCGCGCACTACGCCGCCGATCAAGGTCGAGGCGGTGCGCGCCTACGGTGCGCACACCGTGCTGTATGGCGACGCCTACGACGACGCCGCGGCGCATGCGCTGGAGCTAGCCGAGCAAAAAAATCTGATGTCGGTGCCGCCTTACGACGACCCCGATGTCATCGCCGGGCAAGGCACGGTCGGCAAGGAGATCGTCGAACAGATCGATGCCGGTCCGCTGGACGCGGTGTTCGTCTGCACCGGCGGTGGCGGCTTGCTGGCCGGTGTCGCGGCCTATATCAAGAGCGCGCGGCCGGGCACGCAGGTAATCAGCGTCGAGCCGGAGGATTCAAACTGCATGGCAGCGGCGCTGGCCGCAGGCCGGCGCGTACAACTGGCCGAGGTCGGCCTGTTTGCCGACGGCGTGGCAGTGCGCCAGGCCGGCAAGGAGCCGTTCAAACTGGCGCGTGAATTCGTCGACGAGGCGATCACCGTCAGCGTCGACGAGATCTGCGCGGCGGTGCGCGATCTCTACAACGAACACCGTGCCATCGCCGAACCGGCCGGCGCGCTGGGCATCGCTGGGCTCAAGCGCTGGGTGGCGTGCACCGACGCGCACGGCAAGACGCTGGCGGCGATTGTGTCGGGCGCCAATGTCAACTTTGATCGCCTTCGTCACATCGCCGAACGCGCTGAACTCGGTGATGGCCGCGAGACGCTGCTGGCGGTGGCGATTCCCGAGAAGCCCGGCAGTTTCCGCCGCTTTCTACGCCAACTGGGGCGACACGTGGTGACCGAATTCAACTACCGCTATGCCGGACCAGCGGAGGCACAGGTGTTTGCCGGCATCCAATTTGGCAGTGTCGAGGAGCGTGCGCAGGCAATCGATGCGCTGCGCACCGAGGGGTATCCGGTAACCGATCTGTCGGGTGACGAGATGGCCAAGGTCCATGTGCGCTACATGGTCGGTGGTCGTGCGCCGGGCGTCGACGACGAGCGCCTGTTTCGCTTCGAGTTTCCCGAGCGACCTGGCGCACTGGTGGATTTTCTCCGCGCCGTCGGCAGCCGCTGGAACATCTCGCTGTTCCACTATCGCAACCACGGTGCGGCTTACGGGCGCGTGCTGGTGGGTCTGCAGGTGCCGAAGGTCGAACGCGCCGAATGTCGGCGGGTGTTCGACGCGCTGGGTTACGTCTGGGCGGAAGAGACAGGGAATCCAGGGTATACGTTGTTTTTGGGGGGGAGGGAGCAGTAAGTCGGGAGCAGTGTGCAGAGGTTATCTGCTCACTGCTCGCCGCTTTTTCGTTCCAACCCCAGGATGTAACGCCAGTGCGCCGGGCGCACCGGCATGATCGACAGCCGGTTGCCGCGCGCCAGCAGTGCCAGGCCTTCCAGTTTGGCGGCGTGCGTGCGGAGTTCGGCGAGACTGATGACGCGCGAAAACTTGCGTTCGAATTTCACATTCACCAACAGCCAGCGCGGTTGTTCCTGCGTGCTGGCAGCGTCGTAGTGGTTGCTTTCAGGATCGAACTGGGTGGGGTCGGGGTAGGCGGTCGAGGCGATGTTGGCCAGACCGACCACTCCCGGCGTTTCACAGTTGGAGTGATAAAACAGCACGCCGTCGCCGACCTGCATGCGGTCGCGCATGAAGTTGCGCGCCTGATAGTTGCGCACGCCGTCCCAAGGTTCGGTCTGCAGGGGACGGCGCTGCAGATCGTCGATCGAGAACGCTTCGGGCTCGGTTTTCATCAGCCAGTCATTCATCGGTGTTTCTCGTGATTGCAGACAGTGTGGAGGGGAGCATCAGGGGCGGCGGAACCGGCGCACGCCGTGTTCGGTGGCCACGGCATCGAGCACCTGATCCCAAGGTTCGGATGGGATGGCGGCAGCTTCTTGTATAGAGTAGGCATAGCCGATGCGGAACGGACGATGCTGCTGGCGGCAGGCGGCGAGGGCGCGGTCGTAATAGCCGCCGCCTTGACCAAGTCGATGGCCTGCAGGGTCGAAGCCCAGAAGCGGCAGTACGATCAGTTGCAGCCGCTGGACATTGCACTGCGGCCGTAAGCGCGCTGGCCGACGGATGCCGAAGCGGCCGCGGCGCAGGCGAGTCGCGGGATCGAGCCGTACGAAGCGCAGGCCTCGGGCCTGCAGAATGACCGGGACATACACGTATAACCCGCGTTGGTGCAAGGCGCGCAGCAGTGGCGCAGTATCGAGTTCGCTGCCGTGGCTGAGATAGATGGCGATACGCCGTGCGCGCCGCAATGCGCGACAGTGAAGCAGGTGGCGGGCCGCGACGCGGGCGGCGCGACGCCGCTCGGCCGGACTGAGCGCCACGCGCTGGCGTCTCAGAACAACGCGCAGCTGTAACTTGCGCGTTGTCGTGGAATCAGGGGTGTCTCCCGCCTGTGCCGGCATCCGTCTTCGACCTTGAGACAGCGTCTCAAGTGGGCACCTCGCCACGTATTCGGGCTTTCCGCTGAACTGCGGACTTGCACTCCTTACGCGGGTTCGGTTCCCGGGTCATGGTAATTAGGCTCAAGGGGTTCTGAGACAAATATCGAACACTGCAGGAGACACCAAACTCACGATACCACGATCACAGGTTGTTAACAGGCCCTAATCTGAAGATGCCAGTGTACTGTCGATATCTAGCCCGAGTTGGCGGATGCGTTCCGTGTTCTCGTCGTTCGCCGGCGCCACGCCGGCAGTCCCTTTCAGCGCCAGCAGTTCACGCGTCAGATTGAGTGCGACCATGACGGCGATGCGCTCGGCGCCCAACGCCTTGCCGCGGCGGCGCACCGCGTTCATGCGCTCGTTGAGAAAGTCCGCCGAGGTCACCAGTGCTTCGTGGCCCTCCTGCGGACAGGCCACGGTGTATTCGCGGCCCATGATGCGGACGGTCACGGTGAGCGGTTCTTCCTCGTGATCGACGCCGCTCATGACGTGCTGTCCTCGGTTGCGCTGGCCTCGATCATGCGCAGGCGTTCGACCGCATTTTCTATGTGTTGTTTGAGCTCTGCGTTGAGTGCCAGCAAGCGGTCACGCTCCTGCAGGGCGCGCTTACGCTCAAGGCGCAGCTGATAAAAAGCGGCGATGAGCCTTTGCACCCGTTCTTCGAGTTGAGCGAGTTCGGCCTGGAGCATGCGGAGTCCACTGTATGGATGGACTGCAGTATAGCTCAGCCGACGATCGATGCGGCACTTGAAAACGCCGCCGCTTGCCGGAGCGGGCGGCGGCGCTGCCGGTAGCGAAATCAGTGCGTTAACAGCAGGAACAGTGCGCCGGGGCCGCGCACCACACGCAGCAGCAGTTGTGGTTGGTTCTTGCCGGCCAGTTTCTGGAACTGTTCGATGGTGGAGACCGGCTGGCGGTTGACGCTGACGATGATGTCGCCGTTCTGCAACCCGGCCTGATCGGCGGGAGAGCCCGACTTGACGTCACCGACGGCAATGCCGTGGTTGGGGCCGGAAGTGGATGGACGAGCCTGCAGCGGCGAGTAGCTGGCACCCTGCAGATCGGAGAACAGATTGTCGTTGCTGGCACTGAGGCTTTGCATCTTGCCTACCGTGACGTCGACATGCAGGGTCTTGTCGCCACGCAGGACGGTGAGGTCGACCTTGTGGCCGATCTCGAGCAGGCCGACTGCATTACGCAATTCAAGTGCATCGGTCACTTTCTTGCCGTTGGCAGCGACGATCACGTCCTCGTTCTTGAGACCGGCTTTCTGGGCCGGTGAATCCGACATCACGCGCGAAACGACGACGCCGTGATCGGTGTTCACGCCCAGCGCCTTGGCCAGCTCCGGCGTCAGGTTCTGGATCATCACACCGATATGACCGTGCACGACCTTGCCGTGGGCGATCAGCTGATCCATGATCGTGCGCGCCAGATCGGACGGAATGGCGAAGCCGATGCCGATGTTGCCGCCCGAGCGTGACAAGATTTCACTGTTGACGCCGACCAGCTGGCCCTTGAGGTTAACCAGCGCACCACCGGAGTTGCCGGGGTTGATCGAGGCGTCGGTCTGGATAAAGTCCTGGTAGCCGCTCATGCTGGTGGTACGACTCAACGCGCTGACGATGCCAGAGGTGACGGTCTGGCCCAGACCGAAGGGATCACCGACGGCGACGACGAAATCACCCACCTGGAGTTTGCTGGAATCCGCCATCGGCAAGGCTGTCAGGCTCTTGGCCTTGATCTGCAGCACGGCGATATCGGTTTCGGGATCGCGGCCGATCAGCTTGGCCTTGAAATCGCGGCCGTCCTGCAGTGTTACCTTGATGCTGGTGGCGTTGACCACGACATGGTTGTTGGTCAGTACGTAGCCTTTGTCGGCGTTGACGATCACGCCGGAGCCGATAGCCTTGAATTCCTGCTGCTGCTGCTGCTGCTGCTGCTGCGGTTGCCCGGGTTGATTGAAGAAGCGGCGAAAGAATGGGTCCTGCATCAACGGGTTCTGCTGTACGGCCATTTCGCCGCTGACGGAAATATTGACTACGGCCGGCAGAACGGATTTGAGCATCGGCGCCAGTGAAGGTACCTGTCCGGAGTCCGCGCTCTGGAGCATGCCTTCCGGGATATGAGCTTGTGCCGGGCTGGGGCCGGTGGTGCTGAGTGTGACGATGGCCGCGGTGACGCCGAAAGCGACTGCGGCGCTGGCCATCAGCGCCTTGAAGAATTTGCTGCGAAGCATAGGGTTGATCCTCGGTCTGATTTTTGTATGAAAACTGGAGTGCCGCTATGACCGCACGGGTCTCGGCAAGTTTCGTGGCCGCAGATGGAAAGTAGGCTGCGACGGGTTCAAAAGTGGTCAAGCTGCCCTGGAAACCGATTTGCGATTCAATAACGTGCTTGCACAAAGTTTCATTGTCGCAGCGGCTGTCGTGAGCGCATCAATAAGGCAGACCGCCGGGCAGTTTCGGCAACGCCCCCCGCGTCGCAAGCTGCGTCAGTTGTCCAAGCAGATGCTCGCGCAGGCCGCGATGCACCTTGTAACGAATTTCGTAGACCTCGTGGTTACGCGCATGCTCCAGCAGATAGTCGTCGCTGGTCTTGAGTTGATCGACCAGTTTCATCGCTTGTGCGCGGGTGCCGTACCAATGTTCGCCCGTCGCCACCTGTGTGATGGCGACTTGCGGCCGGTTGTCGGAGACAAAGGATTTGAACAAAGCGTGCGTGTCTTCCAGTTCCTCCATGAATTTATGCCGTGCGGCGTCGCTGTTTTCGCCGAACAGGGTCAGCGTGCGTTTGAACTCGCCGGCGGTGTGTAGTTCGACATCGATGTCGTTCTTCTTCAGCCAGCGGTGAAAATTGGGCAGCTGGGCAACCACGCCGATTGAGCCTATCACCGCGAACGGTGCGGCGATGATCTGGTCGGCGACGCAGGCCATCATGTAACCGCCGCTGGCCGCAACTTTGTCGACGGCAACGGTCAGTTTGAGGTTGCGCTCGCGCAGACGACGCAACTCGGAGGCGGCCAGCCCGTAGCTGTGCACCAGCCCGCCAGCACTCTCCAGCCGTAGCAGGACTTCATCCTGCGGCTGTGCAACCTGCAGGATGGCAGTAATTCCCTCGCGCAGTGCCACGGTTTGAGTGGCCTCGAGATCGCCCTCGAAATCGAGCACGAACAGGCGAGACTGTAGCGGCTCGTCGCGGCGACCCTTGCGCCGGGCCTTGTCCTCGTCGCGGCGCTGCTTGATATGGCGCTTCAACGCATCGTCGTCGAGCATTTTGGACAGCAGTGTGTCGGCCAGATCGCGCAGGTGCTGGTTGAGGTGGCGGACTTCGAGGTGTTCGCGCCCACGCAATTCGCGCCCGCTGCGCAAGCCACGCACGACTAGCACGATCGCTGCAACGAACGCGCAGACCAGCGTCAGGGTTTCGACCAAAAACAGGCCGTAATCGATCAAAAACATTTGCACGTTCAAGGAGTCTCAAATGTGAGTCGAACAATGGCAGCACCGTTGTAATCAGACGACGCGTCACTCGGTCCCGGTTGCCAGATTAGCTTTATGGGGTCTTTAACGTGTGCGTTCAAGCCCGTTTATACAACCGGCTGGTATTTGAAGAATTCAGTTTGGAGTCGGCTATTGGTCCTGGGTCATTAACGGTAGCGGCCGATTTGTTGCCATTTTTTTCCAAGCTCTACCCTCTTGAACAGAATTTCGATTTGACTTTAAGACAGTGGAATCCTAGCTTATGCACGAATACGCGTCGTAACACGGTACGTGCTGGGCTGCGTCTCTGGATATCAATCGCATCCCGAACGTTGATCTGAGCCATAAGGAGTTCTTCTGACATGAAAAATAAATCGTTACCTCTCATTTATAAAACGATATTGGGTGCGACATTGATCGCTACGCCGGTGATCGTTTTTGCCGGCACGGGTCCGTATGTCGGTCTCGAAGGTGGTGTAAACGTTGAGAACCCACAAAACGTCGTTAACAAGGGTGTTCTCAGCGAGACGCTGCACTTCCAGACCGGTTGGGCGGCTGGCGTGGTCGGTGGCTATGCCTTCGCTAACGGCTTGCGTCCCGAGCTGGAACTCAACTTCCGGCGCGGTGGCCTGGACCCTGCCGTTCCCGCCACTATACATATCGGCGGCGGTTTTCAGAACGCCGAGAGTGTGATGACGAATCTGTGGTACGACTACAAAGCGCCGAGCGGTCTATTCCATTGGGTCCACCCGTACATCGGTGGTGGCGTCGGCGCTGTGCGTTTCGCCAACAGTGGGTACATAGTGAATGGCAGCAGGGTGCCCAATGCCTATAACGCCAGGTTTGGTTTCCAGGGCGGTGCCGGCGTCGGTGTCGACCTCACGCCGCATGTCACAATGTCCGCGGATTATCGCTACATTCAGAGCGCCCACGAAACCTCCGGAATCGGGTCCACTCGATATCGTGCCAACACCGCGATGTTAGGCGTGCGTTATTCCTTTGGCCACGAACCGATGGAAGCAGCGTCGCCGTCGCCGTCGCCGTCGCCGATGGCTGAAGAAGCGCCACCGTCAGCGACGACTGAGTCGGCCAACCGCAAGTTCGAGAACGTGCACTTTGCCTTTGACAAATCCAACCTGTCCGACTATGCCAAGGCCAGCCTCACCGGTGATGCGCAGACCATCAACAAGCTGACCACGGCTAATCCGCAGCTGAAGGTGAATGTCGCCGGCCACACCGACTGGATCGGCACCGCGGCCTATAACCAGGCGCTGTCCGAACGCCGTGCCAACGCGGTCAAAAGCTATCTGGGGATGAAGGGCGTGGATGCGTCGCGGATCGATACGTTTGCTTATGGCGAGAGCAAACCGATCGCGCCGAACACCACCGCCGAAGGCCGTGCGCTCAACCGCCGTGCCGAGATCAGCACCAAGAACCCGTAAACGGGGATCGCGCAAGCGCGTCGAACAACCCCCGCCAGCGATGGCGGGGGTTTTTTATTCAGCGTCCGTAGAATGCGTCTTCGAGCGCTTTTGCGCGTTGCTGCCGCTGTTCCACGTTTACCCCTGAATCCGCATCTGGAAGCCACTGCATCAGGTTGCGGATGGCAATGCCTGCGAGCGCATCGAGGTGGGCATCGTCGTCGTTGAGCGCCGCGATATAGCGGAAGCTGCGGCCGCCGGCATTCAGGAAATCGGCCTTGTAACGCAGGCTGACTTCTTCAAGCGTTTCCAGGCAGTCGGCGGAGAAACCGGGACATAGCACGTCCAGGGTTTGCGTGCCAGCCGCCGCAAGGGCTTTGATGCGCGCATCGGTGTAGGGTTCGATCCACGGGGTTTTGCCAAAGCGGCTCTGGAAACTGACCGTCCAGTAGCCTGGTTCCAGTTGCAGGGCTTCAGCCAGCAATCGTGCGGTTCTCTGACATTGACAATAATACGGGTCGCCTGCCAGCACGTAGTGGCGTGGGATGCCGTGGAACGACATCAGCAGATGCTGGCCGCGGCCGTGTATCTGCCAGTGTGTCCGCACGCTGCTCGCCAGCGCGGCGATGTAGCCGGTATCGTCATGATAAGAGTTGACGCTGCGCAGTTCGGGCAGCCACCGCTGACCTTTGAGACCCGCAAATACGGCGGTCATCACGGCGCCCGTGGTCGTACCGGAATACTGCGGGAACAGCGGCAGCAGCAGAATACGGCGCGCGTCTTGCGCGTTCAGTGCCGCGAGTCCGGCCTCGATACCGGGGTTGCCGTAGGACATCGCCAGCTCGACGGGTATTTCGGTCTGGAACTGTGCTTGCAATCGCGTTTGCAGTCCCCGCGCCTGACGTCTTGCGAACACCAGCAGCGGCGAACCCTCGTCGGTCCATATCTGGCCGTAGGCGTGGACCAGGCGTCGCGGCCGCAGCGGCAACACCAAACCGTAAAGGATCGGTAGCCAGAGCACGCGTGGAATCTCGATCACCCGCGGGTCGGCTAGAAACTGCGCCAGAAAGCGGCGGATGGCACGCGGGGTGGGGGCATCCGGCGTGCCGAGGTTGACCAACAACACGCCGGCACGTGCAGATGCCGCATGGGTATTGTCGGCGAGTGTATTCATCGCGTCGGACTCAATGCCTGCAGATTCGCAGTCAACGCGCTGTGACTGCAGGAATGTTTGAAGTATACCAGCATGCCGTCGATTCTCTCTGTTTAACAAGTAGTCGGAAGCGTCGCAACGCCGACAAGTACAAATGATAAGCGATCAAGCTTGGAGACTTTCCGGGTGATCCTCCACTTCATGATCTCCCACAGACTTTGAATGAGACGCTGTTCAAGAAAACCCTGCTGGAGTATGCCTTGCAACAACCCACTCCGCCATCTCTCCGCCAGTGATCTCGATATCCAATTGATCTGGTTTGTGGATTAACCGGACAGTGCGGTTTGATGCTTACGGCACAGGCGAGCGCTTGTTCTAGTTGCATTGCAGTATATTCCAAAAGTGAAATGAGCCTGAACGATCTGGGTATAGGGTCTCAAGCCGCTTTGTTACGGATGCGTTGGAAGCGCTTGTCGCGTTCCAGGTTGAATCGTTCTACGGCCTGATTGCCGGTCATGGCAAGGGCGTGTATATCGAGCGTGGCGAAGCTCAGAACTGGCTTGAGAAAGCGCTCGACGTCGGGATCGACTTGAGGCGCTCGTAAGGCGTATTCACATGG
>Ga0307373_10012768_pt1 | contig 11872 bp, 11 predicted proteins | sample OX2MG_FD_202534 | JGI IMG/M metagenome (GOLD analysis project Ga0307373, IMG submission 202534) | Soil microbial communities from Risofladan, Vaasa, Finland - OX-2 | ecosystem: Environmental > Terrestrial > Soil > Coastal area > Acid sulfate soil | place: Finland: Risofladan, Vaasa | collected...
CCGCTCCGAGATGAGGTCGCCCAGTTCCTTGCGGAGATGGTTATAGAGGCGTCCCACTTTGTCTGTGTCCGCGACAGGAAGAAACATAGGAAGATCCGACACCTTGCGCTCCCGCTTGTAGCGGAGCCAGGGTGCAGGTTCCACCTCCTTTCGTATGTCGCTGACGGCCGCTTCATCGACCTCGACCTTGTGTTTCAGGGAATCGAGGGCGTTTTGCAATTGCTTGACGAGTTTGTTGGCCAGGTCCACCCTGCCTGCCGCGAGACACGAAGTTTTCAGGTCGGTAATGGAGCCGATCTTGTTCCCTCGAGCTTTCATGGCAACCAGATGGACGTTCCACCAGCGGGATTTTGCCTTTTCAAGCTTGGTCTTTTCCCACTGGAACTGCTCTCCATGCGCGATGCGTCCCGCGACGAACTTTGGGAACACATCGGAGGGCACTGCGGAGACCGAGTCGAAATCGAAGTCGCCGCCATTCTTCGCCGCTGTCTTCGAGTGGAGGACATACGTGCCCTCCATGCGAAGCTGCCGCTCGCGAATATAAGCGATCAGGGGCTCCGGAAGATCGGCCAGTCCCAATGCTTGTTTGAGCATGGGGACAATCTCGCCATCTCCAAGATGCCGAACCGGCAAGAGGTCTTCCTGCATCCGTATGGGAAACCGGACCGTCAGACTCTTGTCCGCAGTGAGTGAAGTAATGGCCGCATTTTCGGGAATCCAGTCGGAGGCTGCATAGATCCTCCCCTGGTGTTCGATCAGGATGCCGTCATCCGCCAATGCAAACGACGGTAACGGGAACCCGCCGCCCGTCAGAGTGCGAAAGGCCCAGCGTGCAAGTTTGCGGTTGATCTGATTCGACACGTACGGATGCTTGACACTGCTTCCACTCCGGTCGGCCAGAAGAACTGCCTCGGCCACATCCCACTCCGCCGCAGGTTGAGCGACCCCATCTTCCATTGCTGCGGGATCGAAGCTATCGTCAAAGGACGGCACGTCGGCTTCCGACTTGCCCAGGAGACGAAGCAAGTCCGAATAGTCTCCGTCGTCCCAGGCCCGCCTCACCTTGCGGACGTTCTCGATCCCTCGAGCCATCACTTCAAGCTGAAGGGATTCTTCCGAAGCATGCTCGACCAACGTGTAGCTTGATCCAGACTCGGAGACCCGGGACCATTGCCGAATCCCGAGGACAGCTGGACCTGTATACAGCCGGCCGGAGGTTCCAAGCCGTGGCAGGAATTGCGTTCCTCCCTTGAGGCCCGGTTTGCAGGAGCTTTCGGGCAGGAGGATGTCGACCCCGAGCCTATCGGCCACGCTGCCGCTCATTACCTTCAATGCGCCTTTTGCCTGCTTCGGTTCGCGCGAATCGAATGCCAGCCGGAACTGGCAGAAGCGGTTTGGATTGAGATGGAGTTTCCGGTAAAGCGACCGCCGAATCCAACCTCGGCAATCGTTGGTGCCAAGGACATGGTCCTTGACCACAGCAATGCTAAGATTGGGTTCTTCCGTCACCAGCTTGCAGTCGGAGATCAGGATGGAGAAATACGTCATCGCTGCCTCCGGCCAAAATTGAAAGCGCTCAATAATTGGTTTTGCGTGCTCGTCGCCGACAAAGTAGAACTTGCCATCCTTCGCCGAACCACTCGCACCTACAAGCTTGTATACGACCTCACCGTAGACCAGATTGGCCATGCGGTCTTCGACCACGGATTGTTCGTACGCCGTCAACTCACTCGGTACGCTTATGCGCGCTACTCGGATGCCGGGGTAGAGTTGCGCGAGGAGCTTTCCCTCGAGCGTGTCCTTCCGGCCCAGTTTGGTGGCCTTGCGGGTCACTTCTCCAGTGGCATCGATCTTCAGTTCAAGAATGAGCCTGGGATCGTCCGCTGCGTGTTGTGTCATGTTCGCTGTCATCGTTTCTCCTCACTTGTCTGGCGCTCCGGACGAGTGATTGAGAGATCTGGCTGTTCCCGGTTGCATCTCCCTCTCGCCTGGTTGCCCGTGTTAGGGGTGTCTGTTGACCGAACCAGGCTTCAGGAATGAAACCGGGTCAGCGCGGAATTCCTCATCGCAAGCGATAAGGGTTCAAGAGAGGCCGACGGGGACCTATACAAGGTTTGTCTCCTCTTTGAAACTCGTGGCTGACCTCAAGCCGCTGCTATTTCTGCAGCGGACGCTTCACTAAAATCGGGTTGCCTCCCTGCACCTCTGCTTCTGCTTGGTAGGACATGACCACATAGATCACACCTCCCTTCGACTGAAATGCCTTGATCAGCGCCTCGCTTTCATTTGCCGCTTCCTCACCAAGCTCGGGCCTCGTCAGCGATGACCCCTCTTTGGAGAGAAAGTATCGAGCAACCTCCTCTGCTGGCTGGCGGGACTTCCTTCCCCGTTTTGCCGACGCCGGTTCCGCCATCGGTGAGTTTTCTTCAGTCGGTTTTGCGATTGCCGTTTCCATCATCCACCTCGCTACTCCTGCGCCTGCCCGCTGTCCGGTGTGGCCAGAACGCGGTCGCGCCGCTCTCCTTCAATGGGACGCTCGCTGTAATTGGCGATCCATAATCCATCCGGGTTCACATCGCTTCTGCGGTCGGCCACCAGGCGGATGCGATATTCGTTGACGAAATGGTCCGTGATCTCCGTGCCCTTGGTGACGTGATGAACATCTTTCACTCCGTAGGCAAGAAACGTCAGAGGTTCTCCCGGAACGGTATCGATCTCGCGCAGATGAAAGACCGATTGGACCTGATCGTCGTCGACCTTTCCGCGCGTGTTGTCATCAGCCATGGCTTTCAGGGTGTAGCCGCGCAGATTGCGCGTCATCATGTTGAGGCTGGCGGCCCAACGCTCATCGACATCGGAAGGCATGTAGTTGAGATACTCTGCGAGGAAGCGCTTGGCGAACGCCTCATTCAGCAATTCATCCGTCCCGGCAGTTGCCCCGGACACTGCCGCTCCCTTCGTTTCGTGGCCAAGCACGGAGGCTTCGCCATTTGCGCCGATGCGGATCACGGTCGGTGGTTGCAGCCGTACGAACACCGCCAGCCCCAATGCAAGGAGGGCCACGGGCACAGTGAGGAACGCCAACAGCCACGCCCTGTTGGCATTGGCCTTGAGCGCGCCATCCACTTCGTAGTATTTGGGTCGCACGGCATCTGCCGGAATCATCGTTGTATTTGCCATCGTGTTGGCTCTCCTTTACTCTCTGAATTCCGTTTATTGTTCTCGTTCGTTCTCGCGACGCTTCTTTCCATAGGCATCTGAGAACTGTGTCTTCGCTTCGGTCACTGAATCTCTTGCGGTCGTCGCTACCTGGCTGGCAGCGCCGGTAATAGCGCCGCCGATGGCTTGCGCGCCTCTCTCCGCTGTTTCAGATGGGTGGGACAAGGCGTGAACTGCGGCTTGTGCAGATCGATTTGTGTTCACCGCCACATTGGCAATCGAGCCTGCGAGTCTTCCTGCGCTGCCTCCAACTTTGCCGACGGAATCTACTGGGTTTCTGGCAACTTCCGCCACTTTCCCGGCAGCAGCGGTTGCGGCGTTCCCGCCGGCAACAGCGCTATATGAGGCAAGTCGCGCCGCATGGTAGACACCCCAGGTCGCAAGGCCGTCTCTCCGAGCACTCGGACCCCTGGAATAGGTGGACGATGCACTTCTGCGACTTGCACCGGTTCCACCGGAAGCCCTGCTAGTCCCGGCCGGGGTTCGACCCACAGCAACTTCGCCACAGCGAGCGGGAACTGAATCCCTGCCTGCCCGTCCGGCAGAGACGTTTTGTAGGTCGTCTCGAATCTGCTGGGCATGGCCCTCCGCTGTAAGAGACGAGCTACCTTCGGTGGCTCCATCGCCACGTGCGATATCTTTCGTTCCGATGTGGGCGTTGCTTGCTGATCCATCCGTCGCACCTTCAGCAATTTCGCTCGTGCCAGCGGCATCCAATGCTGGTTGGTTTGCGTGAGCGCTTTCGGGCTTCGATGTACCCGCGTCCGGCCCCTTCTGAACTGGAGCGGGCTGATTGCCAGTTCCGGTGCTAACGGTCGATTTCGAGGCGGCGCTCTCAAAGCCAGCCCCTCCACTGGCTCCAACTCCAGCGCCCGACCCTGCACCTGCACCTCCAGCTGCTGCGCCCGCTGCAGCACCCTCGATTGCGGCGGTTCCGGCGGTGATGGCCGTGGCAGCCGCGCCAATCAGCGCTGCCGCAGTCGCTCCGACATCTCCACTCACGATCCTCTTTGCGATAAACGGAATGATCGCGATGGCCAGCGAAAAGATGATGCTGGCAAAACCGATCAGAAAGGACCCTTCAAGATTTCCCAGCCCTCCCAGAAAGTTGTTCTGATTGAGCATCTGCCCCACTTGCCCCATCTGGACGGCACTGAGGAGCGCTCCAAAGCCTCCATATAAGACCGGCCAGGCATTCCAGATGAAGACATTCTCGGCGTAAGACTTGGCGAGACGGTTCGTAGCTCCTAGCGGCATCAGGCCAATCACGATCGGCCCAAAGATATAAAGGATGCTGCCGTAGAGGATGTAAAAGAAGCCGAAGATCACGATCACTACGGGGTAGAGCACATACGCAATCAGAATCAGCATGGCATCGATCAAACCGGCCACCGAGCCGGTGATCAGGCCCCACATCTTCTGAAAGCCAATCTGACTGAACTGCGTCTGGAGGTCGCTGGCCCAGTTCTCGAAGAGGTTACCTGCGCCGGACGCGCTGTTGACCCAATTGCCGGCGTTGACGAAGCCTTGATTGAGGGTCGTAAAGATGGCGTGGTAATTCATCACGACGATGGCCGTGACCACATACTTGATGAGATTGGTGCCCAATCCGCGGACATCGCCTCCATGCAGGGCCGACTGATACACCTGCCACAGAAACCCGACCACAAGGATGACATAGGCTACGTTCTGCATCCCGGCCGTAATGTTGGTCGAATCGATTCCCGCAACTGCCTGCGTGAGGAAACGCTCGAACAGATGCAGCTGCGTCGCCTGGAAGAAAGCCAACGCGGATATGCCGGGATGGAATGTCGTGACCGAAAACATCATGGTGGTTTCACCTGTTCGTCAGCGATCCATGGATGACACCGTTATTGCTGCTGTTGTCGGTCGCAGCCAGCTTCGCCATTTCGCTCTGGTTGGCGATATCGATCCCGCGGGTGCGCATCAACTCCGCCAGGGCCGCCTGGGTATAGGCATTCGCCCGCACCAGCCAGACATCGGCCTCCGCATCAAGGATCGGGGCGCTCCCCGGGGCAGCAGTGGAGATTTGTTGGCCCATCTTGTCCGCCTCCGCCAACTCCACATCGGCGAGGGCATCGATCTCAATGGCGCGTTTCATGGCATCCTGCGCCTGCGCATCGGTCATGTCAGCCATGTTGCGCACCTGAGGCGATGCCGCATTCTGCGCCATTACAACGCCATACACGTTTTGAAATTGAGGAGAGACGTTCGCAACGTTGTTTGCGTTCCGGGAAAGCAGGATGGATTCAAGATTCTGCGATTGGGGCAACGTGGCGCTCGAGACGTTCAGGCGGAACATGCCACTCACCTGACTGAACTGGTCCTCGAACTGCTGTACGGAACTCCTGGCCTGGTTGATGGCGGCAATCGGATAGACAACTTCCTGCTCGTATGTCGCGATGCTCTGCTGCGTCTGATTGATGGCCGCGAGAGGTGCAGCCACGTAGGTATTCATCAACGACTCAATCTGGGACAGACCGGCCAGAATCGCCGCGACACCGACTCCAAATTGCCCATGTGCCGGCGACGGGACAATGAGCAACGCGAGGAGTATCGCTGCCGCTGTTTTCCATACGGTCGGCTGATACCACGGGTGTTCCTTTTGTGCCTCGAATTCAATATTGGGCATGGACTTCGGAACTTCCGGTGCGAAGCACTCTTGACGCCGCCAGAAGAGCGGTTTCCGCATCTTGTTGGTTTTTATCTTCGACTCCGTCATACGATTGCCTCCTTATCGCGTGAGTGCTCCGGAAACCAGACTGTTGATGTCGCCCGCCGCCGTTGCCCTTCGCTTCACGAGGACGTTGTCATGGGCGATCCTGCCCGCCTCCTGACGGAGTTCGGCGGCAAGCATCTTCTGCATGAATGCCTGGCAGCGAAGATTGGCGACCTGGGCCTGCGCCGTAATGTAGGGGTCGGAACCGGGCGGCCTGACGGCGACCTGGTTCTCCATTTGGTTGGCTGTCTGAAGAATCAAGTCCTGTCCCTGATCGGCGACGAGCGTGGTTTTCAGATTCTCCTGCCCCAGCGAGTCGTCGATGTCCATCATCACACGGTCCTGGGGAGAGGCGGCATTCAACGGAGGGACCGATCCATAGTTGGCGCTGAAACTTGTCTGGAGAGCAGGAACCTGCGATGACTGGCGGCTGTGCAGGATGGCTTCCAATTGCTGAGGATTTGGCAACGTCGCGCTCTCGAATGGAGTGTCGAAGACCTGCGCCATGTAGCTGCGATAGCTGGCAATTGAGTTGGACACGAAACCACGGGCCTGATTGACCAGCGCGAGCGGCCACACCGTTGCCTGATAGAGCTGCTGCATCTCCCCGGTCATTTGGTTGATCGCCTGGAGTGAGCCGCCCATATCGCTCTGGATGGTGCTGAACATCGCTTGAAAGATGTCCAAGAACTGGGCATGGGCCGGAGCAGACGCCGCGAGCCATGCCCCGGCAGCGACCGCTCCAACCAGCAAGCTCCTCTTCCAACGAGAGCGCAGAGTTGGCCTTCGATCGAGCGCTGTCTCTATCTCGCACGGCACGCCATTGAGAAGGGGTTCTTCGATCACGGTCTTGATTGGGTCCATCATTGCGCCAATGCCTCCAGGACTGCGCCGGACCGCTCTTCGGGTAGCGGAGCGAGGTCTGCAAGTCCACGCGGATAGCGGCCCGCAAGCGCTTCGTAGGTTTCGAGCAGTGTGGCCGCTCTGTGTTCCGCCAGCCACCATTTTCGATACGTGCGCTCTCGCGGGTAGGTGGTCGTGATCCAGTAATCGACCGGGCTCGGAACGATACGGATGGTATGGGTCGACTCGGCCTTCTCCCCGATCGCGATGAGGAACTCCGCGCTGTGGCCCTTTTTCGGGTGGGCAAAGGTCTTGATCTGATTCAGCGCGGTCTCATTCAGATGGAGGTGCTCCCGCAACGCGGTCATGTCGCCCGGCTGTTTGCCAACGATCTTCGTGGTCGAGTTCTTGATAATGCCGGCGCCATATTCGTTGGGTTTGTCCGGCGTTCCCACAAAGTCTTCCGGCGTCTGGCTGATGCCCCAGATACTCGCATAGCGTTTGCGCGCGGTGCGGAAGAGCTGGACCACGACTCCGGCGAGAATCGGCGACTCGAGCAGCGCCCAGCACTCGTCGAGCATCACGATGCTCGGCCGTCCCGTCCATCCGGAGGCGCGGTAGGTCGCTGTGTGTGCAATCAGGAGGCTCATGGCGTGCTCGAGCCGCTTGTCATCCTTCAGCCGCTCGACGTTGAAATAGAGCCAGGGATTGTCGAGCTGAATGGTTGTCGGCCGGTCGAACAGCCGCGCATAGGGACCTTCATCGGCCCAGGCACGCAGTTTGGTCGAGGCCATCTGCGCCATCGCATTGATCTTCTGGTTGCGGTCCCGGTCCTGCCAGTGCGCCAGCTCGGCGGCCAGGTCTCCGAACAATGGGATGGGATTTGAGGTCTTGGCGCTGCAGCGCTTGTACGTCGATGCGATGGCTTCGAGCAGAACGCTGTCCAGAAGATCGATGTCGAGGTCGGGGGGAGTGTTCTCTCCCAGCATGTGCCGGGTGAGGTTTTTGAGAAACGAAATCTGGTCGTTCGATGGCTTCGTTTCGCCCTTCGGCAGGTCCCACGGGTTGATGGTCTGGTCGCTGTCGAGCGACATCTCGATCATCTCCCCGCCCATCAGCTCCACCAATGGCTGATAGGAGTCGCCACGTTCCAGAATGGAGACCACCGCATTGGCCCGCGCCACCATCAGCAGCATCTGCTGCGCGGCCAGGGTCTTGCCTCCTCCGGTCTGGGCCATCAGCAGGCCATTGGCGTCGGTGAGATCCGGGTCGAACATGGAATACGGAATCAGCTGGCGATAGGGCGTCTCAAACAGGATCAGTGGACTCTTGCGCGTCCCGGTCCACGGCATCTCGACCGGCACAAGGTCGGCGGCGTTTGGGGTGAGCATGTCCTGCTCCCGCTTGTCCGTCTCGCCCATGCCCGGCAGTGTTCCGAGGAAGATCCGACGTTTCGCGATGGTCTCGAGGACCGCCTTCGCCCCGTTCATGTGGGTAAAAGCGTTCAACACCTCCTGCGTCCGGTTGGCAAGCTCTCTTTCCGAGCGCTCCAGGTCGCCGAAGGTAACCGCCGGATGCGACGTGCGCACCACGACCGAAAGGCTCAGCTTCGCCGTCTTGAGCGAGCTTGAAATAATGTCCCGTTGCACCTGCATCAACTGCGCTTGTGCCACCTCCGCTTCGGGGTTCGATTTGTAGTTGCCGTTGGCGTCCTTCTGGGCAGCAATCATCTTCTGCAGGCGCTTCTTGTAGCTCTTGAGCACCTTCACCTGATCGGGAATGAGTACCTGACCGCTGACGACCACGGGAAACCCGAGCGTCGAAAACTTTTGCAGCATGCCGGGAAAGGTCGCATCGGGAAGCTCTTTGAGACTGACCACCGAGTAGAGGTATCCGTCGAGGTTGAGGTAGGTCTCGGTTTCATTCAGAATGCTGGCTTCGGCCGCCTGCTCCCGGGCGCTGCGATGCTCGAGGAGGTCTTCGCTGGGGCTATAAGCACGGCGGTCGTGGCGGACCGGATGCTGCGCGTGCTTGAGTTCCTCAAACAACTCCTGCGTCAAGAGCCGCCGAGGCTCAAGGTTGGCGGATTCCATCGAGCCTTCCACTCCACGCAGAAGGGACTCGAATTCAGCAAGATAGGTTTGATGTTCTCTACGCGTGCGTTGGATGGTCTTTTTCTGGCTGAGTGTGAAGCCACCGAGCTTCCGGTTCTGTTGCGCCGAATGATAGAGCCTGGCGTGAATGCGTGGGTCCCAGATGTAATACACATGCAGCCGGTTTTCAAAGTAAAAGCCGGACTGCTCCTTGCGCTGCCACATTCTGAGCCGATGCGTGTCGAGCGCCATGACCTCGGACTGCTCGGAACGCTGCTGGTCGACATACCGCTCCAGCAGGCCGTCGAGGTGTTCCGATATCTCATAGCGGAACTGGATCCGCATGCTCACATCGGGAATGCTGCGCATCAGTGCCTCGAGCATCGCCTTGGCCTGGTTGCGGTCGCCGTCGGTCGCGAAGTAAGAAAGGACCCCCCTCAGTTCATAACCCGCGACAAATGCTCCGTTCGTGCGCACCATGACATCGTCGCCCTGGGGTAAATCCCGAAGTGGCAACAGTTCACAGACAGCAGGCACTTTGAGCTTCCTGTCGTGCTCTTGGTAAGTCATTGGCATAGGTCTTCATCCCTCGGTCGATCGCGGCGTTCCCCGCGCAAACCCTGCTGGGCCACCTGGGCCAGTGGGGCAATATCTTCGTGGAACTTTGCCGCGAAGAGGATGCTGGCAAAGACTGCGCGGGCAGCTTCGACATCGAGATGCAGCGCGACCGTTCCATCGTTGTGCGTTTTGAGCCAAGCCTGCATGGCCTATTCCTCCTCTTCGAAGATGTAAGGTTCGATCAGTTCCGAATCTCGTTCCAGCGCGCACCATGCCCGTGGAGCGAGAAGCGAGCGCAGGAGGTCCACGAGGTAGCCCCTGGGCTTTCCGTACTTGAACAGAATGAGGAAGGGCACAGCCAAAAAGGGCACGACAAATTCGAGGAACACATTCAAGGGCATGCCGAACACATGCGCATTGTTGTCCACGAAGTGTGCCGACAGATTCATCAATGCAGCGAGCGCCAGCACGACGATCAGGTCTTCAAATTCGAGACCCAGAAACGTGACCTTCGTATGAAGGTTGCGATGAAGGGGCGTGATATCGAGGCCCATCGTTGCTCCTTCCCTCAGATCCCATGCGCTTGGGTGATCATCGATTCGGCCAGCCGCACGATGCCGGAAATCATGAGCGCGCCCATCGCCGCCACAAACTTCCGAATCCAGGTCGAACCCGGATAGATTTCTGAAACGACCCCGCCCATATGGAGCGCCATTGCGCCCAGCTGGGTGAGCGCGAAGACTGGCAAAATCACGTTGGCCGTCCAATTCACCAGGCCCATCACCGCCATCCAGTACCCGTCCGCGCTGGTCGGCCCGGCATGCTGTACGAAGCCCTCGATCGCACGGAGAATTCCGGAACACATCAGCGATGCAAATCCTCCATAGAGCAGGTGCTCGAAGGGGCCTTCCTTGCTGTAGCGGTACACCGCGCCGGCAAAAAACATTCCGGCGAGCGTCGGCATCATGGTGTTGCCCGACCAGGAAGCGAGGTTGGTAATGGCGCCGTCGAAACTCATCGCATTCTCCTCATGCCGCCATTGCCAGAAAGAGTTTGAGCAATCCGGTCACGCTCAGAAACGCGATCGCCGAAAAGATCAGTCGGGCGCAGGGTCTGTGGCGCACGTAGTTGATCACCGCTCCGACACAGGCCAGCCCGGCCGCGGCAGGCATGATCCGGCCAACGATGTAGTTCCAGAAAGAGCCGAGCATGTCGGTCATTGCGTATTCGCCGCCCGAGTTCCAACCCTCAAAGAGTTGCATGGTCGCTGAAAGCGACATCAGGAACAGCGCGGCGAGAATGGAACCGAGCGGACTCTCTCCCGCCGCGCCGTCGAGCGTGGCCTTCAGAACGAAGTAGCCTGCGAGAACCGGAACCAACTTCGCGACCACGATCTGATTGACAAAGTTCGTGAAGACTGTCTCCATATTCGCGAGCCAACTCGTGCCCACCGAGCCGCTCGCGGAGGGAACGGTGATGCCCTGTGCCGCAATCCACTGAAGCAACTGTGGAAGCGTCAGCAGAATGACGGTCCACAGGATCCATTTCCCCGTCCGGCCATTGACATGGAAATTGACGCCTCCCTCATGTCTCAGGCTGACACCCGCGGCCGCCAGCGTGCAGAATGCCGCGGGGACCGCAAGATCGAACAGCAGTTGCAGAAGATCGAGTAGGAATTGCGGCACAGGCATGGCTCGTTCCCTCGTTATTGAATGCCCTGCGCCTGCAGAATGAAGCCTTCGGCCATGCGTCCAAGACCGGAGATCACCATCAGAGCTACGCCGGTGACGCCCCAGCCGAGATAGCCGCGGCCGCTTTTGAAGTGCCAGCCCGCTACGCCCAGGCACGCGACCGCGATCACTGGAGCAATCACGTTGCAGCCCCAGTTCACGATATTCAGGACGGTCCCTTCGACGGTGGTCGCCTGCTGACCCTGAACAGCCTGTCCGAATGCGGGTGCAGTTCCCAGGTTCTGCGCAGTCGCCGCGAAAGGCGCCACGAAGTTTCCTAAGAGGATGAGGCCCAGCGCGAACATCAGGCTGATGCGGATCCAGTCGTAGGTTGGCGGCCGCTCGATGGTGATGGCGGCCCGATGAGAGCATGGCGGCTCAACACGCCGCCAGAAGGCTGATAGGTTTCTCATGAGTTTCTCTCCGGAACGCGGCTGCTCGGGGCATCCGTGTCATAGGAGAGATTGGAATGGATCGAAAACTCGGTCAAATATTCGGGAAGCGCTTCTCACCGGCTCTTCGGTACATGCAAGAGAACGATCCTTATAGAATTTATCCGCGAACGATGGTCTCTTGCCGGAGGAAGGGCCTGGATCCACATAAATTCCGCATGACGAACTGTCCCATGCGGCAATAACCATACAAGGAGTGGGCCGTAGAGGCACAGAATCTAATAGACGTACATGCTA
>Ga0307373_10012769_pt1 | contig 11870 bp, 10 predicted proteins | sample OX2MG_FD_202534 | JGI IMG/M metagenome (GOLD analysis project Ga0307373, IMG submission 202534) | Soil microbial communities from Risofladan, Vaasa, Finland - OX-2 | ecosystem: Environmental > Terrestrial > Soil > Coastal area > Acid sulfate soil | place: Finland: Risofladan, Vaasa | collected...
TCGGCGCACTGTAAGCCTTACCTAACCAATAGCGATGTGAGGCTTACAGTACCACAATCAGCTTCTGACACGCATCAGATGGGCCTCTGGACCGCTTTTTAGAGATCAGAATGCGCCGGATTTAGGTAATATCCGGCTTTGCGTTCACTTTTTTTGCGAATCCTCCACGAAGGCGCTCGCGCCCGAGTTTAGAGCGAAAATCGACGAATGCTTCGCTGAAGACAAAGAACTTGCCTCCGGCAGCGCCCGGGTTGCTCTCTAATACATGGGATGCCAAAGTCGGCGAATCTCGATCAGTAGTAGTGAGGGTCGATGAATCCGTTGTTGGGTAGTCACTTTCTCGCGGGCGAGAGCGAGGGCGCTTTAATCCATTTCCGCCCCAACTGTTGGGGGATGACTTAAGCCGTCGTGATCTCCTGACTGAGTAATCGCATCAACGAAATTAACAGGGTGGCGGGTAGAGCAAATAGGTTACGGGAGTTCTGGTGCGCGACCGGGAAGCTGGGCGACAATCTTCGGATATGAGCACGGGCGTCGACAGCGTCTTCTACCGCTTACAGACCCTCCGAGATCGGTACGCAATCGAAAGGCAGGCCATGCACGAGAGTAAGCACATTCATCAACGTCAGACAGCGATAGATGGGGAACATATCCCTCGGGACACCACGCCCTATTGGAAGCGCGCGCATCGTGACTGGCGCCTCTGGGCCGGGCTGATTTTCATGTTTGCGGCCATCACGATCTATGTGATGACCGTCGACTTGTCCTTGGTACCGGGGAATCACAGACGCCAACCCGTTCCGAACGCCGCAGCAAAATAGGCGAGCCTGATGGGCCTATTCCGATCGGTGGCGAAAACAAATCCAATGGCCGTCGCCGCCGTTCGCGCCGATGTGGACGACGCCCCCGCGTGGACAATCTTGATAGATCGCGGCAGAGCGCGTCGGAAATCGGGATGGTGCGCGTACCCGCCCGCGTCTTCGGTTTCCAGAGTCCGAAATCGTTGAGCACTTTCTTGTGGATGCGGACGGTCTTGCGCACGAAGTCGATGTCGTCCCATTCGAGCGTCGCGACTTCCATGTCGCGGCACCCCGTCCCGATGAAGAACCGAATCAGGAGCCGCTTGAACTCCATCGCCACGGACTGCAACGCGAGAACCTCTTCGACGGTGTATGGCTCCGGCTCCGTGTCCTCGATGACGGGCCAGTCCTCGGGCTTGAGTAGACCAGTGACTTGCTTCACGGGGTTGTGCTTCAGCATCGTGACTATGGTCGTCAGATTGGTTTTGGTCGTCCACTCCGCGTAGCCTTCCTTGCGGAACCAGTCGCGGAACGCGATGAGGTGCTGGCGCGTCACGTCCTCAATTCGCTGCGCCGGACAGTTGTCAGCCCACCGTTCCAACTCGGTCTGCTTGTCCTTGATCGTGCGGGGGCGAAGGTTGTTTTCCGCGTAGAGCGCGTCGATGTACTTCGTGATGGCACGGCGGACGGTCGTGTCCCCGTCCCCCGCGCTCGGCGCTTCCTCTTTCATCGGGACTGCCGGAGCCGCCGCGCCGAGGCGCAACTTCTGCTCGCGTCCGAACTGCCTCGCGAGCGCGGCGTTCAAGTCCGTCCGCGCTGGATCGTCCTCGGCGAAGAACTCCCACTTGCCGCTGACCCGCAGGCAGTAGTAGTCGCGGGCACCGCATTGCCGGGGATTACGCACGCGCAACCGCTCGAACGGACGACCCGGCTCGTCGCACAGCCTGATGTAAATCGTGACCTTATGACTCTTCATCGGTTTTACCCTCTGAGAGTCAATACCCGTTCGCGGCGAAAAATCTGAATATGTAACCGAAAAACGTAACCAGCGGCTTAAACCAAATGGAATGAAAGTTGGTGGAGCCGATGGGATTCGAACCCACGACCTCCTCGATGCCATCGAGGCGCGCTCCCAACTGCGCCACGGCCCCACCGGTGGAAAACGCCTGCTAGTTTTATAGCACCGTGCGCCGCGCAGCGTCAAACCATCACCGCCGCTTCTTTTTTTGGTATCCTAGGAACAGAATCGCTCGCTACGGTGTCTAAGATAATAGGGCTTTTCCCGAACCAGAAAATAGTGCCGGAACGCGAGCGAGATGGCAAACCTGGCCGGAAGGCGGCCAGGTGCGGTAGACTTGGATAGGTGGCAAGCGGCATGTCTGATCTAGCACAGACGCTATCCTGGATTCGAGACGAGACTCGCCTGGTGACCGAGCTGCAATCCGGCTCGGACGCCGCATTCGATTGGATTGTCACGTATTACCACGCCTCTGTGTACAACGTAATTTACGGCATCCTGGCCGACCGCAGCGATGCCGCCGACGTCACTCAGGAAGTTTTCCTGAAAGCGTTTCGAGGGATTCACGGATTCCGGCGGGGCAGTTCGCTGAAGACGTGGCTCTATCGCATCGCCGTGCGCGAGTCCCTGAATCATCGCCGCTGGTGGCATCGGCATTGCCGTCACGAAGTGTCGCTTGACATTCCCGCGGGCGAGAATCCCCTTGCGGCGGGAATTGAAACTCGGGAGGCGACTCCGTTCGATCGGCTCGCCGCGCAAGAAACCCAGGCGGCGGTGCGCGCCGCGCTCGCTGAGCTGCCCGAGGTATTTCGCGGCGCCGTCATCCTGCGCGACCTCGAAGGACTTTCGTACGAGGAAGCGGCCGAAGTGCTTGAAATTTCCGTCGCAACGGTGAAAACGCGCATTCTGCGCGGCCGCCGCGCATTGAAAAAAATTCTCGAACCGCTTTTTCATGTTCCCGCTGTCCCGGAAAGCAGCAGAATTTCCGCCGCTGTGCCGCAAGCGGCGCGGCATGGCGCTCCGATGGTTGATTCGTATGCCGCCTTGGCAGTGTCCCGTGGACGTGGAGGCTGGCGATGACATGCCGTGAGGCCGCGCGCCACCTGCCGGGCTATTTGGACGGCGCTGCTTCCGCCGAAAAACACGCAAGCGTTCGCGTCCATCTCGAGTCCTGCGCCCAATGCCGCACCGACCTCGAACGTTACCGCAGGCTGGCGCGCGTGCTTGCGGGCGCTACCGCGATTGCCCCGCCGGCCGATCTGGCCACGCGCATCCGCGTGCAGGCTTCCCGGATTCAGGTGCGCCAAGAAAACTCTCATCGCCTGCGAAGCCGCGCCTGGGTGTTCTTTGAGAATATTTTGCAGCCGTTGGCCGTGCCGGCCACGGGCGGCTTGCTCACTGCGGCGTTCGTTTTTGTATTTGTGGTCCAGAGCTTGATCGTGGGAATGCCCATGGGCCGCGTGCCGAACGATTTGCCCATTGACCTGATTCAGCCAGCGCGTCTGGAAAGCCTGGCTCCGTTTCCGGTCCCCGGCATCGTCGGAAAGGGCAACTATTCGAGCGCCGGTGTGCTGATGGTGGAAGCAACCCTCAATGCCGAGGGCCAAGTGGCGGGGTACACCATCCTCTCCGGTCCGCATAATGCCGCGGTTCGCCACCAGATTGATCAGGTGCTGATCTTTTCGCGTTTCCGTCCTGAGTTGAATTTCGGCCGGCCGACGGCGGGCGGCCGCGTGGTCTTGAGCTTCGATGAAATCCGCGTACGCGGCTGATCGGCTGCGTGCCGCCCTTCTTGACTCGGCTCATCCAGCCCGCTACAGTGGGTTTTTCATATTCGCGCCATCCATGAGCAACGGTATTTCCGCGGCCCTGCATCTCACCCGCGAACATTTAAGGACGCTACACTGCGAGCATGACGACGCAAAAAATTCGCCGCAATTGTTTCTCGCCCTTTGTGGTCGCGGCCTTCCTGTGCCTCGCGGTGACTGCGTGCGGAACCCGCTCCGCTCGGGCGCAGGGCGCGGTCAGTACGATCCGCGTGGAGACAAGCCAGCAATTATTCGCCACGATGTGTGCTCTCGACGCCGCGGGCTTTGACGCCAATTCCAATACCCTGGATATTTATCCGGCCGACGCCGCGCTGCGCGCCCGCCTCCTCCAATTGCATGGTCCAGCGGTCCGCGCGGTTCGCCAGTTTTATGCCCAGCATCAATTTGTCAGCGCGGACGAAACACTGTCACCCTTCCTTTCGTTTGCATTGATCGCGGGTCCGCCGCCGCAATTTCACTATTTGATCTCGCGCGACCAGATCCCGCCCACGGTGCTCTCCATTGACGGTTTCGGAGAAATCCTCGGCAGGTTTTATGTCGAAGCGCAGCTCGCCCGCGAATGGGCCACCGTCGAGCCGGAAGTAGACGGCGAAGTCGCGCGCTTGAGCAACCCGGTTCGCCGCGTTGTGCTTCAGAGCACCGGGTATCTCCGCGAAATCTTCACTCCCATTCCGGGCCGTACGTTCACCGTTCTCGTCGAACCGCTCGTGGGCGAGCGCGTCAACTTCCGCAACATCGGCAATCACTACACTATCATCGTGGGGCCGGGACCCGTGCTCCCGCTCGGTGATATTCGCCACGCATTTCTTCACTTCATCCTCGATCCGCTCACGCTCGAGTACCAGCAGGACATTTCCACGCGCCGCGCTCTTCTCGACATCGCCAGCCGCGCGCCGCAGCTTCCGCAATCGTATCAGGATGATTTCGTCGGGTTATTCGACGAATGCCTGGTGCGCGCCGTCGAGCTTCGCATGCGCAAACTGCCGCCCGCCCGGGTCGAATCCGTGCTCGCGGCCAACGACAAGACGGGCTTCATTCTCGTGCGTCCCATCTATCAGCAGCTCATCGCTTTTGAGAAGGCCTCGCCGGCCATGTCCCTTTATTTTCCCAGGCTGGTTAACGGAATCAACGTGGCGGCCGTGCAAAAGCGTTTCCAAAATTTCGCATTCGCGTCCGCGTCGGAGAAAATTGAAGCGGGCGGAATTCGCGGAGAGAACCACCGCGCGGTGGGTGATGCGCAGCTCAACCAACAATTGATGCGCGGCGACCGCCAAATCGCCTTGCAGGATGGCGCCGGCGCCGCCGCCACCTTTCAGGGCATTTTGAACGAGCACCCGAATCAGCCGCACGCGCTTTATGGCTTGGCGCTCGCTTCGGCGTTGCAAGGCCAGGGGGAGAAAGCGCAAAATCTTTTCGAGCGCATTGTAAAATCACCGGCAGGTGCGCCCGGCGGAGCGCCGAGCCCGAATGTCCTGGCATGGTCGCACGTCTATTTGGGCCGCATCCACGACTTGCAGGGCGGTCGCAAACTGGCCGTGAGCGAATATCGTGCGGCTCTGAACGTCAATGGCGCTCCCGAGGCGGCGCGTGTGGCGGCCGAGCAAGGCATTCATGCGCCCTATCGGCCGGCGCCCAAGAGTTCGCAGTAGCAGTCACGCGAAGGAATTTCCACTACCGGCTGAACCCATTCGGTTCCCGGAGGGGATCACTTTAACTGGAGGAACGAATAATGAAACACGGAATGGGAATCGCGGCGTGGACCCTGGTCGCGCTGGCATGTCTTGTGGCTGCCCCGCGGGCGCAGGCGCAGGGAACCGGAGCCGCACAATCATCACAGCAGGCGCAGCCCGCGCAAAGACCGTCGCTTAAAAATCCGGGCCAGCAGGCTCCCGCGCCGTCGCCCGTGGATCCCAAGGAAGAAGCCGCGTATAAGGCGTTCTACGTCATGAACCCGGTGAGCCAGGCCGATTATGACGCGGAAATCACGGCCGGCGAAGCCTTCGCGAAGAACTATCCCAAGAGCCGTTACCTCCCGTCCGTCTACTCTCGCCTGACGAATGCCTATTTCGAAAAGCACGAACTGGACAAGATGTACGCCGAAGCCCAGAAAACCTTGCAAGTCAATCCCGACGATGTGAGCGTGCTCACGCTCGTGGGATGGGTGATCCCGCGCGACAATCCCAACGCGCCCGATTTTGCCCAGAAGCTCGCGCAAGCCCAGCAATATGAGACCCACGCCCTCGCCTTGCTGGCCAGTCTGCCCAAGCCCCCGCAACTCACCGACGCGCAGTTCGCGGAAACCAAGGCCGGCGCCGTGGCTCAGGCTCATAGCGGACTTGGCCTGGTATATTTCCGCGAGGGAAAATTTGACCAATCCTCCGCGGAGCTGCAAAAGGCCACTCAGATCAAAGATCCGGACCCCACCGATTACTTTGTTCTCGCGGTGGACCAGGAGAAGCTCCAGAAGTTCTCGGATGCCGCGAAGTCCTTCGGCAGCTGCGCGCAGATTGCGTCTTCCCTGCAGGATCGCTGCAAACAGGGAGCGGCGGAGGCGAAAGCGAAGGCCGCAAATCAATTGCAGCCGCCAAAGTCCTGACAGGTCGCGGAGCAATTCGAAGCACGGTTCTTTTCCGAACGGCGCGAGCACGCTGACCGCGGTTCGGAATCCGCTGTCTCTATGGCCGGGGAAGCAGGCTTGTTTATGACCGATGCGGAGCGAGAGGATCTCGAAGCGAAACTCGGCTATCGATTCGAGCGCGTGGAATGGCTCGACCGGGCGCTCACGCATCGCTCCCATACATTCAGTTCCGGAGCGCGAAGCAACGAGCGGCTCGAATTTCTGGGCGACAGCGTGCTCGGTCTTGCCGTCAGCCAGATTCTTGTGTCGCGGTTTCTGGATTGGGATGAAGGGGAATTGTCGAAAGCCCGGGCGCGCCTGGTCAGCGCGGCCAGCGCGGAGAAAGCCGCGAACCGGCTCGAGCTCGGCAAGCATTTGCGCCTCGGCCCAGGCGAGGAAAAGACCGGAGGCCGTGAGAAGCAGAATCTTCTCGCGGACGCCTATGAGGCGGTCGTCGGCGCGATTTTTCGCGATGCCGGATTCGAGGGTGCCGCTTCTTTCGTCGAGCGATCCTTGCTGAGCGACGCGTTCTCCGGCACGGAGCTGCTCGCCGAGCCGGATCACAAGTCGGCGCTTCAGGAATGGCTCCAGAGCCGGGGACTCCGTCCTGCCGAGTATCGCGTTGTGCGGGAAACAGGCCCGGAACACCAAAAAACTTTCCTCATCGGTGTGCGAGCAGCGGGCCGCGTGCTGGCCGAAGCCGAGGGACGCAATAAAAAGTCAGCGGAGCAGGACGCGGCGGCGCTGGCGCTCCGGCTGCTGCGCGCCGAAGAAGCGGATCGCGCGGCGCAAAACCACGACCGGGAAACTTCGCATGGCTGAAGTGGCCGAAAACCGCGATTCCGCCGATTCCTCGGAGGCCGCGCCATCGACGACGCCCGCCAGCCAGGACGGTGCGCTGCGCGAATACCTTCAATCGCTGCTGATCACCATCATCCTCGCGGTTTTTGGCACCACATTCGTCGTTCAGGCGTTTAAGATTCCTTCGCCGTCCATGGTGCCCACGCTGCTCGTCGGCGATCATCTGCTCGTCAACAAATTCATTTTTGGCGGCCGCGGCGCCTGGTACGATCGTCTGCTCCCCTACCGGCCGATTCGCCACGGCGACGTCATCGTTTTCAAGTATCCCTACGATAATCATCCCTACTACGTCAAGCGCGTGATCGGACTGCCGGGAGATCGCATCCGCATCGCGGACCAACGGGTTTATGTCAACGGCACGTTGCTCGACGAGCCTTACGTCGTCCATGATCTTTCCCACGCGGATCCCTACATGTTCGATTTTCCGCCCAAGGAACTGTTCATGATTGATGGCGAAATCACTCCCCAATGGGCCGTCGACCTGCGCCAGGACGTTCATCATGGAGAGCTGCTCGTGCCGCCGCACGACTACTTCGTCATGGGCGATAATCGCGATGATAGTTCCGACAGCCGCTACTGGGGATTCGTGCCTCGCAGCGCTATCGTTGGGCGCCCGCTGCTTATCTACTGGTCCGTTCGCGCCACATACCGCGAGCACGGCTCGTCGAGCTTCGCTCAGCATCTGCAGGACATCGCGAAAACGCTTCTCTACCTGCCCATTGAGACGCGCTGGCGTCGCACCTTCCAAGAGGTGCATTGATGCGGCTGCTCGGCCCCAGTGCGGCCCCGGAGCAATCCGGCGGCGGCGCGCGCCCGGCGGATTCATCGCGGCGTCGTGAGCGTCCATCTTCGCGCCGCTGGCTGCGGAGATTCCTCATTGTGATTGTCGCCTGCTTCGCGCTGGATTGGAGCCTTTCGCTCCTGCTCGAATCCGGCTGGCTGCATCAGGCCCTCACCCGCAAGCTCGAAGCCGCCTTCGGCCGCCCTGTCGAAGTCAGCCACTATGCCTTCGGACTCTTGGAAGGGCCGCGTCTCGAAGCCAATCGCATCACTGTGGCCGAGGATCCGCGCTTCGGTAACGAGTATTTCCTCCGCGCCGACCAGCTCGCCGTCGGTTTGCGCTGGACCGCGCTGCTTCGCGGCCGTATCGAACTTGGCACGCTCTCCTTCACGGGACCGCGTCTCAATCTCGTCCGTCTCGCGGATGGCGAATGGAATCTCGAATCCTGGCTGCCACGTCCTCGCGGAAATCTTCCCGCAGTGCCCGCGCCGGGCCGCGCCTCGGTCCGGTTGGATCGCATCGACGTCTCCGATGGGCGCGTCGATTTCAAGCAGGGCCCCGACAAATTGCCCTTCGCCTTCGCCGCCGTGCAGGGCAGCCTCGAACAAATCTCGCCGGGAAGCTGGCGCATCGACCTGCAGGCGCAGCCGTTTCGCGCCGCCGCGGTAGTTCAGCAGGCAGGCATCGTCAGCCTGAGCGGCCTCGTCGGCGGCACGTCTTCGCGCCTCCGCCCGGCGGCGCTCGAACTGGATTGGGGAGACGCTTCTCTTTCCGATGTTTCGCGATTGCTTCGCGGGACTGATTACGGCGTGCGCGGACTTTTTTCGCTGCAGCTCTCGGCGCGTACCGTCGGCGACGATTGGAATTTTTCCTCTCGCGCTCAATTTCGCGAGCTTCATCGCTGGGACCTGCCGTTGCGCTCCCGGGATCCTGCCGCCAATCTCAATATCGTCGCGCGCTGGGCGCCGGATAAATCCCGCTTCGAGCTGACGCAGGCAATTCTCGAAACCCCGCGCTCCAATATCCACGCCACGGGCGCGCTGAGCTGGACCGCGGTGCCCAATTCCATGCAACTCGCGGTCAAGAATGCGCGCATGGAAATATCCTCGACCGGCGTTCAAATGACGGACGCGCTCGCGTGGTATCGCGCCTTCCATCGCGGCGTGGCGCGCCCGCTGGCGCTCAATGGCGCCGCGACCCTGGACTTCGCGCTTGCCGGATGGCCGCTCCGCATTCAAAATGGAATCGTCGCTTCGCAAGGCATCGAGTTGATCGGCGGCGGCAGGCCCGTGCCAATTCGCATGGGGCGCGCGTCGCTCGTGTTGTCTCGCAATTCGCTATCATTTCCTCCCGCCACCATTTCGATTGGCATCGCATCCGGCCGATTCGTATTGCGTGGTTCCGCGGAGCGTCTTCCGCAATGGCATTCGGCGGGGCAGCTCAACGGCCAGACCTCCGAAGTTCGCGCGCTCCTTGGCGCGGCCGGCGCTCTCGGATTCGGTTTGCCTCCCGGCTGGCTGATCGAAGGCCCGGCGGAGTTTCACTTGCAGTGGCGCGGCGCGCACTGGTCGATGATTCGCCATCCGCGCGGAACCATCACGCTGGCTGGCCTGAAGATACACGCGCCGTTCCTCAACCACGAAATCACGCGCGTCGCGGGTGCGGTGCAACTCGCTCCCAGCGGCGTGAAAATCCAACTGAGCTCGGCGGATGCGTTCGCAGCGAATTGGCGCGGCGCTCTGCAACGCAGCGCGCCGAATGGCGAATGGCAGTTTGCGCTCTCGGCCAATGAACTGAGCGCGGCGGAAATGGACCGCTGGCTCAATCCGCAACGCCGCGTCAGCTTCCTCGATCGCGTGCTGCCATTTCTTGCCGCGAAGCCGCAACCGCCGTTGCCTGTTCCGTCGTGGCTTCGCGGCCACGGCTCCGTTTCGCTGGGGCGGTTCACGCTCGCGCCATTCACGCTCGATAAACTTCAGGCCCAGGCATCCGTGAACGGTCGAAAACTTCAGCTTGCGAACGCCCAGGCCGGTTTTTATGGCGGCCAGCTCCTCGGGTCGATTGCGCTCGATTTGACGGCGCAGCCCGCCTATGACGTCGCCGCGAAATTTCACCGCGTGGATTTGAGCCTGCTTGCCGCGCGCACATTTTCTCTCTCTCGCCTTTTCGCCGGAACGGCCTCCGGCAATCTCCAAATTTCCGCAAAGGGCATTGGACGAGCCGCGCTGCTGCGTTCGCTCGCTTGCCGCGGCGACGCGCGCATCCGCAACGCCCAGTACAAGGGACTGGATCTTGCCGCATCCCTCCGCGCCGGCGCGTCGCGGCCCGGAACCACCAGCTTTGTCGCGGCTTCGAGCAATTTTGTTTGCGCCGCTGGGCAGGTCCATTTTTCCCGGCTGCGCCTCGAAAGCCGCGGCGCGGCGTACAGTGCGGCTGGTTACGTGGATTTCAATCGGCAAATGAATTTCAAATTGCGCGCGCTCCCGGATCGTTCTCGCGCATCCGCCTCGGCAGTTGATGCCGCAAATGACGCAGAAGGCGACGCGGCGGATCACGATCTAACCGGAGCTTCCGCAAATCGAAATCCAGCCGGCGTGTTCGAATTAACCGGCGCGCTGAAATCTCCCAAGCTTGCTCCCATCGCTCCGCGAACCTCATCTTCGCGGCAATCCCGTTAGCAATTTGCGCCCATCCGTTCGCTGTGTTAGCGTTTCCGCATGACGCGCCGGGCCGTCCGCCGCTGGCGGATTCTTCGCTTCCTCCTCGCGCTGTTCCTTCTGGCTGTTGCGTCCGCGATTTTTTCGCCGCGCGCCCGCGCCAGTCGCCGCGTTCACCCCGTTCCGCATTTTGCGGCCGGCCAGGTCTTTCACTACAGCGTGCAAACGCGCATCGATAGCACTTCGCATTCGAGCGGTCCGATCGCAAACTCGCAGGGCCCGGCAAAGCTCGAGGAGTCCGTCAGCGTTGTGCTTCGTTTAGAAATCCTCAGCGTTTCGGGCAGCGCCGCGGCGCCGGGACCAGCGCGCATTCGCGTCACCTACGAGAAAGCGGCGGCGGGCAGCAACAGCGATTCGTACGACCCGGATATCGCGGCCATGGACGAGCGGTACAGGAAACTCGAAGGCCAATCGATCGAGTTCACGCTCGAGCCTAGCGGCGAAATCACCGGCGTGACCGGCCTCAAGGGAATCCTCGCTGGAGAGTCCGGCTCCGCGATTGTCCGCCAGTGGCTCGGCCAGCTCACGCTGTCTGCTTCCATCCCGAAGAAGGGAATTGCCATCGGCGAAAAATGGTCGTCCGCGCAGCCCATCGACAACGTGCCGCTCGCGGGCCTCGCCTGGCATACCGACTCCACCTATCTGCGCAACGAGCCTTGCCCCGCGGTCCATTCCGAGCTTGCCTCCGGCGCCGCACCGCAGCCGTTGACGCCGGCTCCCGTGCCGGATGAATGCGCCATGATCCTCACGCATTCGGTAATCACCGGCGCGCCCGATCAGCATCGTTCCGCTCATGACATCGGCCATCAGCCGGATCGCACGCCCGATATTTTCCGCAAGAATGGCTTGCGCACCTTCGGCGTGTGGACCGGCACGGGCGACGGCCTCACCGCCGTATCGTTGCGCACCGGAATGGTCGTCAGCGTCACGCAAACCGGCGCCACGCACATGGACTTCACCATCATGACCGCCGCCGCCCAGAATCGCATGCGCTACGCCGGCGACATCCACACCCAGTCCCAAATCACCCTCCTATCGCAATCCGTAATCCCCTGACGCTGCGCCTCCAATTCATGCAACAAACGCAGTATCTGTAAGTTACGGAGATCACGGTACCTCAGACGGATCTTCCCCCTTTCCCGTCCCAGAAAGTTTTAAGTAAATAGCGATCGATGTTGAGATTAGGCCCCCTTTGCCCTCCATTTTGTGTAAGCATGTATATGAATATTCCCTATTGACAGATAAAT
>Ga0307373_10012770_pt1 | contig 11869 bp, 9 predicted proteins | sample OX2MG_FD_202534 | JGI IMG/M metagenome (GOLD analysis project Ga0307373, IMG submission 202534) | Soil microbial communities from Risofladan, Vaasa, Finland - OX-2 | ecosystem: Environmental > Terrestrial > Soil > Coastal area > Acid sulfate soil | place: Finland: Risofladan, Vaasa | collected...
GTGGTCGATGGTAGTAGCCGACGGTGTTGAAGATCGCGGAGACCAACACCAGCTCACGTTTGTGTCCATATCGTTATCTCCTGCACGTTTTCGACTTCCACGTTGTTGCTGGCGTACCGCCGGACGCCGATCCGGCGCGTGACCCCCTCGCGTACCGCCGCCTGCCAAGGCGGCGTGTGGCCCTTGCCGTACCACTGGTCTCCAGACCGGGGCGTCTCCCCACGCCTGGCGCTCAAGGGCCGCCGTGGCAGCCTCCTGGCAGACCGCTCAACACGCGCCAGCTTGGCCGCTGGCGGTACGGTGGAGGCAGACGCGCCGGATCGGGAGACCGGCGGTACAGCAGAGGGTCACGACGCGATCAGCTCGGCGCTTGCACTCATTGCAGGCTCAGGATTAGCTCTCGCCGAACGCCTTCTTCACCATCGCGCCCACACAGTTGAAGGCGCCGAACTGGCCGTAGGTGACGCAGTTCCTGGTGAGCGCAATGGCGACGCTGCGGCAGTGTCACCGGGCCTTCACACGGAAGTACAGGTGTGTCACGCCCGTGCCCTCGATTACCTCTGGGTCTTCCAGCTGGATCGGCGCAGTTTTGAGGTGGTCGAAGAAGCGGATACCCTGACCCAACAGCACAGGGATCAGATTCACCGAGACGCCATCCAGCAGCCCCAAATCGAGGCACTGCTGGGTGATGTTGGCGCTGGCGACCGCAACGACCTTATCGCCTGCGACGGCCTTCGCCTGCGCCACCGCACTCGCGACGCCATCGGTGACGAAGGTGAGCGCGTCGCCATCACGCGGCCAGCCGTCCGGTATGCTATGCGTGACGATGAACGCCGGAACGCCCATCGGATGATGGCCGCCCCACCCGTTGGTGATGTTGAAAATGCGGCGACCACCGATCAGCGCGCCGGCGCTGGCGAGCATTTCGTGCAGGCGAGCCGCGCTCACTTCAGACGTGTGAAACGTCAACCCCGGATCAGCAGTCGGTATGGTGACAGGGCCGTTGTCGTACCACCCGAAGAGTTGCTCGACTCCATCATTGGGGTCGGCGATGAAGCCATCCAACGACATCGTCATATCGGCGATCACCGTAGCCATGTCAGTCCTCCTTTTGCAGTCGGGCCAGCAGTTCGTCCAGGCGCTCATTTGACTCGTTGATCCCAAACTCCATCCCGGAGGCAATCATCGCATCGCGATCCTCAACCGACTGGAACACATCGTTGGTGCGCGCCAACGTCTTGCCATCGCGCTCCTCGAAGGTGACGGTCTCTAACGAGACGTGGCCCGGCGCGCCCTCGAACTCGAAGGTCTGGACGATGCCACGCTCAGGCGAGGGCGTCCCATGAAAGACGCCGTGAAACCCAAAGTCAGCGCCCTTGGGATCGCGGTGGACGTAGCGCCAGGAGCCGCCATCGCGGGCGTCAATCTGCATCTCGGTCGTCGTCAGTTGGCGTGGGCCAAGCCACTGCGCCAGCAACTTCGGATCCGTGTAGGCGCGAAAGAGCAGTTCGCGCGGCGCGGCGAACTCGCGGGTGATCACGACCTGCGGCATACCTGGTTCTGCGGTAATCTGTGTCTTCGCCATGCTGGTATCCCTTTCTGATGAAACGTCTCTCATACGTCACGGCGCTGCATTAGCGCCGTCAGTCGGCGCGCTCGTTCTGCTGCTCAGCCAGCAGCGCGTCGAGCCGGTCGTAGCGCTCGTCCCAGAACTGCTGGTAGCGGGCCAGCCAGGCCGTCGCCTCGCGCAGCGGCTCCGCCTCCAGGTGGCTGAAGTTGGCGGTAGCGCGCCGCTTGCGCGAGATCAGCCCCGCCTGTTCGAGCGCCTTCAGGTGTTGGGAGATGGCTGGCTGCGTCATGTCGAACGGCGCGGCGAGTTCCGCGACGGTCGCATCACCCGTAGTCAGGCGCCCCAGTATCGCGCGACGAGTCGGGTCGGCAAGCGCCCGGAACACGGCGCTCAATTGATCAACCGCCATACATAACCATCTCCTTCCATAAGCACATTCTTATGATACATGGTGAAAGCGGTCATGTCAAGCGGCAAATTTCTCAAAGTTGTTATTGGCGGACGAACTCGACGATGCGATGGACGTCCTGCTCGGACACATAGAGGTCACCGCTGGCGTCAATCGCCAATCCCTGCGGCTGCTGAAGGCCGCTGGCCACGACCGTGAGCTGCGCGCCGGTCGTGGGGTCCAGCCGGACGAGCGTGTTGTCGCCCAGCGATGTGACGAGCAGCGAGCCATCCACATCCAGCGCGAGGTCATCGGGGTAGGGGAGACGCGCGAGGGTGATCACGGCGCCGTCCGGGCCGACACGCACGACACGGTCCCCCCACTCGTCGGCCACATAGAGCGCGCCGGTCGCCGGATCGGCGAGGGCGTCGGTGGGGCGGACAAGGCCGCGCGTCACCACCGTCTGCCGCTGGCCATCCAGGCTGAGGCGATAGACGATCCCGTTGGGGCTATCAGGGACCAATAGATCGCCGGTCGTGGGATCGAGCCGGATGCTATCCAGCCCCTCATTGCCGGTCGTGTTCGCCCAGTGGGCGTAGACGGTGGGCGCGCCGCCCTGCGCTGGGATGCGCAGTATCTCGTCTATGCCCTGGCCTGCCACGCCCTGCGCCGCCACCAACACTGAGCCATCCGCCAGCGCAACGATCCCCTCCGGCGTGGGCAGGCCGCGCGCCAGCGTGGTGATGGCGCCGCTCGTCTCGCGCCGCTCCACGCTGCCAGTCGCCAAATCGACAAAGAGCAGCCGTCCTTGCGCATCAAACGTGAGGTCGTCAGGGCTGGTCACGCCCTGGACGAGGTTGACCTGGCTGTAGCGCGCAGGGCCAGCCGGGCGCGTGGGCGTCGCGGTGGCGGAGGGCGTCGTAGTCGCGGTATGCCCAGCGCTCGGCGTGGCCGCTGGTCGCGTCGCCACCGAAGGCTGGCACGCGGCCAGCGCCAGCAGCGCCACGAGCAGCGCCACGAGCAGCGCCACGAGCAACGGCGCCAGCAGCGCGACGCGCAACGTAGCGCGGGTCGCCGCGCCCCCCCGCAAAGACGCCCGACGAACCATGCGCACATCTGCCATCACGATCTCCTTTCCCATCTCTCCTACCCGCGACCCATCTACGGCCACCGACGCGACTAAACATACAGAGATTCAGTGGACGTCCGCCAGAGCGCCCCAAACGCCTCACCTCTGGTACAGCTCCTGCCATTCGGCGACGTGTCTCATCCCGTCACCCGCCTGTTCATCCACTCAGACAACCCAACCATCACCACGTTGCAACACCCGCAGCCGTCCCGCTCCCCGTAGGGGGAGCCATCATGCGTCGCCCAGTCCCGGTTGCGGCGCCACCCGCCACACCCCGTCCCTCTCCCTGTGAGGGAAGGGACGGTGAGCATGGTACGCAAACCGTCCCTCTCTCTATGGGGGAGGGACAGCCGCGCGCCACGGGCGACGCGGCAGGGTGGGGGTATGGCCCATTTCGGACGGCTACTTGCCTGAACCGCCTCTGGCGTGTACACTCAGTAGTATTGTCGTCATACTATCCGCACAGATCACCACATGTCGTCAATTCGGCGCCTCGCGGACGCCAGTCAGCCGTCACCGAACGGCGAAGGTCAGGTTGGGTATTATGCAGGCGCCAGCAGCAGCGGGAGCAGCGCGGCTCCCACAACCCCCGGCGTTGCCACCGGGCGCGCGTCTGCTCAACCGCTACGTGATCGAGGGCTACATCGGCGGCGGTGGCTTCGGGCATATCTATCGCGCGCACGATATGATGTTTGGCTACCGGCGCGCCATCAAAGAGGCGTTCTACCGCGACCCCGGCACCCAACAGCAGTTCCAACTCGAGGCCGAGTTTCTGGTCAACGCGCGCCACCCCAACCTGGTGCGCGGCTACAGCGTCTTCCACTCAGGCGGCAAGCTCTATCTGGTGATGGACTATGTGGACGGCAAGACGCTGGAAGACATCGCCATCGAGCGCATCCGCCGCACCGGGCGCACCCCCAGCGAGGCCCAGGTAATCGAGTGGATTCTGCCAATATGCGGCGCCGTCGAGACGCTACACTCCCAGCCCAGACCCATCATCCACCGCGACATCAAGCCCGCCAACATCAAACTAAGCGACACGTTGGGCATCCCGGTGCTGATCGATCTGGGCCTGGCCAAACTGTTCGCCCACGGCCAGCGGACACTGGGCGCTGCGCTCGCTTTCACCCCCGGCTACGCGCCGCCGGAGCAGTATCAGGCGATGGGCGCGACCGACCAGCGCACCGATGTGTATGGCATGGGCGCCACGCTCTACTTCCTGCTGACGGGCTACCAGCCGACCGAGGCGCCCGCCCGCCTCAGCGCGCATGCGCTGCCACCGCCACGCGCGCTCAACCCTGCGCTCTCACGCGCTGTCGAGGCGATTGTGTTGCGCGCGATGGAGCTTGACCCCACGCTGCGCTACCAGAGCATGCGTGATCTCGCTAACGACCTGCGCGCCTGCCGTGTCGCGTTGGAGCAGCCAACGGTCGTTCCGATGCGCGCCCAGGAGGGATCCGCCGGACAGGCGCGCCCGACGCCACCACTGGCGCCCAATGGCCTTCCGCAACAATCCAGCGATCGTCAGCCCGACGACACAGCGGCCCGCCTCGTCGCCGCCAACGCCGCCGCAGACGCCGCGCGTCGCCCCGGCGCCAATCCGCTCTATGACACCGGCGCGACCGACGCCCTCCGCGCGCACGATAACGCCACCAACCCCATGCTGGAGGCGCCAGTCGCGCCCAACCAACCCATCACGCCGAATCCTTGGGATGATACCGGCGCAGCACGGTTGGCCCAAGGCGCCAGTGGCGTCACGCCCGTCGCGCCCACCCCCGCACTGGCGCCCCTCGGCGCGGCCCCAGCGGTGGGCGGCTACGCGGCGCATGTGGCCCACCAGCCGCTGCCCCAGGCGCGCCCACCCTATCAGGCGCGTCCGCCATATCCGCCGCAACCAGGCGTCGCCGCCGCGCCCGCGCCGTATCGCGCCCGCCAGCCCTATCCTGACCATCGGCCCGCGCCTCGCCACTGGCCCAACGGCGCGACCGCCGCCACGCTGGCGACCCAACCGGCGACCCCACGCGAGGCGTACGGCAGCATCGCCGGGTTTCTCGCCGTAGTCTGCCTGACGCTGAGCTTTGTCGCCCCGTTTGCGCGCCCGATGCTGCTCTTCCTCGCGCCCGCGCTACTGTTGGCGGCGTGGAGCGTCTATCTACTACGCGCCATCCACGAGACGGCGCGCGAGTTCCGCTGGCTGGCGTTCAGCGCGCTGGCGCTGGGGGGTGTCTGGTTTCTGGTCTGGCTGCTGCTCTGGTTTCGATAACACGATCAAACGTCCGTTCCTGTGTGATGTGTCACATCGTCCACTTGTGATTTTCTTGACGCGCATGGTATCATCAGCGTAAAGTTCTACACTGCTTGTTATGCAGTGATTGGCATGAGCGCTTTGGGTGGAGGATGCAGATGGCCGATCTGGTTGGCCATAACCTCGGCAATTATCGCATCGTCGCGCGCCTGGGGCGCGGTGGCATGGGCGAGGTCTATCGCGCTGTCCACACCCTGCTCAATCGCCCGGCGGCGATCAAGGTGCTGCACGCCGATCAGGCGGTGGACTCGACGTTTCAGGCGCGCTTCCTGCGCGAGGCCCGCGCCGCCGCTGCGCTCTCCCACCCCAACATCGTCGAGGTGTTTGACTTTGGCGAGCAAGATGACAACTCCTATCTGGTGATGGAGTTGGTGCCGGATGGCTCGTTGCGCTCACTGCTGCGACAGCGCGCCAAGGGCGACGGCTGGTCGCTGGGCCTGGGGGTCGATCTGGCGCGCCAGACGGCGGAAGGGCTGGCCTACGCGCATGCGCATGGCATGGTCCACCGCGACATCAAGCCGGATAACCTGCTGCTCCAACGGCTGACGCCCGCAACCGACGCCACCGGCGAAGAGCGCTACCTGTTGAAGATCAGCGATTTTGGGCTGGCCCGGCTGATGGAAGACACCACCGAGCTGACGATGACGGGCGTCGTCATGGGGACGCCCGCCTACATGTCGCCGGAGCAGTGCCAGGGCGGCGCCATCGATGGGCGCAGTGACCTGTATTCGCTCGGCGTCGTGCTCTACGAACTGGCGACCGGGGCGCCGCCATTTCGCGTGCGCACGCTCAGCGAAGCGGTCTTCAAGCATATCTCGGCCCCACCAATCCCCCCGCGCGAGGTGCGCCCCGACCTGCCCGTCGCCCTGGAAGAGGTGATCCTGCGCTGCCTCGCCAAGCGACCAGAAGACCGCTTCGCCACCGGAACCGAACTTGCCGCCGCGCTCGAAGATTCGTTGACCGAGTCCGCGTTGACGACCATCGTCAGCCCGCCGGGGAGCGAGCGGCTCACGCCATCCTCCCCGGCGTCCGGCTCCTCTGCTGTGGGCGCCTCGTCCTCCGAAACATCGAGCTCGCCATCCAGCGCGCCGACGATGCAGAGCGAACCGTCGCTGGCGGTCAGCGAGCCGCCTGCGCCTGCCACCGTAGCGGCGGACGCGACCGCGCCTATCGATAGCGCCGAGACGCAGCGCGCCGAGATGCCAGCCGCAGCCAACGCAATAGCCCCGGCGGCGTCGCCCGCGACACCCACGCCGCCCCCAGCGCGCCCTGCCACCGCCGCGCCGAAGCAGCCCACTCCACGAACACCACCGATAGCGGCCAAGTCGTCTGCCCCACGAACGCCACCGGCAGATCGTCTCAGTCCGGTTGGGCCGTCGGTGAAACCAGCGCCGGGCGCGGGCAGCGGCGCCAACAAGAAGTCGTCGTCTGGTCAGAACAGCCAGGTCGGGCAGGCTCGCCGCTCTGGACAGTCACGCCAAAACAGTGCGGTTGGTCGCACACCCGCCAGGCCACAAGGGGCGCAGCAACCCAGACCGACGGGCCAGCCAGCGGCAGTCGCAGCGGTCGCGCCAGTCATCGTTGCCACGCCCGACAAGCCAGCCGCCACGCCGCGCGCCGAACAGGAGCCGCCACCCCAACGGACGCCACCAGCAGCCCGTGCGGCAGCGCCGGTCATCCTCCTGCAACCGCTGCCTGCGGATGGCGCCGCCAATGGGCGTGGCGCCGGGATGGCCGGAATGGCGGCGGGCATGCTGGAGCGACTCGGGCCGCTGGGGCGACGACCCTGGGCGCTGGGGGGGATCGGCGTCCTCGCGCTGATCATCATCCTGGTGGTCGCGTTGACGCTGGGGAGCCATCACACGCCGACGGCGGCGATCTCGCATACGCCGACACCGACCAGCCACCACAGCGCGACCGCCACCCCACAGGCGACCGCGACGGCAGCTGTACAGGTGGTCTTTCAGGATAGCCTGGCGGCGAGTGACCGCAAGTGGTTCACATCGGGGAATTCGTACTTCGCCAACGGTGGCTATACCGTGCAGGGATACTGGATTACCTACGCGCCGACCAACAATCTAAGCAATGTGACGATTTCCGTGCGTACGCGGCAGATCAGCGGCCCCACCGATCAGTTCTACGGCATCGTGTTCCGGGGCGGCAATGGGAACACCTATTACTTTTTTGGCGTCTCGGCCAATCAACAGTGGACGTTCTCAATCGGCGCTCCCCGCAATGGCAAAGCCATCGTCGCGCCAACGTCCAATAGCCACATCGCTGCCGGGCTGGGCGCCAGCAACACGCTGACCGTCACCGCGCAGGGGAGCCATTTCGTCTTCACAGTGAATGGCGTGATGGTCGGGCAGGCAAGCGACGGCGCAATTTCATCGGGAACGATCGCCTTGGCCGTTCCGGTTGACCACCTCACGGTCGTCTACAACAACTTCGTCGTTGACGTTCCCGCGTAACCCCCACCCCCGGCCCCTCCCCCGCTGCGGCGGGAGAGGGAGTGCAGAAGGTGACGTGAATGAGGGGGAGAGGGAGCGCAGAGTGTGATGCGGACGAAGCGGCTAGTTGGCGTATTAGCTGCCGCCGGGCACGATGTCTTCGTCGCCGGTGACGCCCGCCATCACGGGCAGGGTATCGGCGCGCGGGTCAACATGTAGTTCGTTGACGACGGCGCCAACCCCCGCGACGCCCCGCGCGATGGCGGCGACCGCCGTGCGGGTCTCGGCGTCGGGCGCCACGCCACGCAGGTGGACCTCGCCCAGCGACGGGTAGACGCCGACGTGTGCGTGAGCGGCGCGGGGATCGTTCGCTAGCGCCTGTGAGACGTTGTTGGCAACCTCGGTATCCGAGTGCAGGTTGTTGTGGACTTCGGCGATCCCATGCACGCCTTGCAACTGATCGGAGACGATGCGTCGGTTGAGATCGTTCGAGACGTGGCCTTCCAGCCACACCACGCCGTCCGCGACCTGGACCTGCACGCCGCCCAGATCGATGCGCAGCTTGTTGTAGTTCTCCATTGCGCGGTGGATGTCGTCGGCGAGATGTTGGTTGGAGACGAACGTCGTGAGTTTGGCGCCGGTCAGCGTGATCTGCTTGGCGTCGAGCTGGGTGATGTAGCGCGCCGGCGCCGTCCACTCGCCGCCCAGCCCCCGGTCGATCACCAGCCGCCAGATGCGCCGCGTCCCGGCGTCGAACGCGAGCTGGCTGATGCGCCCGCTGCGCTTGCCATCCAGCAACACCTGCGTCTCGGCGCTCAGCTTGAAGCCGGTCGGCGTCGCCCGTGCGCCATCCTCCAGCTCGTTGCGGGTCACAGTGAGCGTCACCTGCTCATCCGTCGCGGTGGCAATATCGGCGAACGGCGCATACGAGACGCGGCCACGCCCGAAAAGACCGAAGCGGACGCCGATATGGGTGATCGTGTGGCCGCCGACCTCCATGACCACCTGGGTGAGCGTCCCTGGCTCCCCTTCACTCGTCTGAACGGACCCCCCGAAGCGGAATGCGCTCACCCGAATGAGGGTTGAGGGCGTGGTTGTTGCTGTCTCCATCGAGTTTGTAGAACCTCAATCTTCGTATCATCAACACAAACATGACCGCGCAAGCACGAACTGGCGCCGGGATTGGCCATCTCCAAGTGTAGCATGCCGCAAAATAGCGCGCAAGTTTGGCGTCCACCCCGGCTATCGCGTAGAATGGCGATCAGGCGTCAGCGTGACCCGCGCGTCGAACTACTGTGAAGGGACATCATCATGCCACGTCATCTCGTCTGCCTGACGTTTGACTTCGATGCGCTCTCGCTGTGGCTGGCGCGCGGGATCACGTCGCCCACGCCGATCTCGCAGGGCGAGTTTGGCGCGGTTGGCGCCCAGCGCATCCTCAATCTGCTGGCGCGCTATGGCGTCGCAGCGACGTGGTTTATCCCCGGCCATACCATCGAGACCTACCCGGAGCTAAGCGCCCGCATCCACGCGGAAGGCCACGAGATCGCCCACCACGGCTATGCGCACGAGCCACCGACCCGGCTGACCCGCGCCGAGGAGGCGGCGGTGTTGCAGCGCGGCATAGACGTGATCCAGCAGCTGACCGGCGCGCCCCCACGCGGCTATCGCTCGCCCGCATGGGACCTCAGCCCCCACACCGTCGAATTGCTGCTGGCGCATGGCTTCGTCTATGACAGCAGCATGATGGGCCACGACGACCAGCCCTATCGCGCGCGGCAAGGCGACGTGATCGCGCTGGACCAGCCCGCGCGGTTTGGCCCGCCCACGCGGTTGATCGAGCTACCCGTCAGTTGGTCGCTCGACGACTTCCCCCACTACGAGTATCTGTGGACGGCGACCCACCTGCAACAGGGCCTGATGCGCGCCGACGACGTGCTGGCCAACTGGCGCGACGACTACGACTACATGGCGCAGACGACCGAGTGGGGCGCGCTCATCTACACCTTCCATCCCCAGGTCAGCGGACGCGGCCACCGTATGCTGATGCTGGAGCGCCTCATCAACGCGCTCACCGAGCGTGGCGCGACCTTCGTTCGCATGGATGCGCTCGCCGCCGAGTACGATCAACGCGCGCCGTTCGTGGGCGACGGAACCTCGATCCAATAGCGCGAGACGACGGTCGCCGTCTGCGGCGAGTAACCTTCGCTGGCGAGAACGCCGCCGTTGCGCTGGATGACGCGCGCCGAGGCGATGTTGTCCCGGTCGCAGGTCAGCAAGGCGCGCTGCAAGCCAAGTATCCGCGCCTGCGCCAGCGTCAATTCGAGGATCAGCGTCCCATAGCCCTTGCGCCGTGTGGATGGGCGGATACGATAGCCGATGTGGCCGCCGACATCCTCCAACGGCGGCGTCAGCGTATGGCGCAGCGAACTCAGCCCGATTACCTCGCCTGCCTCGGCGTCACCCACGACCAGGAAATACGTCGTCTGCGCAACGCGCCCTGGCGGCAGATCGCGCCCCTCGCTCACCGCCGCGCACTGGCTCACATAGCCCGCGAAGTCGTCGCGTGCGCCCGTCGGCAGGAACCGCTCGCCCGCACGCACGAAGTCGTCGTCGCAGGCGAGCGCTGCGGGGGCGAGCGCCAGGGTAGGAGCCGCTAAACGAGCGCTAATAGGGTATCCGCTCTTCACGATCCCGATAATCCTCCGCCTCCTCAAGTTCCCATATCAGGACGAGCGATTGGGGTGACGGGTGACGGACTGCTTCACGCTCAGTAGCTTGTGCGGCAGCGCGCCATTCCTGACGGATGGGTGGCTTTCCGCAAATCTGGATGAGAGCCAGAACAGAAGACTATCTGCGCCTGTAGAGTGGGTCGCCCCAGCGTTTCTGCGAAGCGTCACCCACCATCAGTTTCATCAATCGATTGACTCGCCCGTAGGGGCATAATCAGAGGAGAGGCAATGAATATCAGCGGAAGGAAATCTGGCCCGGCGCTTCGCATAATGACAAGCGCCCAATCACTCGACTCACGCTGGCTGTCGCTGACCGTCCTCTGTGTCGGTTTTCTCATGGTCGTCGTTGACTCGACCATTGTCAATGTGGCGCTCCCATCGATCCAGCGCGACCTTGGTTTCTCGCAATCCAACCTGGCCTGGGTCATGAACTCCTATCTGATCGCCTACGCTGGCGTCATGCTGTTGGCCGGACGGCTCGGCGACCTGATCGGTCGCAAGCGCGTCTTCTTGATCGGGCTTGTCATCTTTACGGCGGCTTCGCTGCTGTGCGGCCTGTCGTTCAGCCAACCGATGCTGATCGCCGCCCGGTTTGTACAGGGCGTCGGCGGCGCGTTGAGTTCGGCGGTGATACTGGGGATGGTCGTAACGATGTTCCCGGAGCCTGCAGAGCGCGCGCGTGCGATTGGCGTCTTCAGCTTCGTCGCCGCAGCGGGCGGCGCGCTCGGCCTGCTGGCGGGTGGGCTGATCACCCAGGCGATTAGCTGGCACTGGATCTTCTTCGTCAATCTCCCCATCGGGGTGGTGACTGCGCTGTTCGCCGTGCGCCTGCTCGATTCCGACGCCGGGATTGGTTTGCGCGAGGGCGCTGATGCGCTCGGCGCCTTCCTCGTCACAGCGGCGTTGATGCTGGGCGTGTACACCATTGTCGAGTCGGGCGCCTATGGCCTGGGATCGCTACGGACACTCGGATTCGGCGCCGTCGCGGTTGGCCTGCTGGTCGCGTTCATCGTGCGCCAGGCGCTCGTCCGCAACCCGATTCTGCCGCTACGTCTGTTCCGCTCGCGTACTGTCTCAGGGGCCAATCTTGTCCAGGCCATGATGGTCGCCGCCTTCTTCGGGTTCTTCTTCCTCGGCTCGCTCGATCTGGAGCAGGTGTTGCGCTACGGTCCGCTGGCGATTGGCCTCGCATTCCTACCCGTCACAGTGGGGATGGGGGCGCTCTCACTCGATCTTTCCAGCCGATTGATCATGCGATTCGGTGTTCGTACCGTGCTGCTGGAGGGGTTGGCCTTGCT
>Ga0307373_10012771_pt1 | contig 11869 bp, 11 predicted proteins | sample OX2MG_FD_202534 | JGI IMG/M metagenome (GOLD analysis project Ga0307373, IMG submission 202534) | Soil microbial communities from Risofladan, Vaasa, Finland - OX-2 | ecosystem: Environmental > Terrestrial > Soil > Coastal area > Acid sulfate soil | place: Finland: Risofladan, Vaasa | collected...
CACAACGCCGCGTGGGTACGCGATAGGTCGCGCGGCTCGGGCGCGAGACCTGTCGGACCGGTCGCCTCGCGTGCAAAACTGTATGCTGGAGAAATGGTGAACCGCGTCGTTTATAAAGCCGTGCAGATCCACGGCAGCATGGGATATTCGCGCGAGTCCGATGTCGAACGAATGTACCGCGACGCCCGCGTGCTTACGATTTATGAGGGCACCAGCGAAATCCAGCGCATGATCATCGCGCGCGATTTGCTGAGCAGTGGCGCAGCCGCCCCATCCCATGCGAGGCGAACATGATTTCGAGCTGTCTTTGTAGCGCCCGCCTTCAGGCGGGCAGATTGTTAGATTCGCTGCGTCCATCCGCATCGGCAGGCGAGTGCCAAACAGCAAGGGAATCCGGGAGAAACATTTAGCGTGGATCAAAAGAAAAGAGTTTTGAGCGGCATGCGCCCCACCGGGCGCCTCCACATCGGGCATTACTTCGGCGCGCTCGAAAATTGGATCAAACTGCAGAACGACGCGCAGCACGAATGTTTCTTCTTCGTGGCGGACTGGCACGCGCTGACCTCGGACTACGCCGATACTTCCCAGGTCGCGCAGAACACCATCGAAATCGCCACCGACTGGCTGGCCGCGGGCCTGGATCCGGCGAAATGCACGATGTTCATTCAGTCGTCGGTGCCCGAGCACGCCGAGTTGAATTTGCTGTTGTCCATGGTGACGCCGCTCGGGTGGCTCGAGCGCGTCCCCACCTATAAAGAGGCGCTCGACAACGTCCAGGACAGGGATCTGCATACGTACGGATTTCTCGGATATCCGGTTCTGCAGTCGGCCGACATCGTTATCTACGACGCCGACCTTGTTCCCGTCGGCGAAGATCAGGTTGCCCATATCGAACTGACGCGGGAGATCGTACGGCGATTCAATTTCTTTTATGGTTTCCGGATCAAGCCGGAATTATTCACACGCGGAAACATTGAATTCCTTGCGCGACACGTGCACGACACGAAACGTTTGCCCTCCAACGGCAAGTCCTTCACCGAGGAGCAGAAAAGGGATCTTGCAAATTCCCTCAGAAAAGACGCTCTGGAACAGGGAGTGGACAACTTTCTCGATTCGACGAAGGACTATGGCCATCTATTTAGCCGCTCGACGATTCTTCGCGAGCCCGGCTCTCAGCTGACGCAATCCCCGCGCATTCCCGGCACCGACGGCCGGAAAATGTCCAAGAGCTACGGCAACTTCATATCGCTCAGCGAGCCGGACGAATCGATCCGCACGAAATCCCGCGCGATGATGACCGACCCGGCGCGCAAACGCCGCACCGATCCCGGCAATCCGGATGTCTGTCCGGTGTACGACTGGCACAAACTGTTTTCCCCGCCCGAAACGCTGGCGTGGTCGGCCGAAGGCTGCCGCACCGCGGGAATCGGCTGCATCGAGTGCAAGACGGCGATGGCCGACAACCTGATCAAGTGGATCGAACCGATTCGCGTGCGCCGCGAAGAGTACGCCGCGCAACCCGCCATGGTGCTGCGAATGCTTGACGATGGCTCGGCCAAGGCGCGCGAAACGGCCCAGAAAACGATGTCGCGCGTGCGCGAAGCAATTTTTAATTGGAAAGAGAAGCGCGAAGAGTTTGCCGGCCCGGTCGCACCTTCCAACAAAAACGTTCCGGTGGGGGAATAAACATGGGCTCACCCTACAAGATTCATCTGGACATGTACGACGGCCCCCTGGATCTCCTGCTGGATCTGATCAAGAAGCAGGAAATCGACATTCACAACATCCCGATCGCGAAGATCACCGGCCAGTATCTGGAATATCTGCACAAGCTCGAACAGCTCGACATGGACATCTCGGCCGATTTTATTTACATGGCCGCGACGCTGATCTACATCAAATCGAAAATGCTGCTGCCGGCCGATCCACTGGCGGGTCCCGAGGAACTGGAAGACCCGCGCGCTGAACTGGTGCACCGTCTGGTCGAACACGAAAAGTTCAAGAGCGCGGCGCAACTGCTCCACCAGCGCCAGCAGATCGAGGAGCACGTTTGGTCGAAGCCCGACCGCTCGCTGTACGAGGGCGAGGATGTGGAAGGGGAGCTGATCGTTTCGCTGGTGGACCTGGTGAAGGTGTTTCAGCAGGTGCTGGAGCGCCGCAAGGAAGTGGTGAAGATTGAATTGCATCACAATCAATTCACCGTGGCACAGATGATGGAATTGTTGCGCCAGCGGCTCGTGCTCGGAGAAGACGGCGTGGAACTGATCTCCTTTTTCGAGTCCTGCCCGTCGCGCCATGCCATGATTGTGGCCCTGCTGGCGGTGCTCGAACTGGTGCGATTGCACGCGATCATCCTGGTGCAGCCGGAATTGTTCTCGGAAATTCGATTGAGAAAGCACAAACTGTTCGATGTGGTGTTCTCGGGCGGCGAAACGCTGGGTGATTCGCCGCAGGAACCGCTTCGAGGAATTGACGAACAATATCAATGACCATGAATCCGATAGAGCTCAAGGGAGCTCTGGAAGCCATTATTTACGCCGCCGACGAACCCGCGACCCTGGATCAGATCGCCAATGCCGTCGGAGAAGACAAGAGCGTCGTGCGCGCCGCCCTGGACGAGATGATTGCTGGCTACTCCGGGGAAGAACGCGGCATGGAAATTCGCGCCGTTGCCGGCGGCTACCGGTTTTACACCAAACCGCAGCACCACGAAGTGGTTCGCCGGTTTATCAAGAGCCTGCGCCCGCCGCTCCGCCTGACCATGCCGGCGCTGGAGACGCTGGCCGTGATTTCCTACCGCCAGCCGGTGACTGGACCGGAAATCCAGGAAATTCGTGGCGTGAACGTCTCCGGCGTAATCAAGACGCTGCTGGAAAAACGCCTGATCACCACGGCGGGGCGCAAGGCCGTCATGGGCCGTCCGATCATGTACCGCACGTCGAAGGAATTCCTGATGCGTTTCGGCCTTTCCGATCTGGCGGAGTTGCCAAGCCTGAAAGAGTTTGAGCAACTGGCGCGCGCCGCGCTCGGTTCGGACGAGGGCATCGCTCCCATTGAGCCGGAACCGGAATCGCAGAATGAAGCCGAGGCGGTTTTCTCCGCCGATCACCCTGAAGCCGGCGACGCTCCTGAAATCGCCGACACCCCCGAAAACTCCAGCGCCACTGAAACCGGCGACGCGGCCAGCCCCGCCGATTCGGAAAACACTCCAGCCACGCAAGCATCGGATTCCGTGGAACCCGGAGCGCAACAATCGCAGGACCCGGCCGGTGCGGGAACGGAAGAAAGTCCGGATAATTCCACGGCGGAAAGTGCTTCCTAGGCAAAATTATGCTTGAGCGTCTGCAAAAAATTATTGCCCGCGCGGGAATCTCCTCGCGGCGCCATGCCGAGGAGTTGATTCGCAGCGGGCAGGTGCGCGTCAACGGGGTTGTGGTCACAGAAATGGGCGCGAAGGCCGATCCGGAGCGCGACCGTATCGAGGCCGCCGGAAAAGTCGCAAAAGCTTCCGAACAGCGCGCCTACGTGCTTCTCAACAAGCCTCCGGAAATTGTATCCACTTTGGCTGATCCCGAGGGGCGGCGCACGCTGCGCAATTTGCTTGTCGGCGTGTCCGAACGCGTATTTCCCGTCGGGCGTCTTGATTATGCCGCCAGTGGAATCGTTTTCCTGACCGACGATGGAGAACTGGCCAGCCGAATGCTGAAGGCGTCGCCCTTGCTGCCCCAGACATTTTGGATCAAGGTGAAGGGAAGACTGAGCGAAGAGCAGCTCAAAAGCCTGGCGACCGCGTTTCACGGGAAGATATTTCCCCTGCGCGCGCCGCATTCGGCGGGGAAGAATCCCCCGAATCCCTGGTACGAAGTGCAGATCACGGGGGTCCGAAAAGATTTGCTGCGCACGAATTTATTGAAGATGGGACACCGCGTCGAAAAAATGAGGCGAGTCAAGCTGGCGTCTCTGGAAATCGAAACCGTGCCGGAAGGGCATTACCGCCGCCTCGATCCGAAGGAAGTGGCGAAACTGGCTCGCGCGGTGGGCTTCGCTCTGGAAGGGAAAGCCCCGGATTTGAATCGGCCCAGGGAACAGCGCCGCAGACTCAAGAGGGTGAAATAGAAATCCGCGCATGGGAGTACAATCCCTGAAGCGCGCGAACACAGCGGAAAGCAGGAAGCAATGGCGCCGATGAGCAAATCTGAGATTTCCAATCCAAACGAGCCGGGAAAGATTACGCACCTGCTGGCCTCGTCTAAGGTCGTTGCCATCGTGGGATTGTCTTCCAAGCCGTATCGTCCCAGCTTTGGCGTTGCGAAATTTTTGCAGTCCTCCGGGTACCGCATTATTCCGGTGAATCCGAACGAGTCCGAGGTGCTGGGTGAGAAAGCCTACGCGCGCCTCGATGAGGTTGCCGATAAAATCGACATCGTTGATATTTTCCGGCGTTCCGAACATATTCCGGAGGTCGTCGACGCGGCCATTCGCAAGGGCGCACAGGCCGTGTGGATGCAGGAAGGCGTGAGGGACGAAGCTTCTGCCGAACGCGCCCGGAACGCTGGACTCACCGTCATCATGGATCGTTGCATCGCAAAAGAACTTTTTAAGCGCCACCAGTAGTAAGCCCGTCCGCGCTGAATGGCTGGGCGGCAGCGTTTTTCTCCCACAGGAAATCCAGAACAGCAAGCAGGATCGTCCTGTAGGCAGGCGGTGGCATTGCAGTCGGAAAAAATGTTTATGGTTGAGGCTTTCGCCGGTCCTTGAGCCGACGGATCTCCTCCATGCGTTGCCGGAGTCGCGCTTCGAATCCCTGATCGGTTGGCCGATAATACGTTTTTCCCGCAAGCGATTCGGGCAGGCAGGCCATGTCCGCGACCTTGTCCGCCTGGTCGTGCGCGTACTGATATCCCTTTCCGTATCCCAGATTTTTCATCAGGCTGGTCGCGGCGTTGCGAAGATGCAGCGGCACAGGCTCGGTTCGTGTGCGTTCCAGATCCCCGGTGACCGAGCCGTAGCCCGTATAAAGCGCGTTGGACTTGGGCGCAAGCGAGAGATAGACGGCGGCCTGCGCCAGGGCGAGATTGCCTTCCGGCGGCCCCAGGAAATCGGCGGCCTGCATCGCGGCGATCGTCACGGCCAGGGCGCCAGGCTCGGCAAGTCCAATGTCCTCGCTGGCCATGCGCACCATCCGCCGGGCGATGTACAGGGGGTCTTCCCCGGATTCGAGCATGCGGACCAGCCAGTAGAGCGTCGCGTCCGGGTCCGAATTCCGGACGGACTTATGCAGGGCCGAAATCAGGTTGTAATGCTCTTCGCCCGACTTGTCGTACAGCAGGAATTTTCGTTGCAGAAGGTCGGCCAGCATTTCGCGCGTGATCGCGCGCTTCCCGGAATTGTCGGGCAACACGGCGCGCACGGCGGTTTCCAGCGTATTGAGCGCGGCGCGGGCATCGCCGCCGGAAAACACGGCGATGTGCTGGATGGCCTCATCGCTGATCGTGACGTTTTCATTTCCCAGGCCGCGATGCGGGTCCTGAAGCGCGCGGCGCAGCAATATCTCGATCTGCTCGGTGGAGAGGGCTTGCAACACGTAGACGCGCGTGCGGGAAAGCAATGGGGCGATGACTTCAAAAGAGGGATTTTCGGTGGTCGCGCCGATCAGCGTGATGTTTCCCGCTTCCACGTGGGGCAGGAAGGCATCCTGCTGCGCCTTGTTGAAGCGGTGTACTTCGTCGATAAAGACGATGGTGCGGCGTCCGGCGCGGCGCGCGTGCTCGGCGGCGGCCATGACCTCCTTGATTTCCTTGATTCCCGTCAGCACCGCGCTGAAGGCCACGAAATCGGATCGCGTCAATCGTGCAATCAATCGCGCAAGCGTGGTCTTCCCGCATCCCGGAGGACCCCAGAGAATCATGGAGCCGATGTCGTCGCGTTCAATTTGCGTGCGCAGCGGTTTTCCCGGACCCAGCAGGGATTCCTGGCCGGTGAACTCATCGAGTGTGCGCGGGCGCATGCGCTCGGCCAGGGGCTGCACGGGGGCAGCGCCGCTTTCTTCCGGATCGAGTTTTGCGAACAGGCTCATGTGCGCTGCCGCGCGTTCCGCTGCCGCATGGCTTCGTACAACAAAACGGTCGCGGCCATCGCCGCGTTCAGCGATTCCACGCCCACCGGAGTTCTCGCCGCAGCCTGCGGAATGCTGACGCGCGCATCCGCCTGACGGACAACGTCCTCGGGCAACCCCGCCCCTTCATTTCCAATCAGCAGTGCCGCCGGAGATATCCAGTCGATTTCCCAGGGTTTCAGCAAGGGGTTTTCGACGATTGCGCTCCGGCCTTGCGGCTGTTTCGCCGCGGCGGCCGCGTACACTTTCAATCCGGAACCTTGCAATTTTGCCAGTAACTCTCCGGGCGCAACCCCATGCAGTATCGGAAGCCGCAAGGCCGATCCGGCGGAGGCTCGCAGCGCCTTTGCCCCGAACGGATCTGACGTTCCTACATCTCCGGCGGGACATGTGGCGGCGCCGGTGGCTCCAAAAGCTTCCGCGGCGCGCAGGATGGTTCCCACATTGCCGGGGTCCTGCACGCCAACCAGAACGATCACCAGAGTCGCTCCTTGCGTCAGGCTCCCGATAGTTGTCTGCCTGAGGCGAACCAGCGCGGCAATTCCCTGAGGCGCCTGTGTATCCGCGACTCCCGCAAACAACCGGTCCGAAGTGCGCAGAATTTGCACGCCGGCGAGCAGGGCGGGGGAAAGGCGCGCCCTGTGGCGTTCTCCCGAATCGCTGACCAGAACCGCTTCAACGAGAAGCCCGGAACCCAGGGCCGATTCCACCAGCCTTGCGCCTTCGACGCCCACAAGCCTGTCGTCGCCGTGTTCGCCCGACAGCGCCGAGCGGAATCGCATGAGCCAGCGATTGTCGCGGCTGGTAATCGGTGCGGCGGCTGCGTGTGCGTTGCGCCCGGGAGTGGCTTTGCGGGACTCTGCCATGTGCTTCAGCCTAACAAACCGCCCACAAGCGGTAAAGCGATGGTCGTGAATGCCTTCGCGGCGCGGGCCGGCGCATCTTGAACCGGCTGGATGTCTATGGTAGTTTCACTCGACGTATTTTGTTTGTTATTTTTGAGGCGCGAGACTTCTGGCCAAAATGAGCAGTCAGAGAGAGAAAGCTAAAGAGGTCCAACACTTTGCCGGCTGAGCTGTTGAAGATTTCCCCGGAAACACCTGATCCCGCAGCCCTGCGTTACGCAGCCGATTTCATCCGCCGCGGCCGCCTCGTGGCCATTCCCACGGATACTTTTTATGGAATTGCGGCGGATCCGTTCAATCTGGCGGCCGTGGACCAGCTGTATCGCGTGAAGGGCCGCCCCGAAACACGGGCCCTGCCGCTTCTGGTCGATTCGATGGCGCAGGCCATGTCGCTGACGCGCGAGGTTCCCTACACATTTCATAAGCTTGCCGCGAAATTCTGGCCCGGCGCGCTGACTTTGCTGGTGGAAGCCTCCACGCACATTCCGTTAAAAGTGACCGCGCATACGGGCAATGTCGCCGTGCGCTGGCCGAAGTCTCCCATCGTCAACGGTCTCATCGCGCTGGTACAGGGGCCGGTCACCGGCACCAGCGGAAATATTTCCGGACAGCCCGCCTGCGCGACCGCCACCGAGCTGTTCAAGCAGATGGGCGACCGCCTTCCCCTTATTATCGATGCCGGTGAAACGCCGGGGAATCTCGCGTCTACCATCGTGAAGCTGGAAAACGATGATTGGGCCGTGATGCGCGAGGGCGTGATATCCGAGCAGGCGATTCGCGAAGCCATTGAGGACGACTTCGAGGAAGACCCCGGGGAATAATTTCTCCGAAAGAAGCTGCCCTTGTGTGGCGCAGGCTTCAGCCTGCGAAGATTATTTTTTACCGCTGCAAAATACCCGCAGGAATAGTCCTAGATCAAACTGCGATCCTTGATGTCGAGATAGTGATTGACCAGCGAACCGGCCAATGCGCCCGGCATGAGTTCCATGGCGAGCACGCCTCGTTGACGGAGCCTGCGCAACAGCAACTCCCGCCGCTGGATAATTTCGAGGGCGGCGATGTAGCGGAACATCTCTTGCTCGGACTCGGGGCGGCGCGCGGCAAGCTCGTTCAGATCGGGTTGGCCCACGGCGGCAAACAGCACCAGGTGCCGCCGTGTCATTTCCAGGGCGTATTCGATCACGTCGGGCGTGCCGGCGGTTTCGGCAAGGTCCGTGATCCACACGATCAGGCTGCGGCGCGTCTGTTCGGTGAGCAACGCGCGCGCCGCGCGAGCGTGGTCGGCCTCATACGGCTCGGGCCGCACGACCGCAAGAGACTCCACGATTTGCCTCAGGTGTGCAGCCCCGCGTCCAGCATTCAGATTCTGCTGAATCTGGCGGCCGTAGGCGAGCAACCCCACGCGGTCGCCCGAGTGCATGGCGGCCTGCGCCAGCGCCAGCGCCGCGTCCACCGCATAATCCAGCTTGGAAAGCCGCAGGGAAGTCTCCGCCTGCACGATTTGCGCGCGCAATAAACGCCCCGCATCGAGGACGATCCAGACGGACTGGCTGCGTTCGACCTGAAACACGCGGGTGATGAGTTTCGAGCGCCGCGCGGTGGCGGTCCAGCAGATGCTGCGCAATTCATCACCGCTGCGGTACTCGCGCAGGCTCTCGAATTCACGGCCCAAGCCGCGGAATCTTCGCCGTCGCCGCTCCATTTGGACCTGGCGGGAGCGAATCAGATACAGTGTCTGCTGTTTGGCCTGCTCCAGATTCGGAAGCACGCGCGCGCTCCCCGCAACATCGGCGACGGCCAAGCGTTCGGCTATGCGCAGGCTGCTCTGGTACCGCAAATAGAATTTTCCGAGACGCATGTCCCCGCGCTGAGCCGGCAAAATGGCGTACTCCGCGCGAGCCGATCTTCCTGCGGCCGCAAATAGTTCGACCGTGGGAGGCTCCCGCCGGAGCGTGCGCGGTATTTCGTCCGTCACTCGCGCGAACACGGCGCGGCGTCCGTGGTTTTGCAATTCGACCGAAAGTTTTGAGGAAACGCCCAGAGAAGGCGCGGATTGCCAGACGCGCTGCAATTCCAGCTCGCCGGGTTTGCTCATTCGAATCAGGTCCCAAACCCACAGCAGCAGAAGCAGTCCATCCCAGATAAACATCCCGGCAATGATTTGCGGGGACCATGCTGCCGGCACGACCCAGACGAGCCCCACCAGCAGTCCGACGAAGAACCGTGTGCCGAATCCGATTCCCAGCCACTGCGCCTTCCGCGCACGCGCGGACAAAGTGGATGGGACGAATGGAGGAGTCGAATTCACTTCGCATTATCCTTGGCGCCGTCTCCCGGAACGTTCCTCGAAACGTCCTTGGGAACCTCGACGGTGGCGAGCACTTCGGCGATTACTGAATCGGCCGAAAGTCCTTCGAGATCGGCTTCGGGCTTCAGCAGCAGCCGATGCCGCAGGACCGCGGGTGCGGCGGCCTTGATGTCGTCCGGGATCAGGAAGTCGCGGCCGTCCATTGCGGCCAGCGCCCGGGCGACAAAAAACAAGCCGATTGCGGCACGCGGACTCGCTCCGAGGGAAAGCGCCGCCCAATCTCGCGTTCGCCTGATCACCGAAACCATGTATTGGTACAGGGCCGGTTCCACGCGAACGCGGCCAATCTCTTCGCGCGCCGCGGCGAGCAGTCCCGGCTCGAGCGGATCGAGCGGCGCCTGATCGAGCATGTGCGGGTCGGAGATTCCCTCGAAGCGTTTCAGGATAACTGCTTCTTGCTCCGCGCTGGGATAGTCGATGCGGATTTTCATCAGGAAGCGGTCGAGTTGCGCCTCCGGCAGAGGGTAGGTTCCCTCGAACTCGATGGGATTCTGCGTGGCGAAGACGGTGAAATTGTGGCCCAGGGAATGGCGAACTCCGTCAATGGTGGCCTGGCGCTCCTCCATGGCTTCGAGCAGGGCCGCCTGCGTGCGCGCCGTGGTGCGATTGATTTCATCCACCAGGAGCAGATCGGTGAAAATGGGTCCTCGATGCAGGGAAAAGGAACTCGTGGCGAGATTGAAGACGTTTGTGCCGATCACGTCCGCTGGCATCAGGTCCGCCGTGCATTGCACACGCTGAAATCCAAGGCCGCAGATGCGCGCGAGCGTCTTGACGGTCAGCGTTTTGGCCAAGCCGGGTACTCCTTCCAGTAAAGCGTGGCCTCCGCAGACCAGCACGATCAGAAGCTGGTCGACAACTTCCTGTTGCCCGACGATGACTTTGGAAAGCTCGGTGCGAATATGAGTCGAGAGGTGCGAGAGATTTTCCACTTAGGGTTTCTCCTCGGCAGGTCGCTTTTTTAATCCTAATAAAAATTCATAATGTTCCAGGGCCTGGACGATGCGCAACGCATCCGCGCCGGTAAGTTCCCCGGCACGGACGGCTTTTTCCGCGTGTTGCAGCGTATCAAACAGGCCGGGCTGCTTCCAGCCCAATCGCTCGCGCACCGCGGCATCCAATTGCGCATTTGAAATTGACGGCGACAGTGCGAGTCTCCGTGTGAGCTGCGTGCGAAAGCGCTGGTAGGCCACGCTGACTGCTGCTGGACCGGCATTTCCCCGGCGATATAAGTCGCCGAGTGTGTCCACAAATTCCAGCGGCGAAAGCCGTGAGGTTGTCACAGGCGCGTAAAGCGGGCCGCTGCGCCTGCTGAAGGTGAATAGAATCAACGCAGCCGCCAGGGCCAGCTGGAAGATGGCCCAGGGAACCGGCGTCTCGCGGAAATAATCCCAGAGCGATCCGCGGTACCCGTGGAAATATTCATCCCACAAAACCGTTGTCCGGCCGGGAGGCGCGCCGGGCCGCGCCGCCTGAATGCAGTCCAGCAGGAATGCGAGATTCCCGGGGTTCGAAATGCCCGCGTTGGTGACGGGCGTAGGCGCGGCCCACCAGAGTATTCTTCCTTTTCCCAATCGCCACGTTACGACGACCGGCGCATCTGGTTCGCCATACAACGGAACCTGGTTGCCCGCAGAGGCGGCCCAGCGGTTTCTGGAAGGCATCGTGATTCGAGCGGCGTCCCTCGTGAACGCGCTTGGGACCAGCGCCGGATATGTCGCCGGGGGCAGGCGCGTTCCCTGAAGGATTGCCGGCTTAACCGTGCCGGTGTCGAAAAATAGATACGGGAAATTGCCCGAATAAATGACCCAGCCTCCGGAACGCGCAAAGCGAAGCAAAGCCTCGCGCTCCTGTTTTTCCGGAAAGCTCGAAGGCCGTGCAAGGATCAGGATCTGGCCTTCCGTATTGGCAGGCAATTCAGTGGGAGATTTTTCCCAGCGTTCCGAGCGATAGCCGAGCTGCCCAAGCAGCAGGTAGGCTGCTTGCGCCCCGCCGCCGGCCGTCGAGTATGTGGAAGGGATGCCCTGGCCCTGGGCATTGTTGGACGGCGGCGCGAGCACGTCCGTGGCAATGAGCAGCACGAGCAGGAACGATCCTACGATCAGCAGGATTTTGCGGTCGCCCGGGTCTAGGGTAGACGGCATCCCAGAATCTCCAGTTGGTCGAGTGCGTCGCGGAAGTCCGCTTCGGTCGCCATGTGGTAGCCGTACCAGATTGTTTCCAGACGCGACGTCATGGAAGAAAGCGCCAGGTAACGCGCGGCGTGAGGTTCCGGCAGGATCAGTTTAGATTTCATCAGGCTGCGCAGATTTTCGCGAGGCGTGCTGGCGCGGTCGGAGGGAAGAGCGCCGAGATCTTCCAGGCGCGCGATCCCGGCCCAGTAAGCGCAATAAATCGCCAACCGGTAATCCTGCCGCCCGGATGCCGCGCGGGCAGACAAAATCCATTGCTGCCAGGAGCGCGCCGGAGTGGCCGCCGACT
>Ga0307373_10012773_pt1 | contig 11867 bp, 8 predicted proteins | sample OX2MG_FD_202534 | JGI IMG/M metagenome (GOLD analysis project Ga0307373, IMG submission 202534) | Soil microbial communities from Risofladan, Vaasa, Finland - OX-2 | ecosystem: Environmental > Terrestrial > Soil > Coastal area > Acid sulfate soil | place: Finland: Risofladan, Vaasa | collected...
CGATGACTCTGTCGCTCGCCGTCGTCTTCCTTCCCGTCTTTTTCATGTCCGGTGTCTTCGGCCGCCTGCTCCACGAGTTCGCCGTCGTGGTTATTTCCGCAGTCCTGGTTTCCGGAGTGGTTTCCGTTACACTAACCCCGATGCTCTGCCGGCGTTACCTGCGTCCCGAACATGAAAAACAGCGCGGGTGGTTGTATCGCAAACTTGAGAGCTGGCTCGACACCTCGTTGCGCTGGTACGGCTGGAGCCTTCGCCTGGCGATGCGGCATCGTGCCCTGGTGATGCTTTTCGGCCTTTTCGTTCTGGTGGGAACCGCCTGGGAGTTCTGGGCGATTCCGAAAGGCTTCCTGCCCAATGGTGATCTCGCGATGATTTCGGCCTCGACCGAAGCCAATCAGGGAATTTCCTTCGACGCGATGAAAGCGCATCAGGAAGCTGTTAATCGCATCATCAAGGCCAATCCAAGTGTCGTTCAATTTTTTTCGGGCGTGGGTGGCTCGTACAACAACGGCATGAACAATGGCCACGCCGCCCTCCATTTGAAGGACCGTCAGGACCGTCCCTGGACAGACAGCCCCGCCTACGATCGATGGGTTGCCCATTACGGCCATGCCGCCGTCCTCGGATCTGTGGTCCGATTCATTCGGCCGCTCTATGAACATCATATGACTGTCGACGAAGTGATCCGGGAGTTGCAGCCGAAGCTCGACAAAATCCCCGGGATGCGAGTTTTTCTCACGAATCCGCCCTCAATCCGTATCGGCGGCCACTTCACCAAGAGCCTGTACCAGTACACCCTGTCAAGCCCGGACACCGATCAGCTCTATAAGTACGCGCAGATGTTCGAAGCGAAAATGAAAACCTTGCCCGCTCTCGCCGATGTCACCAGCGACCTCCAAATCAGAAACCCTCAGGCCAACGTCGTGGTCGACCGTGAAAAGGCGGCCGCTCTGGGAGTCACGCCGCGGCAGGTTGAGGATGCTCTCTACAGCGCCTACGGTCAGCGCCTGGTCTCCCCCATCTACACCTCGAACGACGAATACTGGGTTGTCCTCGAGGTGCAGAAGCGCTTCCAGAGCGATCCCAACATGCTCTCGGAACTCTACATCCACTCTTCCTCCGGGCAGCTTGTTCCGCTCAGCGCCGTCTCAAAATTTACCACCGGCGTGGGGCCCCTCACTGTTGACCACAGCGGCCAGCTCCCTTCAGCCACCATGTCCTTCGATCTGAAGCCCGGAGTTGCTTTGGGACAAGCTGTAAGCGAAGTGGAGGCCCTGGCGAAGTCGATGCTGCCCATTACCATCACCACCGGCTTCCAGGGCACCGCCCAGGCTTTCCAGCAGTCCCTCACCGGCCTGGGCATTCTGCTGATCTTGACCGTGGTGATCATTTACATCGTGCTGGGCATCCTCTATGAGAGCTACGTTCACCCCATCACGATTCTCACCGGTTTGCCGGCGGCGGCTTTCGGCGGCCTGCTCACGCTCTCCCTGTTTCACATGGAGCTTGACCTCTATGGTTTCGTCGGCTTGATCATGCTCATTGGCATCGTCAAAAAGAACGCCATTATGATGGTTGATTTCGCACTGGAACTCGAGCGCAAGGGAAATTTCACGGCCAGCGAATCGGCCTACCAGGGTTCCATGATTCGCTTCCGCCCCATCATGATGACCACTGCCTGCGCGATCATCGGCACCCTGCCCATCGCAATCGGCTTTGGCGCCGACGCCAACTCCCGGCGCCCGCTCGGTCTTTGCGTGGTTGGCGGCCTGCTCTTTGCGCAATTCGTTACGCTCTATCTCACGCCCGTCTTTTACACCTATGTGGATTCTTTCCTCAAGTGGCGCCACGTCGGCAGGCTTGAGGCGGCTCCTGAAGCCGCCGGTGCCGGCGAGCTCATGCCGGGTTCCTGAGGCCAGGTGCTTTGCCCGGAATGGACTCGTGTGGCCAGGTTCTCGCGCCGCCTCCAAATCAGCCGGAACGGCCCTCCATGCCCATTAACGCACTACCAGGCGCCCGGTGGCGGTCCAGTTTGAGGCACGTAGCGGCGAGTTCATCTCGCCACATGGCGGCATAAAGCCGCCGCTACCAGCGAGATCGTGCGGCGGCTACATCAAACTGTACCACTGCCAGGCGCCCGGGTTCATTGACCCCCGGAAGGGGGTCAGCTAGAATCGTAATCATTGAGGACCGGGAACTGCGACTTCCGAGGCCGACATTGAAAAAAGGTATTCTGAACCTTCGATTCCGCACGCGCCTGGTGCTCGTGATGTTTCTCATCACGGCCGGCACCAGCGCGATTCTCATGGTCGCCTACATCCAGCACAACCGGCGCATCAAGGCTTACGTGGCGGGCCAGACATCCGATCTGGTTGAAATCATTGCGCTGACCCAGGCCAGCATCCCTGCCAAGGCGGATCGCTCGCAGGCGCTGAGCGAATATCTGAGCAGCCTGAAAGGCGCGGGCCTCGCCTCGATCAACGTTCTGTCGCCCACCGGCGAGGTGGTGGCCAGCACCAATCCCCGCCAGATTGGAACGAAAGTTAAGTTGCGAAGGCGCCGAAGCAAATCCAAGGAAGGTCCGATCCAGATTACGGCGCAGTTGCGCGATATTGATACGGATACCCAGACCGGGCAGCAGCATTACGACATCAGATTCCCGATCATCCAGGGCGAAAAGGTTATCGGCTACGTCCAGGTGGGCGGGGAAATGGATGAATTTTCTGCGATGCTCAATCATGTCTATTTCCTATGGCTCATCTGGATTCTTTTCACCATGGTGGCCGGCATGTTAGCCATTGTTTACCTGGCCTTCCGGTTCACCAAGCCGATCGACCTGCTCGTAGAAGGCGCCAATAAGGTGGCGCAGGGCAATCTCTACGTCTCCCTTCCAGAAGATGGCACGGATGAAATGGGGCTTCTTGCTCATACCTTCAATCAAATGGCCGAACGTCTTCGCGATGCGCGCGAACTCCAGAAGCGGCTGAACGAGGCGGAAAAATCGTCTCTGCTCGGCCATTTTGCCGCGACCGTCGCCCACGAGGTTCGCAACTCCCTGAACTTCCTGAATCTCAGCATCGATCAGATTCGAGCCAGGCGCCGGCTGGCCGATGATGCGCCGACCTTGGAATTGCAGGCCAGTCTTGCCAATATGAAGGATGAAATCACTCGACTCGACCGGCTGGTCAATGATTTTCTCGCCGTGGGAAGGCAGACCCCGCCGCAGATAGCGCCGTGTGATCTGAGGGCGACTATCGAACAGGCGGTCAGCCTGGTCGAAAAGCAAGCGAAGCAGCAGGATATCCGGATTGTTTCCAACCTGCCTTCGGATTTGCCCGCTCTTCAAGCGGATGCCGCACAACTCAAGACCTGCTTTCTCAATATCCTGACCAACTCCGTGCAGGCCATGCCCCATGGGGGATCGATCCACATTGAAGGGAAACAATTGCCAAGCGGCAAGGGCGACGGACGGTTACAACTGCAATTTCGCGATACCGGACCGGGCATCCCTGAAGAAGACCGGGACAAGATCTTCGCACCCTATTTTTCCACCAAGGCGACCGGTTTTGGGCTGGGACTGGCCATCACTCGAAAGATCATTGAAGATCACAACGGCCGCGTTTATATTTTGCATCAGGATGTTCCCGGCACTGAGATGGTTGTGGAATTGCCGGTCGGCGGCCCGGCCATTTCTCACACGCCGGAGCTTGCCGCCTTACGGGTTGTCTGAGGATTGGGGTTTATGTCCGAAGGTTCCATTCTGGTTGTCGATGATGAGCAGAGGCAGCGCGAGATTTATCGCGACATCCTCCGGGACGAAGGATATGAAACGGTCACCGCTCCCAGTGGTGAAGCGGCTCTCCGGCTTGTTGCTCAGAAGCGATTCGACCTGGTCCTGACAGACCTGAACCTGACCGGCATGACCGGCATGGAGTTGCTGACCGAAATCCTGCAGACCGACCCAACCGTCGCCATCGTCCTCATCACCGGCTATCCTTCCATCGAGTCGGCCATTGACGCCACCAAGCGAGGAGTCTATCAATACCTGAAAAAACCGGTGGACCGTTCGAAATTGCTGGATGTGGTCAACGATGCGTTCGGGCGGCTGGCGTCGCTCAAACGGACCATCATCGGGAATTCCCCCGCCCTCAAGGGAATGGTTCGGATGATTCTGAAGGTCGCCGCCACCACGCACACCGTGCTGGTTCTTGGCGAGAGCGGCACGGGAAAGGAATTGGTGGCCCGGGAGATTCACAAGCACAGCCCCCGGCATCCCCAGCCGTTCCTGGCGGTCAATTGCGCCTCCCTGACGGAAACGCTGCTGGAAAGCGAACTGTTCGGCCATGAGAAGGGCGCTTTTACAGACGCCTATCAGCAGAAGAAGGGGCTCTTCGAACGGGCTGATCATTCCACGCTTTTCCTCGACGAAATCGGCGACACCAGCCTGGCCATGCAGGCCAAGATCCTGCGGGCGCTCCAGGAGCGGGAAATCCTCCGCGTGGGCGGTACCGAATCTGTCAAGGTGGATGTCCGCATTATTGCGGCAACCAACCGGAACCTGGACCAGTTGATGCTGGAAGGCAAATTTCGGGAGGATCTTTATTACCGGCTCAAGGTGATTCCGATTGTCTGTCCTCCGTTGCGGGAGCGGCAGGATGACATCGAAGAGTTAGCCTTGCATTTTATGCGCAAGGCAGGGCTGGCCTCCGGACGTGAAGTCCACGGGATAGGTTCCGAAGCGCTCGACGCCTTGAAAGCCTATCGCTGGCCCGGAAACGTCCGTCAGCTTGAATGGGCCATCGAGCGGGCGGTGGTGCTGGGTGAAACCTCTCAAGTGGAACTTCATGACCTGCCGCCGGAGATTATTCAGACGGGAGACGAACCCGCCGTCGTTGGGCTGCGGGCCCCGGCTTTACAGCCTGCCGTGCCGGGCCTCAGTCCTGTGATCCCAGAAACCTCCTGGGAAGAACATGAGAAAGCAAAAATTGCGGAAGCCTTGCAGAGGACGAACGGGAATATCACCCGCGCCGCCCAGTTGCTGGGCATGACCTTCCGCACTCTTCAGTATCGCCTGGAGAAGTTCGGTATCAAGAAATAGTAGCGTTCCCGCTCCTCAGAGAAACCCTTCCTCTCCCCATCCTGGAAGTCCCTGGCACGAGCAATCATGGGCGGTGGACTTTATCTTTGCTTGCCGAAGAAATTCTCTCCTCAACCCCTTGCTACTTTTTGCCGAAGTTAAATGTGATTAATGAGTGCCGCTTGAGTCGAGAACGAAAAAAAACGAGGACCGGCGCAGGTTGTCAGCCAAGAGCCGGCTCCGATGGAGATTTTAAGTGCGCATCCTGGTTGCTGAAGACGACCACCCCGTCGCCAGTTTTCTGAAAAAGGGGTTAGAAGCCGAGCATTATGCCGTGGACATCGTTCCCGACGGGCAGGAAGCCTTGTACATGGCCGAAGAGTATGACTATGATCTTCTGCTTCTGGATTTGATCCTGCCCAAGATGGACGGACTTCAAGTGCTTCGGCAGATCCGCGCCCGAAAAAAGCATTTGCCGGTGCTGGTTCTGACAGGACGCACTCGAGTGGAGGATCGAGTGAAGGGTTTGGACCTCGGAGCGGACGACTACCTGATCAAGCCCTTCGCCTTTCGCGAGCTCACGGCTCGAGTGCGGGCTCTTCTGAGGCGAGGGAATCCTCCGACCAATGTTACGCTCCAGGCCGAAGACCTCATGATGAACCTGGTGCAACGGTCGGTCCGTCGTGGTGAAAGAAAAATCGAACTGACTCCCAAGGAATTTGCGCTGCTCGAATACCTGATCCGTAATCAGGGCCGGGCCGTTTCCCGCCCCATGATCATTGAGCACGTATGGAATTTTTCTTTTGACACCATGACCAACGTGGTGGACGTTTACATCAATTACTTGCGGAAGAAGGTGGACGAAGGCTTTGAGCAGAAGCTGATCCACACCGTCCGTGGCGTGGGTTACCAAATTGGAAATTCCCAATAGAAGTCGGAGCGTTCCTGTTGCGGTCCGGTAGATTCTTTGATGAATCTTATAGAGCGGCCTTTGCCAAACGAATCTGAAAAGATCCGGGAAGATGTTTTGGAGGTTCTTGGAACGCTGGTCCACAAGTTAAGCCAGCCTTTGACATCTCTGCGCGGGTCCGTTGAAGTGGCTCTGATGGGGCAGATTATAGAATCTGAGTTTCGCCAGGTTCTTGAACAGTCTCTCGAAGAGTCTCGTCGCATGACAGAAATCATCAGGATGCTTCGAGATGTCCTCGAAATGGAAGGGCCGGACGGGGATATTCAGCCGGTTCTCTGGAGACAAAGCGTTGAGAAATCCCTGAAAGAAGCCGAGTTCGGTGACAGGCATTGTCGTCTACGTCTGGTCTGCGATGTCGCGGACGAGGTCCGGGTGAAAGCCAGCCCGCAGCATCTGGATACGGCCACCCGAAGACTCATTGGCCGGGTGCTCAAGGCTGCGCCTGGGAATCATGAGGTTCGAATCGGGCTTTCGGTCCGCGGTGAGGCTGCTTGCCTGTCGATTTGCGCCAAGAGCTTACCCTGCGAAACTTTGGAGCCGGGTGACGTTGATTGGTGGATTATCCACCGCGCTGTCGAGCGCCAGGGTGGTTGGCTGGCAATCAGCGGGGTGCCTGAGACCGGCCGCTGTTACCAGCTTTATCTGCCCCTGGAGCCGTCCGAGGGTGCCGGAAAGCCGCGAACTTTGTAGCCTTGAGCATCAGGCTCCTCCCGGGAAATGCTGAACAATTTCCTGGAGTCGCCATTCTTGGCGGCACGTCGTTTGGCTGAGGCCCCATCAAACCCCCGCCTGATTTTATCCCGCGTTTAGCCTTCCTTTGCGTCACCTTTCAGACTCCGTTCCGTGACTTTGCCGAAAGGCTCCAGCCTGCGGGTCTTCCGCGGTTTTCATGGTTAGCAAAATCTAATCTGCTCCTAATAGTTCTTTAATCCTCAAAAGGTAAAAACAAGTTAAGAGACCGGACGATCAGTCTCTCACTGGATAGGCGTTCCTGCCCGATTTTCGGTCTGGTGAGAAAGGAACATTACATGGGCGTACTTTCCGCTTCAGGCCGAGTCCATAGGAATTTAGCGTTGAACGAACGCAACCGGCTGGTGTTGGAGCAGCTTCCGCAGGTGCGCTTCATCGCGCAAAAGATTCATGCGCGCCTTCCGCACCACATCCAGTTGGAAGACCTTGTTAATACGGGCGTCCTGGGTTTGATCGAGGCCCTGGCCAAGTTTGATCCCAGGCGGAATGTGCAGTTGCAATCCTACGCCCGATACCGCATTCAGGGAGCGATTCTGGACAGCCTTCGCGAGCAAGACTGGAGCCCGCGGTTGTTGCGGCAGAAAGAGCGACAACTTGAAATGGCCCGAGCGAGGCTGCAAGTTCGACTGGGGCGGTCCCCTTCCCAGGCCGAACTCGCGGTGGGGCTGGGAATCTCTGACCATCAGCTCCAGCTACTGCTGCGCGATTTGCAAGGCCTGGAAGTTACCAGTCTTCAGGAACCCATGTTCTCGAGCGGGCATACCCTGGACGAGAAAATGGCGGACACGACCGAAGAGAACCCTTTCAGTTTGTGCCAGCGTGCGGAAATGAGCGGCCTGTTGGAACAAGCGATGTCCAAGCTGCCTCCGCGGAAAAGGCAGGTCCTTGACTTGTATTACTTCAAAGGCCTGACCATGAAAGAAGTTGGGACCCGAATGGGCGTGTGTGAATCCAGGGTCTCGCAGATTCATTCCTCGGCGGTCGCGTCACTGAAAGCAAGAATGAGAGAGGTCTTAGCTTCGCAACAGAAGGAAGAGCCTTTCCGTCCACGATCACGGCCCAAAGCCGTTTCGTTACGAGCGGATTCTTCACAGGGGCGACAACGGAAGGCGCCAGCGCAAGTGTTTTCCCGTTCACTTACCGATGTTTTGACCCGGACGCGGCGAAGATCACGCGCCGGACACAGAGCGTAAGCCAACGAGCGGCTGTCCTGGACGCCTCAAGACAGGAAGGGCGCCGGTCTTCCATCGATTGGGAAGCCTTTTCGGCGCCCGATTTTCAGAGGGTTCCCCGCCACCGGCGATTGCGGCTTACGGGTATTCCGGAAACCGCACAGGGCTGTAGGATGAAGCCGCTAAGCCGTTTGAAAGCTGCTGATGGCTCCGGCTTCGTCATTGTGGACGTCGAAAACCGTATAGAGTTTGGTAATCTGCAACAAGTCATGCACCTTCTTGGTCAGATTGAGCAGCTTGAGCTGTCCTCCCTGGCCTGAAACGGCCGTATAAGCGCTGACCAGCTCTCCTATCCCGGAACTGTCAATGTAGGTCACATCGGCAAGATTCAGGAGAATATTCTTATGGCCCTTCCCAAGCTCCCCGCGGATCACTTCACGGAGCTCTTTGCACGCCTCGCCGAGTGTGATTCTCCCACTCACATCCACGACGGTTATGGCATCAACCTGACGCAACGTTGCCTTCATGCTCACGGCCTGTTCCTCCTTGGTTTGACTGAATTCTAGAAGTCAGATGCTTTACCATGATAACTTCGGCCCCTCTGCCTGGGAAATTCTCGACCCTGAATTCGTCCATAAACTTGCGGACCAGGAAGATCCCCCGTCCAGAATCATTCAGGAGATTTTCTTTGGCCAGAGGGTCGGGCAGCGTATTGGGATCGAATCCCTTTCCTTCGTCTCGGACGTGAATTTCGAGTCCATCCGCTAAGGTCAGAAACTTGAGGTGGACTTTTTTGCGGGGGTCTTCCTTATTGCCGTGGAAAATGGCGTTAATGACCGCTTCATGCACGGCCATTTCGATCTGGAATCCAGCTTCCTCCCCAAACCCTGCCTTCGCAGAAACACTCCGAGCGACTTCCTCGGACACCTCAACGTTTTTGAGCTTGCTTTCGAGGACAACCTCGACAACGTTGGCGTCAGGTTTCATTCTCGATTATGAAATAACCCCCGAAACGAAACTACAATACACGTTGCTGAAAGTCAACGAAGATGGGTATCCATTTTCCCGGTCGAGGAACTTGACGAACGAACTGCAACAAATTATCTCATGAGGAGCTTCACCTTGGGAGTATAATCCTCGCCGAATACAGGGCACTCCGCCTGGAAGCAACGAGGACCGCATGACGACGAGGAAAGGATGTGGCACCCAAATGACCCGGTTAACAGGATTCTTCGCTTTGGCCTTCATTATCGCACTGGTCATGCTCGGGGGCACGAGACTCCCGATGCAGGCCTTCCCTCAAGGGTCTGCGCAGGCAGGGCCTCAAGCAACCAGGCCGGCCCCCGGCCCTGGGCACTCCAGGCTTGTCGCTGGAAGTCCCCATCCTTCTGCGCCATGGTCGGCTCGTCTTTCCCCGGACCACCATACCATCACCCTGGCCTACGACGGAGCAACCTGGGTCACAGGCTTGCGCGTCGAGGCAATCGCAGGTGATCCGAAGCTCAGTTCCACCGCGCCGGGAGCAACACTGGTTCCGGCGGCTTCCTCCCAAACGGGCCAGTGGGTCTTCAAGGTTCAGGGGCCGGAGCCCTATGAGATTGTCTTGAACAGCGATGGATCTGCATTAGAAGTGTCGATTTCCGGCTTTCCAGCCGGAGGCGAAGCACAGGCGGCAATCGTCGCAGACATTGATGGGGGCCCGGACCCGCTCCAGGCCCGCTTGAATGATCCCGGTGACGGTATCCAGCAAATGGTGAGCGGCCGCGCCACCAGCACCCTCAACGACAGCGTCTATGACCGTTTCCGCGACCAGGCGCTCACGGTGCTGGCCCGCCAAACCAGCTTCGAGCCATCGACAGACGGCTTCGAAGTCAGTGCTACCGACCCTCTCGGAAGTTCTCCTGATTGCCGGTTTAAGGTGGTCGAACATGTTTATGGACGGCAAATGCCTTTCTACGCGCCTCTCGATAAAACGAAGTGGCCGCATGTGCCTGTGGGCTGGATTTCCTGGTATGACTACTTTTCTCATGTTACGGAGAGCGATGTGGTCCGCAATGCCCGGGCGGTTGCCGATTACTATAAACCCTTTGGGCTCAAGTATTGCCTGGTTGACGCCGGATGGCAGGCTGCGGGCGACGGCGAGAAAGGCTCGCCGATCGGGGGCGACTGGAACACCTGGAACAAGAAGTTTCCGCATGGCATGAAGTGGCTTGCCGGCCAGATTCATGCTCAAGGATTGCAGGCGGGACTCTGGCTTTCGGCTTTTGGAAATGCCGATGAACAATTCTACGATCAGCACCCCAACTGGTTTCTGCACGATGCAGATGGCAACGGAAAACTTGGGACGTGGTTCGGCACCTACGTCGCCGACTTTTCGAATCCGGCTCTTCAAAAATATCTCTACGAAACTTACCGGCGCCACGCTCTCGATTGGGGATATGACTACTTCAAGCTGGACGGAGAAGATGCCACGCGCGACATCTGGGCGGAAAACCGCGCTCGCGCTTACGATCCCACGCTGGACGCGAACACGGCGTTCCGGCAGGCGCTCAGCCTGATTCGGCAAGCCATGGATTCCAAGCCCGGAATATTTTTCTCGGCCTGCGGCCCCGCTTATCCTACCCAATCTGTGGGAATCGCGCAGTCAGGACGGCTGGCAGGCGATGTGGTGGGTGACGGGGAGCCTCCGTCATTTCGAGGCGTGCGCGAAGCGCTTGGCGGCATCCGGCGTGGCTACTTCACGCACGGCATCGCCTGGTACGGCGACCCTGACGCGCTCGTTGTCCGCCCGCCTCTGACCCTGCAGGAAGCACGGACCTGGACGTCCATCCTGGGACTCACCGGCCAATTGCTCATGCTGGGCGACGATGAGACGAAGCTGCCGCCGGCACGCCGCGACATGGTTCGCAAGGTTATGCCCGTGGCGGACATCACGCCCATGGACCTCTATCCCTTCAAGACCGACCGGCCTGTCTGGGTCCTGCATCTGCGGCGGCCCTTCGGCTCCTGGGCGGTTGTCGGGCTGTTCAACTGGGCTGAGGGAGCGGATGAAATGCCACCGGGCATGCAACCTGATGCGGCAGGAATCCTGGCCCATGATGACGCGCTGCTGCAAACCAGCCACGGATACGGAGAGCAACTGGCGATTTCTTCCAGGCTCGGCAATGCAGCCGGGCAGAACCAGCGCATTGCGACCGCACCCTCGAAGCCTCCCGGCCTGCAACTTCTGCCGGTCCCGTCGTTCCTGGCTCCTCCCGGCCCACGAAAGATTGTGCTGAACTTTGCCACGGCCGGGCTCGAACGCGGGCGCGACTATCTGCTGTTCGATTTCTGGAACCAGAAATTCCTGGGCAAAGTGCGGGGAGAATATTCTGTGGAGCTTCCGCCTCACGCCTGCCAGGTGATTTCCGTCCGGCCCGCCGAGGGCCATCCCCAGCTGATTGGGACGGACCGGCACATCACCATGGGAGGCGTGGAGATCGCAAACGAAGTCTGGGACACCGCAACCCGACAGCTCCGAATCAAAGTCTCGCTGGTGGAGAACTATCCCACCACGCTCACTTTTTACACCGCCGGAGCCAACCTCAAAGCGCCGCAGGCCGAGGGAGCCCGGATCACGGCCCTTGCACGGGAAGGGGATGTTGTCCGTGCGACGCTTTTGAGAGACACTCCCGGGGATGCCGAACTCACCTTGTCCTTTAATTGATCCGACTGGGCTCCTCATTGCTTTTTTGTTTCGAGCGTACTGCCCATCATGAGACACGGCCGGCGGAAAGCCTCCCGTGGCGTAATCCCGCTTTTCTGAATGGTTGGAACCGCCAGGGAAATCGGGTTGGGTTTCCCCGTGCAAGTCTCCAAATTGTTTCCCGTCCCCGGCAGGAATAAAATAAAGATGGCG
>Ga0307373_10012778_pt1 | contig 11862 bp, 10 predicted proteins | sample OX2MG_FD_202534 | JGI IMG/M metagenome (GOLD analysis project Ga0307373, IMG submission 202534) | Soil microbial communities from Risofladan, Vaasa, Finland - OX-2 | ecosystem: Environmental > Terrestrial > Soil > Coastal area > Acid sulfate soil | place: Finland: Risofladan, Vaasa | collected...
TGGATCCCAAGAGGCATGCTGGTTTCATTTTCATCGTCGACTCCAATGTTTCAATTGCAGTTGCACGCGCGTGCCCGGCAAAGACGGAGGATCTGGACTGCGTTAGCACGGAAAGCTTGTCGATCCAAGCCGGCGGGAGGTCAGGTACGGACCACCCGGGTTCGCGCTGAACTGAAATTCACAAACTAGAAACCGGCGGCACGGATGGCGGCGTCCATCCAATGGAGCAGCAGGTGGGGAGCGCATCCGAACAGAACCACACCGGCGGCCAGCAGAACGACGACGGCCTGGCTGAGAATCGGCGTCCTGATTGTAGTCGCATCGGCGGATGCATTGGCAACTTCGTCAGAAGGATTGGCGACATAAATTCGCTTGAGCACCTGCAGATAGTAGTAGAGTGAGACCGCGCTCATGGCGATGGCGAGAACGACCAGCCAAAGCAGGCCGGGTCCGGAATGGAGGACGGAGACGAAGAGATAGAACTTGCCGAAGAATCCGGCGAGCGGGGGGATGCCGGCGAGCGACAGCAGGAAGACAAACATGCAGGCGGAGAGAACCGGCGCGCGACGGCTGAGTCCGTCGAAGTGCTCGAGGCGATCGCCGCCAGTCCGCTGTTCGACGATGGCGACCACACCGAACGCTCCCAATGTGGCCAGCGCGTAGGTGACGACGTAGTAGAGAAGTGCGCCGAGGCTTTGCTGGGTGTGGGACACGATGGCGAGCAACATGTAGCCGGCGTGGGCGATGGCGGAGTAAGCGAGCAGGCGCCGAACGCTGCGCTGAACGATGGCGACCAGATTTCCCAGCACCATGGAGAGCGCGGCGACGACGGCGAGTACAGGGACCCAGCCCGTTGTGAAGTGCATCCATGCGGCGCTGCCCTCCGCACCGGCAAAGCCGACGGCCATCACTTGAAAAAAGATGAAAAAGCTGGCGACCTTGGAACTGGAAGCGATGAACGCGGCGCTCGGTGCGGGCGCGCCCTGGTAGACATCCGGCGCCCAGAAGTGGAACGGGAAGGCGGCGACCTTAAAACCAAAGCCAATCACCGTAGTCACGATGGCGATGAGCAAGAGCGGATTCAGCGGCGAACCGGTCGCGGCCGACGCATGGATTGCGGCGGCGATGCGCGGCAGGCTGGTCGAATTCGACAGGCCATAGAGCAGGCTGAAGCCGAACAGCAGGAAGGCGGCTGACATTCCGCCAAAGAGGAAATATTTGAGCGCGGCCTCAGAGGAGTGCGGGCGATGCTTGTCGAAGGCGGTGAGGATGTAGAGGGAGAGGCTCAGCAGCTCGAGCGAAATGAATATCACCAGCAGGTCCTGGGAGCTGACAAGAAACATCATGCCGACGGTGGCGACCAGAATGAGCAGAACAAATTCGCCGACGTGTTCTGTGAAGCGGGAATTTGTGGCCATCAACAGCGTCGCAATGGCGAGGACGAGTAAGGCGATCTGGACAAGTTGGGTGAGCGGGTTGGCGAGCAGCGTTCCGTCGAGGACATTCACCTGCGCGGGAACATGAACGAGGCGCGCAATGGCAACGACGCAGCCAAGCGACCCGAGAATGGCGGCGACAGTGAAACGAGTGTGAATGGGTCGCGCGCGCAGCAGTAGAAGATCGACGGCCAGCGCGATCAGCGTGGCAACCACCACGATGACCTGCGGCAGGGCCAGTTGCCAAAGCTGCGCATAGTTGACTGTGCTCATCGCCAGCCCCCTTGGCGCAGGCCGTTGAACAGCGGCGAATTCAGCGCGGGGACAATGATGTTCAAGAGCACTTGCGGATAGATTCCGACGATGACGCTGACGACAATCAAGATGAGGGCACCGAGCCGTTCGGGAAGTGTGATGGGCGGCAGCGCCTCGTGGGGCGCAGCGGATGCATGTTCGGCTTCCGCAAAGAATGCTTTCTGCATGGCGCGCCAGATATAGGCGACGCCGACGACGAGGCCCAGGCCGACGCAGACGGTGAGGATCGGGAAGGCGTGCCAGACGCCGATGACGATCATCAGTTCCGCAACAAAACCGCTGAATCCGGGCAGACCCATGCTGGCCATTCCGGCGACCACAAAGGTGACGGCGGCGAAGGGAATGGCCCTGTTGAGGTTCATGGGGCCGAGAAGTGCCAGTTCGCGAGTGTGAGTGCGATCGTAGACCATGCGGCCGACCACAGCGAACATTAGTCCGGCAAGAATTCCATGGGAGAACATCTGGACAACTGCGCCGGAGAGGCCAATCTGGTTCAGCGTCATGAGGCCGAGCAGGATAAAGCCCATGTGGCTGACGCTGGAATAGCCGATGACGAATTTGAAGTCCTTCTGCACCAGCGCGACCATCGCGCCGTAGACGATCCCGATGACGGCGAGCACGGCGAAGACATCGCGCCAGGAGCCGAAGCCGAGGAAGTGGAAGCCCCATGGACCCAAGCCGAGCGGGAACAAGGTCATCGCCACCCGCAGACATCCGTATGCGCCTAGCTTCATGACGACGCCCGCGAGCAGCATGGAAGCGGCGGTGGGCGCGGCCACGTGGCCGGTCGGCGCCCAGGTGTGGAATGGCCAGAGGCCGGCTAGAATGGCGAAGCCGACGAAGACCAGCGGGAAGGCCCACATCTGAAAATGCGCGGAGAAGGGGAAGCCCGCCAGGTCGCCGAGTGCCATGCTTTTTTCACCGGCGGCGACATAGGCGGCGATCAGCCCGATCAGCACCATCGCGCTACCGATGAAGGAGTAGAGCACCAGCTTCATGGCGCCATATTCGCGGCGGGTCGAGCCCCAGATGGCGATCAGGAAATATTTGGGGATGATGACGATCTCGTAAAAGACGAAGAGCAGCAGCAGATCATAGCTGAGGAACACGCCGTAGACCGAGCCGATGAGCAGCAGATAGAACGCGAAAAATTCTTTGGCGCGATGCTCGATGTTCCAGGAAAACAGAATGCCAGTGACGGCGATAATGCCGGTGAGCAATAACAGGACCAGGCTGATGCCGTCGGCGGCGAGATGATAGCGAATGCCGAGCGACGGAATCCAGGAGACGTCGGTGACGGTGAGCATTTCCCCGGTGCGGTGCTGCAGGAAGGACACCAGCGTAATCGCAAACGTGACCAGCGCTGTGAGCAGCGCCAGGATACGCGCGGCCGCGGCGTTGCCCTTGGGCAGCAGCAGGAGCAGGAGCGCTCCTAGAAACGAAATGTAGATCGTCCAAGCCAACATAACTAAAAGACCACGTTCATCGTGCGACTAAAACTTGAGTTGCTGCACCAGCTGCATCACCGTACTGTTGACAAATCCGAGGATCAGCTGGGGATACAAACCCAGCACAAACATCAATGCAATCGCGGGCACCAGCGACAGACGCTCCGCGGCTGTCAGGTCGGGCAGCGTGGCCCACTTCTCGTTGAGAGGGCCGGAGAAGACGCGCTGCAGAATTCCAAGAATAAAGATCGCCGTCGCCAGCAGGCCGAGCAGGGAAATCGACGTGGCCCACGAAACCAGCGGGAACGATCCCTTAAAGATGAGAAACTCGCCGACAAAGCCATTCAAGCCGGGCAGTCCGAGAGAAGAGAAAAGTGCGATGCCCATCAACCCGGTAAAGACGGGAACAACTTTGCGCAGGCCACCGAAATCGTTGAGGCCGCGCAGGCCGCCGGTTCGTTTTTCCAGCATGGCGACGAACCAGAAGAGCGTGGCGGCGGTGAGCGCGTGATTGAAGATTTGCAGCATCACGCCGTTCATGGCCGCATATTTTTCCGTGATCAGGGCGGCGTCTCCACCGGTGAATTTGGCCACGGCAAAGATCGCCAGCAGGCAGTAGCCAAGGTGATTGATGGAGGAGTAGGCAAAGATTCGCTTCAGGTCTTTTTGCGCCAGCGCGGCATAGGCGGAAAGGACAATGGTGGCGACGGCCAGCCACAACAGCGGCGTCAACACCATCTGCATTTCCGCGCCGAAGATGGGCAGCAGAATGCGCAAGAAGCCGTAGAGTCCCATCTTCGACATGGCGCCGGTCAACACGATGGTGGTGCCGGTGGGCGCTTCGGTGTAGGCGGAAGGCAGCCAGGTGTGGAAGGGAATGAGCGGGACCTTCACCGCGAAGCCAAGAAAGGTCCCGGCGAACAGGATCAGCGCTACGTGGTGGGGGGTGAAACGGTGCCAACCAAGTTTAGCGACGACGGCTGGCATGAGCTGGCCATGTTGTGCGAGGGTCGCGAGCTCGATGAAATCAAATTTTCCTGTCGCCAGAAAGATGGCTAGGAAGGAAAGTAGCATGGCGATGCTGCCGACCATGGTGTAGACCAGAAATTGCGTGGCGGCGGCGGTGCTGCGCGATCCTCCCCAAAGCTTGATGAGAAAGAAGGCGGGAATTAGGCTGAGCTCCCAAAAGATGAACCAGTGGAAGAAATTGAGCGCGGTGAAGGTGCCGAACAGGCAGGCCTGCAGCAGCAACATCAGCGAGAAATAGAGACCCGCGCGTTCCTGAATTTGCGACGACGCCAGGATTCCGATAGGAACAACGATCGAGGTCAAGAGCAGCATCAACAGGCCAAGGCCGTCGATTCCCACGTGATACTCGACACCGAGGGCGGTGATCCACGGAACTTGCTGCTGAAACTGGAGGGCACCGGAAGCGGAGTCGAAGTGCGCCCACAACAGCAGGGTGATGGCGAGCGCGATGAAGCTGAAGGTCAGAGCAATCGAGCGCGCAACATTTTTGTTGCTGCCGCCAAAGGAAAGCACGAAGAGAGCGCCGACAACGGGCACGAGGGTCAGGATGGTGAGCCACGGGAAGGCGTTCATCGCGTTGCTCCCCACAGCAGGAAGCCTGCCAGCGCAATCAACGCAACGCCAATCATACGGAGATAACTTTGCACGCGGCCGCCCTGCAGCAGCGAAAGGATCTGGCCGCCGCGCGACACGGTCTCGCAGCCCTCGTCAAAGCCGGCGTTCACAACCTTGGTGTCGACTAGATTGTCGATCCAGGCAAAAGCGAGGACGAGATGCGACACGGTTTGTACCGCGCCGTTCCAGACCCAACGATCGAGCCAGTCACAGACACGGGACCAGGCGGTATTCAAACGAACCAGAGTCGCGGCATAGAACGCATCAACGTAAAACGCATGGCCAAGGATGGAGAATGCTTGGGGTTGCAGGCGCCCAAAGGCATCCGGGGCATCAGCACTGGCAATGGGTTTGCGGCCGTAGAACCACCAGCCCAGCGCGAGGCCGAGAAGGACGATGAGAGAAGAGGAGAGCATGACCGGCAGCAAGCCCGGCGCTGAGAATGCCGCGAGATGGAAGGCGACTCGCTGGTCCTCCAGAAACGATTGGAACCATGGCCAGGCGGGTGTGCCGACAAATCCCAGGAGCATGGCGAAGGCCGCGAGAATGGTCAGCGGAATCGTCATCACGGCAGGACTTTCATGCGGCGTCGTTGTGGCGTGGGTTGAGTGATGGGCGGAGGCCGCGGTCGATGAGTCCAGACGCGACTGGCCGGCAAACACGTAATAGACCTGCCGGGTCATATAGAAGGCCGTCAGCAGCGCGCCGAACGCGCCCAGATAGAAAGGTGTCTTCGAGACGGTCCAGATATTCGCCGCGTGGAGGATTTCATCCTTGCTCCAGAAGCCGGAAAAGAAAAGCGGAAATCCGCAGAGAGCCAGCATGCCGACGGCGTACGTCAGGAACGTAATCGGCATCAACTTTCGCAGGCCGCCCATCTTTCGGATGTCTTGTTCGCCGTTGCAGCCATGAATCACCGAGCCCGCGCCCAGGAACAGCAGCGACTTGAAGAAGGCGTGGGTGATCAGGTGAAACATTCCAATAGCCACGCCGCCGACGCCCAGGCCCATCATCATGTAGCCGAGCTGGGAGATGGTGGAGTAGGCGAGGATTCGCTTGATGTCGTATTGCGCGACCGCGATGAGCGCCGCGAAAACGGCGGTAATGGCGCCGACCCAGGTGACAACGATGAGGGCAGTCGTCGGCGTGAGCGCGAGGCCGGGACCCTCATGGGCACTCATCAACGGATAAACGCGCGCGATGAGAAATACGCCGGCGGCGACCATGGTGGCCGCATGGATCAGGGCGCTGACCGGGGTGGGGCCTTCCATCGCATCGGGCAGCCAGACATGCAGCGGAACCTGCCCGGACTTTCCAGCGGCGCCACAGAAGATGAGCAGCGCGATGCCGGTCGAGGCAGCCATTCCCGTGACCGTGATGTGCGTCACCATGGCGGCTAGCGCGGAATGTTCGAGGCAGCCGGATCCGCCATCATAGAACAGCAATGTGCCAGTTTGCGCGTAGAGCCAAGCCATTCCGAGGAAGAAACCAAGGTCGCCAATGCGAGTGACGATGAAGGCCTTTTTCGCCGCCGCCGCTGCTTCCGGCTTGTGATACCAGAAACCGATCAGCAGGTAGGAGGTGAGCCCGACCAGTTCCCAACACATGAAGAGCAGCAGCAGGCTGTTGGAGATGACGACGCCCAGCATAGCCCCGGCAAACAGCGCGAGAAAACAGAAAAAGCGGGTGAAGTTTTCGTCGTGCTCCATGTAGCCGACGCTATAGATAAAGATCAGCAGGCCGACCAAGGTGACCATCACCAGCATGACGGCAGTGAGCGGATCGAGCATCCAGCCGAGTTTCAGCCATTCGTTGCCGAACTGGAACCAACGGAAATCGACAACCTGGCGAGTTTCAAGCCCCTGATTGCTGAGCGATAGAACATGCGCGAACGCGACGACGGACAGCAGAAAGGAAACCGCCATGGAGCCGATGGCGAGCGCAGCGGCCAGGACGCGATTGCGCCGGCTCGCCAAGGCGCTGATCCCGGCTGCCACAGTCGGCAATGCGGGCACCAGCCACAGGTTTTGAACAATCCAGGTCATCGGGTCTCAAAGGTTGAAAAGCAGTTGAAAATCTGCGATTGGTTTTCGCAGTCAAAGTTTAACGGTCAAAAAAAATCAGTGCACAGCAAAATGTCGTTCGTACGTTTCTCAACCTTTCATCGAATTCATCTGGTCTAATTCGGTGGTTTTCGAATGGCGATAGACGGCCAGGATGATGCCCAGGCCGACGGCAGCCTCAGCTGCGGCAATGCCGATAGAGAAGATAGCAAACATCACGCCGGTCAGCGCTTCCGGGTTCGGCCCATAGCGCCAGAAGGCGATGAAGTTGAGGTTGGCGGCGTTGAGCATCAGCTCAATGCCAATCAAAACGAGAATGGCGCTGCGGCGCGTCAATGCGCCGGCCAGGCCGATGGAAAAAATGAGGGCAGAGACGAGCAGATAGCTGGTCAGCGAGCTCATGCGGACCTCCGCTTTTCCTGCATCGCCAGAACCACGGCGCCGATGAGCGCGGCGGTCAGCAGCAGGCCCATAATCTCCAATGGCAAAACATATTTGTGCATCAGGGCGTCGCCGATGGGCTGGACTGCGGCCTCCGCGTGCGACGGCACGATGCCCGCAGGGAGGGCGCTCGAATGGATCGCCCAACCAAGAACGGCAAACACCAGCGCGGCGATCAGACCGCCGGTCAACCAGAGGGAAGAAAAGATCGACTCGGCGGTTTGCGTTGGGTGCTGCGTCATCATGATGACGAAGACAGCCAGAATGGCAACTGCGCCAACGTAGACAAGAATCTGCGTGAGGCCGACGAATTGCGCGCCCAGTTGCAGATAGAGGGCCGCCAGTCCGGCAAAGCCCAGGGTGAGGGCCAACACGCAATGGACTAGATTGCGCATGGCCATCGCAGCCACGGTTCCGGCGATGGTGATGGCGGCAAGGATGAGGAAGGTCGCTGTCATGTCAGGTTCGACGAGTTCTCCAATGTGGTTCCAACCCTTTCAGTGACCGACGATCAGACTGTCACACTCCGCATACGATCGGCAGTGACACCCGTCACGAATTAGTCCGCAAATCGATATGTTCTCGCGGCAAACTTTTTTCCTTGCTTCAGGCCGCGACTGAGCAGGATGGCTGGAACGACCAGCAACACCGCGCAGACCAGCCAGCGGACCACCCCGGCGGGCATGAAGTGCCAGAGGCCTGCAACGAATACGTTAATCAGCGTCATGGGCAGCATAAATTGCCACGCAAAACTCATCAATTGATCCATGCGCAGACGGGGCAGCGTGCCGCGAATCCAGATGAAGATCACAATCAACAGCAACAGCTTTGCAAAGAACCAGAGATACGATGGAATCCATGTCAGAAACGAAAACGGCGCGGCCCATCCGCCGAGAAACAAGGTGATGGCGAGGCCGCTGGTGGCAAACATGCCGAGGTATTCACCAAGAAAGAACAAGGCAAATTTGAAGCCGGAATATTCAATGTAATAGCCCGCGATGATTTCCGATTCGCCTTCCGGTAGATCGAAGGGAGACCGGTTGGACTCGGCGGTGGCGGCGATCATGAACAGGTTGAAGCCGGCAAACCCCCATGGCGTCAGGACAAACCAATGCGGCCAGATGCCGGAATAGCCGGTCTGCATGTCGACGATAGAGACGGTGGAGAGGGAGCCGGCCGCCATGATGACGACGATTGAGGCGAGGACCAGCGGGACTTCATAGCTGATCATCTGGGCAATGGCGCGCATGGCACCGAGCAGCGAATATTTATTGCGGCTGGACCATCCTGCCATGAAGACCGCCAGTTCCACCAGCGTGCCGACGGCGAAGAAGAACAGGATACCGGCGTTCAGATTCGCCAGCACCATGTTGCGGCCGACGGGCAAGACGGCGTAGGCGAGGAATGCCGCGATGACCAGCAGCACCGGCGCCATAAAGTGCACCATCTGGTCGGCGGTGCGAGGAACCAGATCTTCCTTGGTGAGCGATTTGACGCCATCAGCAAGCGGCTGGAAAAAGCCGGCGGGGCCGACGCGATTGGGGCCGTAACGATTCTGGATTCTGCCCAGGCCTTTGCGTTCCAGGACCGTGGTGATGGCAAACAAGAGGGCAAACCCCAGCACAATGGCGATGACTGAAAGAACGACATCGCCCACAGTCTGGAATGTCGCAGGCAGATAGCTGGTGAGGCGATGCTGCACGATGACAAAAATCTGGTCGGCTTGCTGGATGGCACTATGCATGGGGGCGCACCGCCGATGCAGGAAGTTCAAGGTCGAGCGAACAGATTGATGCGCGTAATGCAGTGCGCGCCGGCGTCGCAAGCTCGAATTGGAGGAAGGTCAGGGTCATTTCTCACTCGCCGCAGGAACTGGTGGAGGAGCGGCCGGAGCGGCGGCGGGCTTGGCTTCGGCGGCTGCCTTGGCTTTCGCAGCTACTTTAGCTCGCTCGGCAGCCAGTTGCGCGTCGACGACGGCGGCTTCTGTGGGGTGAATCTTGTGGTAATGTTCGTTCGATTTGGCGAGGTGATGCTTGTCCCACAACAGCGCGCTGAAGCGGTTGGTGGTGCTGAGTTCGTAGTCAGTGTCCATCTTGATGGCATCGAAAGGACAGACCTCGACACAGATCTGGCAGCTCATGCAGACGGAAACGTCGATATTGAAAACCTTGGGATAGAACTGCAGTTTGCCGACAGCGTCGGGCTTCTTGTCTGTACTTTTTTCAATGAAGATGCATTTCGGCGGGCATTCTTTTTCGCAGATGAAGCAGGAGACGCAGCGCAGCCCTTGTTGCCAGTCTTCGCCGTCGTAGACGAGGAAGGGAAAATTCCGATATGCCTCAATCTGCGGCAACCGTTCTTCAGGATACTGAACGGTGGTCAGTCGTTTTTTGCTGACGTAGCTGCCCAGAAAATTCCGGGCTGTTTCCGCCAGTCCCTTCAGAATGCCTTCACCAAACACAGAGTCAACCTCGACTTCAAAGTTCCAAACAATGCCCAGATTCTTCGCTACGCTCAGAATGACGAGCAACCAGTTTTTGCTTCCCTCGGTCGGAATGACAAATTAATTCACCCCACTCAAGCCCAAAAGGGGCTTGAATGGGCCACCCGGCCCGCATCTCGCCGACGTTCATCGATCCACTTCGCCCATCACAATATCAATACTTCCTAAAATCACCACGACGTCGGCCACGTTGTGACCGATGCACAGCTGCTCCAGCACCGTAAGATTCATCATGCAGCAGGAACGCACCCGATACCGATAGGGATTGGCCGTGCCATCGCTGACCAGATAAAAGCCAAGCTCGCCCTTGGGCGATTCAATGCGACCGTAGGCTTCGCCCGGTTTCGGCTTGAATCCGCGAATCTTCGTCTTTGGATCGATGATTGGGCCATCCGGAATGTCTTTGAGCGCCTGGTTCAGGATCTTGACGGACTCGCGCATTTCCAGCAGCCGGATCATGTAGCGGTCGTAGGTGTCGCCATGTTCGCCCAGCGGGATTTTGAAAGCGAATCGATCGTAGATACCGTATTTGTCCACTTTGCGTAGATCGTAATTGACGCCCGATGCGCGCAGGATGGGGCCGGTGACGCCGGCATTGACGGCAAATTCCTTCGATAACACGCCTACGCCCTGGGTGCGAGCCATCAGAATCTCATTGCTGGCCAGCAGGCGTTCAAATTCGTCCAAGAAACGCGGGAGGCTGGCGACAAACTTTCGCGCCTGATCGAGCCATCCCGCGGGCAGGTCCACGCGACAGCCGCCGAAGCGCATGTAGTTGCACATCATGCGGGCTCCGGTGAGCGACTCGAACAGGTCAAGGATGGTTTCGCGTTCGCGGAAGGCGTACATCAACGGTGTTCCGCTGGCACCCATATCCTGGGTCAGAAATCCGATGAGGGCGCCATGGTTCAGGAAGCGAGTCAGCTCCGCGGTAATGACACGGATGTATTCGGCGCGTTCCGGAACCTGAATGCCCGCCAGCTTTTCAACCGCCAGCGCATAGGCCCAGTTGTTGGTGAGCGAACAGATATAGTCCAGCCGGTCGGTGTAGGGCATGGAGCCGAGATAGGTTTCGTGCTCGGCAATTTTTTCGTGATTGCGATGCAGGTAGCCGAAGACCGGCTTCAGCTTCATGACGCGTTCGCCATCCAGCACCACATCCATACGAAAGACGCCGTGGGTGGAAGGATGCTGCGGACCCATCGAGAGTTCGAGCAGCTGACTGTCCCCGGCATCGGCAGACGTGGTTGGAAGGATGCGGACGGGCTCGGTCGCTGTGCTCATAGCGCCCCCATGACGGTGCGGTGTTGGCGGGTGCGCTCGAGGACTTCGTCGTGCGCGGTCGGCTCATACTCGTAATCGTCGGGCTCGACGTAGTCCTTGCGCATGGGGTGGTCCTTGAAACCGTCCCACATTAATATCCGGCGCAGATCGGGATGTCCGTCGAAGATGACGCCGTAGAGGTCGAAAATTTCCCGCTCCTGAAATTCCGCGCTTTGCCAGACGGGGGTGAGGGAGGGCAAGTGGACGCGCTCGGCGCGATCTTCGGTACGCATGCGGAGAATGACGGGGCCGAGTTTTTTCTCCATCGAGAACAGGTGATAGACGACTTCAAGATAGCCGATGGTCGTGGATTTCCGGACCTCTTCGACCTCTTGTTCGACGCCGTCGACTACTTTTTTCACTTTGACTTTTTCTGAGATTTCCTTGCCCGGCCAATCGATGCCCGTGACGTTGGAGCAGTAGTCGAACTGGAGTTCGTCGGCGTCGCGCAGGAAGGTCGCAATGGCAACTGCATGTGCGGGATCGATCCGCAGCGAATGCTGGCCCGACGGGCTGGGGTTGGGAACGATTTCCAGCACGCAGCCCGGAATCTTCGCTTCTATCTCGGATTTAATTGTTTCCAGCGTCATCCGTCCCTGCTAAAGAAATATTGACCAGCTCTGGTTGCCAGACCTCTGGATTTTGCGGCGGTTCCAAATCGTGCTCGCCAAACTGCGGCACGACAAACT
>Ga0307373_10012779_pt1 | contig 11860 bp, 9 predicted proteins | sample OX2MG_FD_202534 | JGI IMG/M metagenome (GOLD analysis project Ga0307373, IMG submission 202534) | Soil microbial communities from Risofladan, Vaasa, Finland - OX-2 | ecosystem: Environmental > Terrestrial > Soil > Coastal area > Acid sulfate soil | place: Finland: Risofladan, Vaasa | collected...
GATGATAGCCCAGGAAAAAACAGAAAAGAAAATCAGAATCAGCAGGACAATTCGTGCAACGAGACCTGTGTTGGCGATTAACTGAATAGGCTCACCTTGAAACCATAATAGTAGAGGGGGAACCAACGAACCTCCTTCGCATGCGCTTTTCTCCCCGCCTGCACCTGACTCGAACCTATCACATGCACCTTAGTGCGTCAACGAAGCGAGCGCCGGGGTAGTGGGTCAGTTTGGTTTTGTAGCGCCGGGCTTCAGCCCGGCACAGCCTTCAAAATGCCGACCTGAAGGTCGGCGCTACGGCAAACTGAGGCACTATCAGCGCCCGGGTAGAGCCTGTGTGACAACTGCGGCTGTGGCGGCGATCTATGATCGCCGGCCTTTATTATTGAATAGCTTCGGCGCTCATAGAGCACCGCTACAACTCAAATCGGCAGTTGTCACACAGACTCTGAAGGCCAGCGCTACGCCTGGAGAAGTCGCCGAATGAGCAGCGCCACAATCCCACAACTCATCATCAACTCACCTTACGAAGAGCCCGCCGAACATTGGCGGTATGACCGCGAAACGAGGACGTTCAGCCGCGTACCGGGGCGGCGGCCGGCAGGCTACATCCGGGCCACGCCGGGCGCGAAAACTTTTGATGACCCCGGTGTCTTTATCGAATTACCGCTCGTCAACCGCATCCGCGAGCGGGTGAAGGCGTGGCGCGAGCATCCCACAAACCCTTACGCCGGGACTCACGGTGAAGAAACGTCTGCAAGTGTTGCAGGCTGCGGGGCCTGGGAATTACTACGACGAGTTCGATCTGATGCCAGCCGGCCTGCGCGAGAAGCTCCGCCAGGGGAAAGTTCTTATCCGCAATTGGCACATGCTCATGCCGCTCGACCCGGATGCTGGGCCCCGAGTGGAAAAGAAAGGGCCGGAAAGTGACGAGGCGTTTACGCAGCGTGTGCTCGAAGACCTGGCGGGCGCACAAAATCTGGTGGTGATCAACGATGAGGCGCACCACGCCTGGCGCGTGCCGCCGAAATCGAGGATTCCCGGAGTTAGCAAGGACGAGCTCGAAGAGGCCACGCAGTGGATTGGAGGCCTGGACCGTATCCACAAGACGCGCGGCATCCTGAACTGTTTCGACTTCACGGCCACGCCGTTTGCGCCTACAGGACGGGTGAGTGGTGAGGAAACGCTGTTCGATTGGGTGGTGAGCGACTTCGGGCTGAACGACGCCATTGAATCGGGCCTCGTCAAGACGCCTCGGGGCGTGGTGAGGGACGACGGGCGTTTTAACAAAGAGTACAAGCCCCGGCTTTATCACATCTATATGGACCCGGAGGTGAAGGGCGATCTGAACCGCCGCGCGGGATGTCTATGACCAGATGAAACCGACGTGCAAAGCCAGTCGCGAATTCCTGCTGGCACAGGTGGTCGGCATTGTCGAGCGGTTCCTTTCGAGCGATCGCATTCATATTTCGCCGCCGCTTTTCGCCCAAGATGATCTGAGGCGCCGCATTGTGATTACGCTCAATATGACGAAGCTCGTGCAGCACCTCTGGGAGGCGATCCGGTTCAAGAATACGGAGGCGCTGGCACCGGTGTTCGACGACGAACACTCGATTCGTTCGACCAGCGCCATGCGGCCGTGGTTCACCGGGAAGCCGTGCGAGATGACAAAACGGTCGCATATCAACTTTTGTGTTTATGACAGCACCTGGGAAGCGAGTGAATCATTCGAGCTCGACCGCAACCCGAATGTGGCGGCGTGGGTAAAAAATGATCACTTGGGTTTCGAAATCGTGTACATCTTCAAAGGCGTGGTCCGCAAGTACCGGCCCGATTTTCTAATCCGGCTGAAGAACGGCACAATGCTGGTGCTGGAAGTGAAAGGCCAGGACTCGCAGGAAAACAAGACGAAGCGCGAATTCTTGGACGAATGGGTGAACGCCGTAAATCAGCACGGCGGCTTCGGGCGGTGGACGTGGGGCGTGTCGCGGCCATCCCAAAGACATTGCGGATGTCTTGGAAAGTTGTCCCCCGCCGGTCTCACCGGCCGGGCAAATACTTGCATTATGACCCGCGCTCTCAGGCCGTGCTCCGGCCGATGTCGCGATGATTGATCCGGGTTTTGTATCCCTCGCGCTCCAGGAGTTTGGCCGTCTGCTCCGCGAGCGCCACGGAACGGTGCCGCCCGCCGGTGCAACCGAGAGCTATGGTGAGGTAGCTTTTGCCCTCGTGCAAATAATGGGGAAGAAGATAGAGGAGCAAGTCCGCAAGGCGTTTCAGGAACTCGCGCGTCTGCGGATAGCGCTCCATGTAGCGCTGCACGGCGGCATCCTTGCCGGTTTTTTCCTTGAGGTTGGGGGCGTAATTCGGGTTGGGCAGAAAGCGCACGTCGAACAACAGGTCCGCATCAGTGGGAACACCGAAGCGGAATCCGAAAGAAGTCACGGAAACCAGCATCGACTTGCGCTTTTCCAGCGCTCCAAACCGCTGCTGGATGAACTCGCGCAGCTCGTGCGGATTCATCCGCGTCGTGGGAATTACGGCGTCCGCGAGTTGCCGCATCGGCTTCAGCAACATGCGCTCGAGCCGGATGCCTTCGCGCACCGGCAGGTGGCGGCCGAGCGGGTGCGGGCGACGAGTTTCCTCAAAGCGCCTGACCAGCACATCGTCAGAAGCCTCAAGAAACACCAGAGACGGCTTCGGCTTTTCCTGGGCCAACCGCTCGTAAATGGCGGGAAGCTGGCTCAGCGCTTCTCCCTCGCGGATGTCCACCACCACCGCGGCGCGGTCGATATGACTGCCGGGCTGGCGGCAGAGATTTGCAAACTCAGGGAGCAGGTGCACCGGAAGGTTATCCACGCAGTAAAAGCCGAGATCTTCAAACGCCTTAAGAACGGACCCCTTCCCGGAACCGCTCAGCCCGGTGATCAGAACGAACTGCTTGAATGGTTTCCGGCTGGAGTTCTTTCTGGACGCAGCCCGAGACTTGGCGGTGGAAACCGCTGAGGTGATGTGCGCGAGGTTCCGGCCATGCTCCCCGCGAGTTTGCCGAGGTTTCGAGCGTGATGGCTTCGAGCTCAATCGGAAATCCGTGGTTGCTGCCTCTGCGTTGTCCACACCGGCTAATACCGATTGATGTCACACATAGATAAAATCTGGGTGGCGCAACCATGGCGATTTTGCCATGGTTGCGTGCTTGATAACCGCACACATCGCGCAAGGCGCGATGTGTGCGCCACCCCGGATTAAAACTCTACGCATGACGCAAAACTGGTATAAAGATGCTGTGGAGCCCGCGATCGTTACAGCGGCGGCCGGAATGCCGGACCCCAACAAGTCTGAACGCGGTTTGAAACCGGCAAAAGGCCCGCTCACGGCGGGAAAGACGGCCACCCCGGCTGGCACGGTGCGTTTGAAAGCCTCGCGCCCGCCGTCAGGGTTCAGGCTCAATGAGACCCAGCCGCCCATCTGGACGGCGGTAGATAATATTGACCCGCTCGGTCTGAACGTTGCGGAAGATCGTGAGATGCCGGGAATCCTCGCTCAGACTCTCAATCGCTTCCTCGACGGTGAGAGGCTTGATGGGAATTCTCTCGGTCGTGAGAATCTTGCGATCTTCATCGGCCCTTCTCTTCGGCATCATGACGTTAAGCGTCACGGCGGAAGCGGGAGACGTCCGGCGCTTTTTTGTACGGAGCCGTGCGAGCAGGCGCACGGCCTGGCGCTCCAGCTTATCGAGGGCGCCATTGATCGAGATGCGGGAATCGGTGGTTTCTTCGATTCCCACCAAGGTGCGGTCACGCCACTGCACGGTGATTTCCGCGATCCGGCGATGCTTCTCCGCTGAAAGAATGACGTGAACGTCGCAATGCTCGTGCAGGACGCGGTTCAGTTTTCCCAGCCGTTCTTCCGTATACTGCCGAAGGTCTGGGGTGACTTCCATTTGCCGCCCGGTATATTCAATGCGCATGGGAAACCTCCCGGAAACGAAATTGGAACGCGCAGCCTCATAAACCGAATCAAGTCTTCCTTCGGCGCTGGTGAGTGCTCGGAATTCTCATGTCTTCGCGGTACTTGGCCACAGTTCTTCGCGTAACGTGAACACCCATATCGCGCAAGCGCTGGGTGATTTGGTCGTCCGTCAACGGGCGGGCGGTGTCTTCTTCGTTAATCATCTTCTGCACGATGCGCTTCAGGTTGATTAGGGAGATGCCAGCTCCCGACGGGCCCTGAACGGACTCGGAAAAAAAGTAACGCAATTCGAACACGCCCTGCGGAGTGTGAACGTATTTGCTGGCGACCGCCCGGCTTACCGTAGAAGGGTGGACTCCCACTTCTTCCGCCACTTCCTTGATCATCATGGGCCGCAAATAATCAAGACCCCTGTCCAAGAACTCGGCCTGACGCCGGATGATCGCTTCACAAACACGGGTAATCGTCTGCTTACGCTGCTCGATGTTTTTGAGGAATTGGAGAGCAGAGTTAAAGCGCTCTTTTACGTACCTGCGAACTTCCCCTGTGGCGTTGCCGTCGCCAATCAGGCGCCGGTAATGCCGGCTGAGACGCAAATGGGGCAAACCCTCTTCGTTCATGATCACCCGGTAATGGTCATCCACTTTCACGAAAGCCACGTCCGGCTCGATCAACCGGGGCAGAACGTTGTTGTACCGCTGGCCAGGGCGGGGATCAAGCTTGCGGATGGTTTTAAGGCAAGCTTGGACGTCGTCCACGGAACAGTGCAGCGCCCCGGCGATCTTGCGGTACTGCTTGTTCTCGACGTCGCTCAAATGATCCGAAACGATCCGCGCGGCCAGGCCGTCCTTCGCCTCAGCCATGCGGAGCTGAATCAGCAGACATTCGCGAAGATCGCGCGCGCCAACCCCCACCGGATCAAGCTGCTGAATCAGCGCCAGCGCCTCTTCAACGCCGCTCAGTGCGTGGTCTTCCGCCTGGGCGATTTCCTCCAAGCTAGCCGTCAGATAGCCATCCTCGTTGAGGTTGCCGATGATCGAGTACGCCGCGTTCCGCACCGCTTCCGAACACGGAGACAGGTTCACCTGCCATTGCAGGTGCTCGGCCAAAGAGACGGGTTTTGAAACGAAATTTTCAAAAGACGGTCTTTCGATCTCCTCGGCGGCTGGCGATTTATATCCAGGGTCCAGGTAATCGTTGAAGAAGGAGCCGTAATCGACCTCCTCGAATGAATCGCGATGATCATCGGCAGGCGCGACTTGACCGTTCGGCAACTCGCCGGCGACCTCTTCTTTGTCCTTCTTTTGACCGTCTTCGAGGGTCGGAATGATGTCCGTTACTTCTTCAAGGACGGGATTCTCAACCATCTCCTGGTCAATCATCTCCCGGAGTTCCAGTTTGTTGAGCGCCAGGACGGTGACCATTTGGACCAGCCCAGGCGTCAGAATTTGCTTCTGAGCTACCCTAAGGTTGAGTCCGATTCTGGGTTGAGCTTTCATTATGAGTTAAATTGCTAGTTTGAAATTATCCCCAAGGTAGACTCTTTTCACTTCCGAATCGTTCCCTAACTCCTCTGGAGTTCCAGAGCGGAAGATTCTTCCGCCGCTGATGATGTAGGCGCGGTCAGTGACTTGTAGTGTTTCCCGAACATTATGGTCCGTCAGCAGCACACCGATGCCTGACGCTTTGAGCTGCAGGATGATCTTTTGAATATCCAGGACGGCAAGCGGGTCTATGCCCGCAAATGGTTCATCCAAAAGGACAAAAGAAGGAGAAATCACCAGAGATCGAGCCACTTCCACGCGTCTGCGCTCACCGCCGGAAAGCAAATACCCGTAATTTCTGCGCACCTTTTGCAAACCAAACTCTTCGAGCAACTCCTCAAGCCTCTCCCGGCGCTCATGGGCCGTCAGAGAAATAGTTTCAAGAATCGCCATCAGGTTCTCTTCGACGGTTAGCTTGCGAAACACCGACGGTTCTTGAGGCAGGTAGCTGATGCCGTTCCGCGCCCTCATATACATGGGAAAACTTGAAATATCAATGCCGTCGAGCAAAACTTTGCCAGCGTCCGCACCAGTCAAGCCCACGATAATATAGAAAGTCGTGGTCTTGCCTGCCCCGTTTGGCCCAAGTAAACCGACAACTTCTCCCTGGGATATTCTTAGGCTAACACCGTCAACGACTTTGCGGCCCTTGAATGACTTGGTGAGGTCGACTGTGGAGAGGATCTGCATGGTTCATCGCTGGTGGATACGGCGCTTGGAGAGAGTTTGAGACTTTTTACCTCCATCAGCGGAAAGGCTAGCATCGTGCATAAAGAAAGTCAAACGATCACCCGTTAAAAACCCCTGTTGTTCGTCGTAAATTATAGGAGGCCCACCTGTTAGCACGATCTTCCCGGCCGCGGCAAAGTATTCGGCATGATCCGCTTGGGCGCGGCGCCCAAGCGGTTGGACCACACGAACGTTTCCATCAGCCACAGATCGCTCGACTTCCGGCTTTTGTTGGCCAGATGGGGAATAAAAATAGACGCGAAGGCGGTCTGATCGAAGGGTCCCGTCTTTCGATTGCATCAGCACATGGCCTTGATACACCGCTTCACGACCGAGGTTGAAATAGACCAGGTGATCGGCTTTGATAGTAACTGGTTGTGTAACGCCATGTCCACTCTGCGGACCCTTCGGCGCGCCGCGCCCTGGCTGCGACGGGTTCAGTTGCATTAAGGAAGTGGTCACGCGATAGCCGGAGCGGATTTGTTGCGATGTCTTCTCAACCTTCAGAGAAGAACACTCCAAGACGTCGGGACCTTGCCATGCCCGGACGTTACCTTCATACCGTGCCTCTTGCTTGTCTTTGCGGACAATTACCTTGTCAGCCGTCAGAATCAGAGGTCCGGCCTCGGAAGTCCGGCTGCTCACAACCGCGTCCGAGCCGGGCGGCACCGGCGAGGTTTCTGATCCAAAATGCACGGACTGCACTCGACCCCAACCTTCCGCCAACCCCTGAGCAAGATTGATAATCATGTGCCGGGCGCGGATTCTGCTATCCGAATCCCACATCTGCGGATGCCCAATGAGCGTCAGCTTTTGACGCTGAGCTTCGTAGAGCGCTTCCTCGGCGCTCGCCCGCCGGTCGCCCTCTTTGAAGCGGAAGTCACCCTCCTGGCGGATGGTTTCGATCGCCTGGGTCGCTGGATTGACGGTCGCCACGAGCTTCCTGCCAAAAGTCTCCCTAACGAAACCTGGTTTCTGCCCTGGAGGAGAACTGTCAGTAATGTGCGTCGAGTTTAATCCCAAAATACGTTGCAGGCGGCCCCGTACGTCAAACAGCAGCCGGAGTTCTTCGGCGCTAATCGTGCGTGTGTCATCTTGAGACCGGCCGGGAATCAATAGGATTTCTCCAGGTCCTATCGTATGCGCTTCTCCCAGAACGCCCCCTGTTCTGAATGAAAACCGGAGGTCCGAAGCCGTCAGAACTCGTTTCCCCTGTGCAAGTCCGCCAAGGCTGCGGCTCGAGCCGGAAGCCTGGGCTTGAACCTCCGAAGGCTCAAAGACAAGCCGCACGTTGCCAGAAGCCCTTCCCGATCGGATCCGTGCCTTGGCGCCAGAGACGTTCATTTGAACCTGATTGGCGGAAAGCCTCCGCACGCCGCCCTGCCGGTCCAAGGCGCGGACGTGGACATCGCCCAAGGCGTTAAGGTTACGGAGCTGCGCCGTAGCAGGATCGAAATCGGCCTCCAGAGTTTGTGCGGCTGCTTCGACTCGCCCTTTGGGCGATGGCGATGAGCCGCTTACGCTACCCTCTAGGGTGAGGTGATCAATTCGATTTTGGGAGTCCAAAAAAATGGTTCCGGTCGAAGCGCTGAGGCGCTGCGGTCCTTGCTCAACCTGGACTGGAGCCCGCAGAAAAACTTCTCCGGCCGCTTTCTTGTAGAGCAGCCCGCCGGCCCGTACGTCCACTGGCGGTCCACTCGCGGAGCGCGCAGGCAGACGGGCGGAAACGTCCTTTTGGAGCGAAAGTGAACCTGTTCGAGTATCGTAAATTAGTCCTTTCGCCGTTCCTGACGCCGGCCCGAAGCTAAAGCTGACCTTTTCCAGCGTCTTCACAGCCGAATCGCGCGGATCATAAGAGACATTCGCCGTTTTGACGAAGAATGGCTGGCCGGAACGCAAATCAGGTGCGGGCTGCATGTGCGGTTGAGCTTCGAGCTTTAGGGAAGCCTCGCCCGAACAAGCCAGCGCTCCACTCTTGTTGTTATAGCGGCAGCGATCGGTCTGCAGCTCATCGTGGCGATTGCCGCTCTGCCCGAAAATCACGACACGCACATCCTCGAGTACGGTGTTCGACCCCTGGTTGTAGGCCAAGGTCCGTGCGGCATGGATGGTAAAGATGCGGCGGCCTTCGTCCGAACGAGTGAAGGTATATCCGGAAAGCTGGCGGCTCACATTGTTAGGAAGGCTAACGGGCGGATGAACCGTCACGTTTCTGGCGCGGTATCTCAGCCAGAAAGCCATGATGCCGCCGGTTGTCAGGACGAGCGCCAGTGCGAGCAGTCTTTTCACTCTCGTACGGCGGTTGTTGTAGCCCTGCGCGGATGGATGCAAAGGCGTCTTGTTCATCGTTCGATCAGACTCTCGGTGGGGCTCCTAGCCGTGAAATCCAACCACTCACAGGAGGCGCTGCGCCAATCTCCCTGCGGAAGCCGGCAGCGCAGTTGATCAATCGGCGTCAACGGGTTGCACATCCTTCAAAACCAACTGTAAGTTTCTAACGCCCTGAAAATCATTGACCGCGAGATTGAAAGCCAAGCGAACGCTCCGCGTTTGAGTCAGCATGGAGGCCCGTTCGGCAAGCCCCCACCCCACAGCGTCAAATGAGCAGCCGTTCTGACTCACCTTTAACTTTAGATGCTTTTCCTTCAGCAAACGAGGCGCTCCCGTCAGGCCCACTTTGGCTGTAAAGACCGGCGAAGGGTTTCCGAAGCCAAAGGGCTCCATCCTATTCAACTGAGCCGCAAGGTCCCAGCTCAGGTCGGCCAGGCTCACTTCGGCATCGACACGAAGCGCGGGCTCAAGATCTGCGGGAGCCAGGCTAGACCGTGCGGTGCGCTCCAGCTCCGCCTCCAGCTCAACGATCCGCGAAGCGGGCAGGGAGAAACCGGCTGCCTGGGCGTGTCCGCCAAAACGGTTGAAGAGATTCCCGCACGCCGTGAGGGCGTCTAAAAGATGGAAGCCTGGGATCGACCGGCCAGAGCCGTGCGCCATCCCGTCTTCCACGGCGATGACCAGAGCCGGGCGGTGATACAGTTCCGCCACGCGCTGCGCTACGATGCCGATCACGCCGCGGTGCCACCCAGCACCGGAAAAGACAAGTGAATAGCGACTCGAGTACTCGGGCCGCGCTTTCATCTGCGCCTTGACCGCTGTGAGGATGGATTCCTCAGCGCTCTGGCGTTGGCGATTAAGTTCATCGAGCCGTTCAGCCGTTTTTCGCGCCCTATCCGGGGAAGCGTCCGTGAAAAGCGCAATCACATCTCGGGCGTCATCCATGCGTCCGGCGGCATTCAGCCGGGGGGCTAGCCGGAAAGCGACATCGCCTGCGGACACCGCGCGGCCGGTGAGTCCCGCCACCGCCAGCAGGGCGGAGAGTCCTGCCCGCCCTGGAGCGGTTCCGGGAGCAGCCGAGTCTGCCAAGCTTCCCAGACCGAAGCGGGCAATCGTTCGATTTTCTCCAAGTAGGGGCGCAACGTCAGCTATAGACCCGATGGCAACGACCTTCAGGTAGGATTTGAGGGCCCGCTCGGAGAGCCTCTCGCCCAGTACGGCTTGCGCCAACTTGAAGGCCACGCCCACGCCGGAAAGGTTCTTATCAGGATAGTTGCAATCGGTCCGGTGCGGATTCAAGATGGCGCAGGCTTCCGGCAACTCCGGTCCGGGCAGGTGATGGTCGGTTACAATGCAGTCGATTCCAAGCGCACGGGCTCGGCCCAGCGCCTCATGCTCGCGAACGCCGGTATCCACGCTGATGACCAAGGTGTAGCCTTCCTGCGCAACCCGTTCAATCACCGCGGCTCGCATTCCATATCCGTCGGCAAAGCGGTTGGGAATATAAGCTTCAACCTGCGCTCCGAGGGAGCGGAGCGCGGTCAGCAGCACTACCGTCGCCATCATGCCGTCCACGTCATAATCGCCGTAGATCAAAACTTTTTCGTGGGAGGCAAGCGCCTGGCGAAGACGGCGGGCTGCCGCAGGCATGTCTTGCATCAGGAAGGGATCGTGCAGATGGTCGAGGCGAGGTTCCAGAAACCGCCCGGCGAGGCCAGGCTCGTCTATGCCGCGCAACACGAGCAGGCGCGCCCACAGGGGAGGAATTTTCAACTCGCGGGCAAGGTCGCAGACGACCGTATCATGGACTTCAGGAATGATCCAGCGCATTGATCTTTGCTGGTTTCAGGCAGCGTCCTGCGCGGCGAATTCGGATTTTCCCAGGGGCCAGGCACCGAACGGAACCACGGATGAACGTTCCGGCCCCAAGCCGTATAGCCCAGGAGCTTGTGCTCCATAAGAGCGCGCCGACTTTCCGGCGGCCTAATCCCGACGGCGCAAGAGAACTCGCTTTCCGGCGGTCAAAAACAAGAGTCCGCGCCCGCGGAGAGGAGCCCGTCAAGATGCAGCGATCATTACCCACCACGAGGGATCAAGACCGCGGCCACAGCGGTGCCGCGCTTAGTGGATGGATGGCGGATTTATTGCGTACCGTCGCCGCGGACTTTGATGGCGCGCAGGCCTTTGTTGCCTTTCTCCAGCTCAAACGCCACCTTCTCGCCTTCCCGCAGCCCGTCAAAGTCCAAACCCTCCAGAGCGCTGCGGTGAAAGAATACTTCCTGGCCGTCTTCGGCCCGAATGAAACCGAAACCACGGTCGCGGATCAGTCTTTTAATGGTACCCGTCATGGTGAGCCTCTCGTGCATAAGAGAGGAGCAACGCCCGTATTATTTCGGCCGGCAGACGGGCTGCCCAGAAAACGCCTCTGTTATGCTGTACGGACTCTACCAACCATAAATCCGTTTGTCAAAGGCAATGGCACAGCCGCCGGTTTGATTTTTGCAAGCGGCGTCATGGCGCAACAAACTAGCCCAGCACGAATGCGCGACCCTTACTCTGTTTTGCACCTGATGCCGCTTCAGGGTGGCGTGTGCCGGCTAACGCCCGGCGCACTAGGTTGGTGCAGCGCTCGCTTCGACTCAATTTGGCCTCCAGTTGGGCATAAAACGCGAGCCGGGTCTCTGATCCGATCTCTTTCCCGAGCCTCCAGATTCCGCGACTCACGCTTTCCGGTCCCACTCTTCCTCCTGCCGGGGCTGGCCTAGCCCTTTCCAGCCGCTCCATGCGAGCCAGGCGAGGACCGGCGCGTATTCAAGCGCCAGGATCAAGGGCGAATTCCGGTAAGGTTGGCCGGCGGCATAGGCCACTACGGGCGCATATCCGAGCACGCAGGTGACACTCATCAGCAGCCAGGACGCTGAGGGGTAAAAGCAGAGAAATGGGATGGACCAGGTGAAGTACCAGGGGAATGCGTTCGGAGAGAGCAACAGCAAGCTTGCGGTTAGGAATAGTCCGGCGCGCAGCAGAGGTATGCGCGCCGGGATCACTCCCGCGACGACAGCCAACACCAACACGCCCGCCACGAATTCCGCCTGGACCTTGGAAGCTGAGGCAGCGTAAATGAGGCGGAAGAGGCTATCGTTTCCCTCCCATCCCGCCGCGTAGTTGGAAAGCCCGTGGAACAGCTTCCAGCCGGCGCTTGCAAAGGGCAGGTAACAAAGAACGGCAACTCCGGCAAACACGCCGCTCGACGCCCATCGAGGGCGCTTGAGGAATAATGGCAA
>Ga0307373_10012780_pt1 | contig 11860 bp, 13 predicted proteins | sample OX2MG_FD_202534 | JGI IMG/M metagenome (GOLD analysis project Ga0307373, IMG submission 202534) | Soil microbial communities from Risofladan, Vaasa, Finland - OX-2 | ecosystem: Environmental > Terrestrial > Soil > Coastal area > Acid sulfate soil | place: Finland: Risofladan, Vaasa | collected...
CCTGTGCGTCACGGCCTCCTATGGATGCGTACCCTTCGGGTGAGGAAGGGGGGAGGACCCTGGAGCCCTCTTCGGTCAGCTCCCACCTCGGTACGCCCGTCTTCTTCGATCGGAGCGCCTTCACCCACCCCTCCTCCATCAGCTCGTGGACGAGGTCAGAGACCCTGCTCCGGTCTAGGCCTGCCCTCTCGGCGAGCTCCTTGATTGTGCTCATACTTACTAAAAGCGAGCAACCGCTCCGCAGTCCTTGTGCAGGGCTCCACAGTCCGATTCAGAAAAGAAGACACTGTCGCGACCTCCCTGTCAATTCTGATCTCCACGGTGCCCCGAGACACGCCCGCACGTACGTACGACCGGCCGCCCTTCTTCTTGCTTGCTTGCCCCCCAAAGCAAACTCCCGCCCCCGCTCTTCCCCAGCACGCGAGGCGATACAAACAAACCAAACAAAACAAACAAACGAGCAACAGACCGTGTCTCGATGCGATAGCTGGTCTCCTCGGTGCGCTCACCACACGAGACGAGCCTCCCGGCGAGACGCTGCGCGAAGGCGCTCCATGGATTGCTGACGGGCGGACGGACGAAAATGGGCCTCCTCGCTTTTGTATCATATGGACCCAAGGATGATGATTTTCTTCTTCTATTTCGCGCCCTCTGCCCTGGCGCTGAGCAGCATGGTCAGAGGGCGGACCCTCTCCTTCCACCGCCTCAGGCGGCTCAGCAGTCTGCGCAGGAGGGTCACACTGCAGGACTGGTTGGCAGTCTACGCCTACCTTGGCACCGAGCTTGAGAGTCGCAACGAACCCCCGATGATTGGACCAGAGAGACCGAGGAGGCTGCTGGCAGCGGGAGCTTTAGGAGCGGCGTCGGTCGCGCTCCTGCTCATCCCTCTGCCCTTCCACCTGCTCGGCTCCTTCGCTCAGTTCCGCTGGGACCTTTTCCCCTCGATCCAGGTCGCGGTGGCGGGGATAGCGCTCGCATCGTCCCTCCTCCTGGCTTTCCATCGACGGAGAAGATGGCGTCTGGTCGCATACCCGCGGGCTGACTATCCCTTCCTCGGATGGGCTGCCTTGAAGAAAGATGACGGTAGAATCGAGGCCAAGGAGATGGCGAAGGTGAAGGAGCGGGAGAAATGACCAATTTGCGAGCGCAAGCCCGCCTGCTTCAGCGGCGGGTTAGCGAGCCGCGAGGATAAAGTGCTATATAGATATGATACACGTATCTATGCTGATGCCGAAGGGCTACCTCGCCTCCGAGACCTCGGTTCACTTCATGGACTATCACTTCGTCTGGTGCCCCAAATATCGAAGGAAGCTGATAGTCGGCAACGTAGAGAAGCGGCTCAAGGAGTTGGTCTATTCAAAGGCGGACGAGATGGGCTGGACGGTGCTCGCGCTGGAGATGATGCCGGACCACGTTCATCTCTTCGTGCGGGCTACCCCGAAGGATGCCCCGAACAGGATAGTAGCTGCCTTCAAGGGCTATACGTCGCACGAGCTACGCCAGGAGCTCCCAGAGCTAAAGTCGAGGCTTCCTTCCCTGTGGACGAGGAGCTACTTCGTCTCCACTCATGGGCATGTCTCTTCGGAGACCATCAAGAGATATGTGGAGGAGCAGGAGGGCGTTTGATCACCTACAAGTTCAGGCTTTATCCGACTCCCATCCAGGCTCGGAAGATGGAGGAGACGTTGGAGACTTGTCGCCGCCTCTACAACAGGATGCTCGACGGGCGGATCCAGACCCATGCTGGGCTATTCGAGCAGGAGAGACAGCTTACCCAAATTCGTAGGGAAGACAAGTTCCTGAAGGCCGTCCAGTCACATGTGCTTCAGGATGTTGCCGCACGACTGGACAAGGCGTATCAAGCGTTCTTCGTAAAACTCTCTCTTCGCCCGAAGTTCAGGAGGAGAGATAGATACAACTCCTTCACCTTCGACTACACCGGGTTCAGCGTCGGCGAGCGTTCGGTAAGGCTCAGCATGATCGGAGACGTGAAGGTCAGGTTCCACCGGCAAATCCAAGGCATCGTGAAGAGGGCTACCGTCATCAGGGACATCGACCAGTGGTTCGTCGCTTTCGCGGTGGAAGAGGAATCTGTCAAGATGGAAGGCGGTCAGGGTCAGATAGGTCTCGACATGGGCGTCTCGAACATCGTAGCACTCAGCGATGGCACCATCATCGAGAACCCGCGCTTCCTGAACTATTCCGCTGAACGCATCAAGTCGCTCCAGAGGGCGCTCTCCCGCAAGAAGAAAGGCTCCCACAACAGGGAGAGAGCCAGAGTCGCGCTCGCAAAGGCCTGGAGGACGGTCAGGCGGCAGAGGGACGACTTTGCCCACAAGCTCTCGCACGAGCTTGCAGAGAAGAACGGCCTCATCGTCTTCGAGAACTTGAAGATTCAGAACATGGTGAAGAACCATTCTCTCGCACAAGCAATAATGGACGCCTGCTGGGGTAAGACGCGCCGACTGACTGTCTACAAGGCAGAAAGGCGTGGAGGACGCGTCATGTCCATCGACCCGGCGGGGACGTCGCAGAAATGCTCCAGGTGCGGGACTCTGAACCCCGAGATGAGAGACCTGTCGAAGCGCGTGTTAGAGTGCGCCTCGTGTGGTCTCGTCATCGACAGGGACGTAAACGCTGCAAGGAACATCCTGCAGGCGGGTCTGGAACTGGCCCGTGTGGAGGCCGAGCCTCTACTTGTCCAGCGAAGGAGGATAGGCAAGTTTGGCCGATGAAGCAAGAAGCCCACAGCCTTCAGGCGTGGGTAGGTTCACGCCCCAACAGAAGTGGTTCCTGCACCCCTTCTCGGTTCCGCTGCAGAAGGAGCCTATGGACCCGACGACCATCCAGGCCGCGGCCGCCGCCACCGTCTCCCGGCAGCCGAGGTCCTTCGAGGTCTTCTGGAACGGGTCGGAGTTAGAGCTATGCTTCGGCGCCTCGACAAGCTGGGACTTGGATCTGACGATGGAGCTTTACCGTCAGCACATCAAGGTCGGCCAGGCAGCGGGCGGAGATGGAGGAGGGGGGAGCGACGCCGACGCCACCACCATCGTTGCAGCGCCCGCTGAGGATGGGAACGCCTGCTACCCTGCCCCAGGTTGGCTCCCCAGGCTCGACCCGTCGCGCACGAGTTTCTTCTTCGTCGGCAACGAGCTCGGCCATTGCTTCGCGGTCTTCGACACAAGGAGGACCGGGATGCTCATGACTCCCCTCCTGACCACGCTCCAGAGGAGCAGGTTCGCCTGGGTGCAGTTCGAATGGTTCGAAGCGGACCTGCGTGGCCAGCTGAGCGATCTGAAGTCGGCCATGCTCCTGAGGTGGAAGGACATTGACACGCCCATCATGAAAACCTTCGAGAGGACCGATTCAGCCGGGAGGCCCCACATGGTCACCGAAAAGCGAGACCATCCAGCGAAGCACGGCGAGTTCCACAGCAGCCAAGGGATGCTGAAGGCACACATCGAGAGCAAGATGGGTTCGAGGCTGGCAGCCATGATCGTTCGTGGGCTCGTCGATCTGGGCCAGGAAGGCGGCGTGGACGAGTTACCCTTCAACATCATAGAGGACACCGGGGAGGTCAGGCCTAGACGCGAACTCCGCCCCTGGCAAGTCCAGGCACCGAGCGGCGAGGCGAAGGTCGGGGAAAGGCTGAAGGCGTGGTGGAGCCATGACCCCAGGATCCTGCTCGACCTGGTACGGCGGCGTGCCTTCGACGTCGATCGGCCGATGCGGGCCTACGTGAAGGACTATCTGCCGTGGCGGCGTTCACTGCCCTTCGTCCTCCTTGGGAGTGAAGAGATGGGGCTGCTGGTCCACCCGCCCTCGAGCGATGTCAACGGTCTGAAGACGACCAGACGGAGCGAGCTGCCACCACCTAGTCCGAACGGCAGGGCCGAGAAGAGAGGCATCCAAATCGCGGGCGCCTATTAGTGACATCCTCCCACGACTGAAGTCGTAGAGCCGACAGGGCTAAACATCCTGTATACGTCAGAGCGGTACGACGCCGCCCCACGCAGAAGAGCTACCGGAGCCGCTCTGGCTAATGCTTAAATCGGCGTATTAATACCATATTAACATGGTCAAGGCCATCGTGGAGATTGACGAGGAGGCCAACAAGGTCATCAACATCCTGAAAGCGCAATACGGCCTGAGAGACAAGTCCCAGGCGATAAACGAGATGGCCAAGCAGTACAAGGAGATAGTGCTCGAATCCGAGTTGAGACCGGAATTCGTGCGGAAGCTCAAGAAGGTGCAGAAGGAGCGGATCCTGAGGGTCGGGAGCATTGATGACCTCCGGACGAGGTACGGACTGAAATGAATGTATGAGCTTGAGATTAGGGAACACCTCGATAGAGTGTTCAGGAAGCTGGCAAAGAAAGACTCCCAACAGATGGAAGCGATAGCCAGGAAGATCAAGGAGATAGCCGAGGATCCCCACGCCTTCAAGCCGCTTCGTTTTCCTCTGGCGGGAAAGAGACGAGTACACGTCGGTAGCTTCGTCCTGATATTCTCCATCGACGAGGCGAGAAGGACGGTGGTCCTCGAGGATTACGATCATCACGACAGAGTCTACGGGGACGGGGACTGACCTCTAGGCTTTGTGACATCCTCCCACGACTGAAGTCGTGGGCTTCCAGCGACGGGTATGATTGATATATTTCCGTCGCGTATAGTTCCTGCTTCGACGACAGAGCTTGCGCGTCCAGCTGACTGGACTGGCAGAGGTTCCATCTCCACAGGCTTGAGTTCGGGCATGTCCTGCCCTACCTTTGCGCCGGTCATCAGGCCAGCGATGGCGAGACCGCGCTTCAGCGTGACTTTGGCCGCGTTGGTGTCGCGGTCCAACAATCTATGGCAACCACAGCACTCGAATTGACGTACACCGAGAGCGACTTGGTTGAGCGTCCCGCAATAGCTGCACTCCTGGGTCGAGTATGCCGCGGGGACGCGGACCACCATCGAACCTGCTCTCAGTGCCTTGTACTCTGTCAGCCCCACGAGCTGGCCCCAGCCCGCGTCCTGTATCGACTTCGCCAGAGCATGGTTCCTGAGCATGTTCCTGATGCGAAGGTCCTCGTAGGCGATGAAGCCGTGCTCCCTGACGAGCTTCGTCGAGAGCTTGTGGTTGAAGTCCAGACGCTGGCGCTTGACGCGGGAGTGCTGGGAAGCGACCCTCTTACGCGCCCTGTTCCTGTTCTTGGAGCCCTTCTTTTTGTGCGAAAAAATACGCTGAACACGTTTGAGCCGCTTCTCCGCCTTCCTCAGAAAGCGAGGGTGCTCGACCTTCTCGCCGTCCGAGGTGGCTATCAAGGAAAGGAGGCCGAGGTCGATACCAACCGGCGTCTTCTCCTTCACAACTGATCCGACAACGCCGATGTCCTGTAACGGAACGATCTCTTCAAAGACGAGGGAGGCGAACCACTTGCCGTCTGGCTCCCTCAAGACGGTGCACGTCTTCAGCCTTGAGTCTTTCCGGAGAGGTCGATGGAAGACGATTGGGACGTTCCCGACCTTCGATAAGAAAAGCCGTCTCCTTGTCACATCGGGTCTCACGGACCCGTTGTACGCCTGAGGGTACATGAACGAGCCAGACTCTGAGAATTTCTTGAACCTCGGGTATCTCGCACGGTGCTCAAAGAACGACCTGAAGGCCCTGTCGAGCCTCTTTAGGATGTCCTGCCCCGCTTGTGAGTATAGCTCTCCGAGCTCGGGGTCTGCTTGCCTCTCCGCCGTCAGTATTGAGCATTGCTGGCTGTGCGAGGTGGATTTGCGCTCATTCTCCCACCTTGACTTTCTGTGCGCAAGTGCGTCGTTCCAGAGCCGCCGCCCGGCCTTGAGCATCCGAAGCATCCTCGCTTCCTGCTTGCGATTAGGATAGAGGCGGAACCGGAACGCTGATTTCATGCCCCACTGACTCGGAACGCTACAGACTTATTCGATATATATGCCCCAACGCGATTCATCCCATGGCTGAAGCCCGTGGGCTTTCTCGCGTAGTCCGGTAAATCGCCCAATTGGGCCTGTGCTGCCTATGCTCTCCGGCCGCCCTCAAAGGCGAGAGAATCAAACTGACAGGTCTTGGATTGTCACCGACTTGTGAGTGACCGCGGTAGGACCTTGCAATGATGGGAACGCGTCGACAAATCGAAAGACTGGACCGATGCCGCCCGAATCCAGGAGCACCCAAACAGGCGCGAATCGAAATAGCCCGTCCAGGGGCCGCCCCCGTCTAGGGGCGATTAGGCGGCAGCGTACTGAGTCGGATTCGGGAATCTAAAAGGGATGTCGATGCGTCTTTGCTCCTCGCGCGTCGGGGGCGAGGGTCGACCATATGTCAGTTGACCCCCTGGGGGGGCGAATCGCAACAGGTAGTTCCGCCTGGCTTGCCACTCGAGAAACCGAGTGACTCGATTCCTCCTCAGGGCCTAGTCCAGAGCCCACCGTGGGCCCCCGCTAGTCTGGCTTCTTCGGATTGAACGAGGCAGAACTCTCTCTCTTGATTTCTCTTACAACATCCAAATCGGAGTCATCTGACACGAGAGCATCCACTGTCTTGCTGATCGCTGATGTCAAGTGTATCGCATCCCTTGGGGCAATATTGTATTCTGACAACAGCCGCTGCGCAGACCGTATGAGTTCCTCCGAAGCAGGGACGAACCGCAAGTTCGGATAGGCCGCGAGCTTCTCGCCTGCTTGGATAGAGTCAGCCCTCCCAAGAACTCTCCTTACCACCCACACTACTTCATCCCATGTCAATGTCGACGTGTACGCCGTCACTTCGCCTTTCTCGACAGCAGCGAGTACCTTCCTGGAATTGGTGGCTTGCGAAGAACGCTCGTAGATCAGAGGAGAGATGAATATGTTCGAGTCAATGTAAATGCTTTTGGCGTCCAATTCGCTCCTCCTCCAGTAACTTCTTGATACTTACTTCGTGGTCGAGCTTCTTGGAGTACGTGGTTGTGAAGTAATCGACGTAGTTCTCCGTAGGAGGACCTGCCCTCTTTATCGTAACAGCGCCGTCTCTTGCTTCAAAGACTACCTCTGTTCCCTCCTTTATCCCAGTCTGCTCTCTAATCACCTTGGGAATTACTATCTGGCCTTTCTCCCCGACCTTCATCCGGCTTTTCATACTTACAGTTAGGAGTATAACTTCCACTTATACTTTTCCAAGGTCCGGGCCGCAGGGATGCCGGTAGAAAATAGCCCGCCCAGGGGCTCTCCCCATATGGGGGCGTTTAGACCGTTCCAACCGCGAGAGCTATTCACGACAAAGCCGCGCTCTGAAGCTCAATGTGACGTGCCCCTGACGGGCCTTCGATCCGTCTGGATGGAACCCTCGGCGTCATGACCAAACGAAGAGAAGAGCGGGCTCCCCAAAAAGCTCCAGCAGAAAGAGGTTCCGAAGTCGAGAGCCTACAAGATCGCTTGCGCCCTCGTAGCCTTTGAGTTTGAACTCGAATCCCGTCGGGTCGCTTCCCGTCTGAAGTCCTTTCAGCATTCACTCGTAGTTGAGACCAACTTCCTGCTCGAACCTTCTTTTGGCCAGTCAAACGGACTGACGAAGGCTTATGATCCTATTCGTCCAATAGGATTCAGGGAAAGCGCGCTTGAAGGCAAAGGTGGCACGGCGATACCAAATTACGATTCCTGAGGAGGTGAGGGAAGAGATAGGGATCAACGTGGGTGACGTCGTCGACGTCAGGAGCCTGGGAGGAAAGGTCGTGATTGAGAAATTGGGAAGGAATTGGGAAGAGGTGATGAGTGAGACGAGGGGGACATGGAGGTCTCATCCGGCTTTCATCGGCATGAAGGATTCGGTTGAGATAACGCATTGGCTCAGAAACAAGCGCGCGAAAAGATGACGCCGCTTTCACTGGACACGAGCGTCCTGATCAGTCACCTGCGCGGGGACGGGTTTGTCGAGGAGACTGACTCATTTCTGCGTCGGGCCGTCGAGAGCAAGACCCAACTGGTCATTCCCGACGTGGTCTACGCTGAGCTCTACGCCGGGATTTTCCTGGCGTCTGACCCGAAGGCCGAGGAAGGCAAAGTCCAAGGCTTTCTAGGAATAAACAGCATAGAGGTGAGAACCTCGAGGTCGCTGAAGACCGCCAGGAGAGCTGGAGAGCTCTATTCGAAAAGGCCGAGAGCTCGAGACGGGACTGAGAGGATTCCTCCTGACTTCCTGATAGCGGCTCAAGCGGAGGCGACGTCGAAGGGATTCGTCACTTGGAACAAGGAGGACTATGAACGCTTGGGATTGCGTGTTCCGGTGCTTCGTCCAGACAAGGCCTGACGTCACCCCGGTTTCAATCGTCAGGAAGCGCGAAACGAACGGCCCCAGCCTCGCAGACGCGACGTCATGAGAAGTCCCAGCAAGTTTGCCGGTGCGCGGGTGTCGTTCGAACCCGTCTCAGGATCTGGAGACTATGCTCTGCTCGTGCGGGCTTGTCGGGGAGGGCGGTTGGGCTTCGCCACCGGCAGGAGCGCGTGTTGCTCGATGGACACTCCTGTGCTGCTGGTGCGTACGTGCGCATGGCAGCACGCTCAATCTTTGGAATCGTACGTCGTCAACTTTTCTGCTGCGCGTTCCTTTTCGATGATGCCCAGGTCGGAGAGGGCCACGAGCAGCAGCGGCTCGCGGAGCCTTTCATAGGCCCTCAAGGAAAGGCTCCTCTGTTTGAGGCGCATCCAGCAGAGCATCTTCAGGAAATCGGCTCCGTCCAAGGCGACGTGCTCCCCGGCAGCGCGCGAGCACTCTTCGTTCAGCGGCTGAAGGTAGTTCCTCTCCAGCATCTCGACGAAGGGCTTCTTCACCAGCCTTTGGACCCCCGCTAGGTCGAACGCCGAGAGATAGTCGAAGTGCTGGCCCTTCAGCCCGGTCGCGACGCTCCAGTACCCCCTTGCGATCGTCCTCCTGTACGCTGGATGGATGCGGGCGAAAGCCTTCAGGCGCCCGTCGCCTTCGAGAAGACCTTCGTGGTCGACCGAGTCAACGAGCAGGCGCATCAGCAGCTCGGCGTAGTCCCTCTCAGCTTCGTTCGGCCTGAAGGCGGGCTGGAAGATCTCCCTGTACGCTGGGACTATCCCCAGAGTCCCCGCGAACCTGAGCGCTCCCCTGACGACCGATTCGCGTGGGCTGAGATCTCTGTGCACGAAGTCCCTGAAGAGCCAGCCTGTCCCGTAGTAGACGGTGTCCTCCACCTCCTCGCCCTCGGCGCGCTCTTCGAGCTCCGCCCTATCTCTGGAGAGTTCGAACGACAGCGCGCCGCGCCCCTTTTCGGTCAGCGAGAGGTGCCTGCGGAAGGGGAGTTTCTGCTCGCGCTCTTCCTGAAGGTAACCCTGGTCGAGGAGCCGCTCGACCCTGGTGTGGATGGTCTGCCTGGCGGCAAGGCCGGACTCCTCGATCTCCGAGATCATCGTCCTCGTTTCGGACCCCAACCGGAGCAGGATGGCCTTCTCGACCTCGTCCAATACGGTCCGGGCGTGGGACCTGTGAATATATGAATGTTATCTGCTCGCTAGCGGACGGCGAGCGCTTAAATAGGTGTCCGCTAGTGAATGGCGAACAGCTGGTTGGCGATGGTCGTCGTGGTGGGAGCCTGGTAGAGACAGAGAGGTTCCGCTTTGCGGACGTCCGCGGGGAGCTCGTCGGCAGGCGCGTGGCCCTGAGGGCGTACGTCTCGGGGGAGTCGCGAGTCAAGGCCATATTCACAAGGTTCAGGGCCGTGTGCACGCGATGCAAGACCGAGAAGGTGTTCGACGCCGCCGACGACCCAAAGGAGCTCTACGCTCTCCTGATCAGAGACCCGGCCGGAGGCGGCCCGGTCCCGGACGAAGCCGACGACGACAAAAATGGGTGCGGCGGCGAAGGGGAGGCCCACAGCTGGGTGGCAACCCCCTCCGCGGACTGCCCGCCCCTCATCTACCAGACGGTCCTGCTGCGGGACTCGATGGAGACCGAGGCGGAACTGTCACCGTCGTCCGGCTCCAGCTACGGGGGGTACCTGCTCGGGAGGTGCCCGGCGTGCAAGGACGTGGAGCTGGAGGGGACCCTGGTGGTCAACCCGAGGAACGACAACATAGAGCTTCTGGCCGAGACAGCGAGACCGACTTCCGCCTCTGTCGGTTCTTTCGAGCTCGAACCCGGAGAGGCCGAGCGCCTGAGGGCCTACTTCTCAGGGTACGGCTCGTCGCCGCTGAAGAGGCTGCTGAAGGAGCTGGCTGCGAAGAACAACCCGCGCATAGCTGGAAGGGAGCAGGCCAAGCTCGCGACCATGCTCGCCTTCGTGTCCCCCATGTGGATCGACGTGAGCGGCGGCCAGCTCAGGGCCGGCACCATCAGGGTGATGCTCTTCGGTGACGCCCGCCAGGGGAAGGGGTCCATCGCGGACTACCTCCGCCAGAAGCTCCAGCTAGGGAAGCACGCCATCGGCGAGACCAGCAGCCGCGCGGGGATTACCTACGCCATCGACTCCGAGCGCGGGATGGTCGTGTGGGGGGTGATGGTCGAGGCGGACGGGGGACTGGTCGTCCTCGAGGCGCTCCACAAGTTTCCGGCCGAAGACCTGGCCACCATGAGGGAGACCCTCGCCAAGCTCTACGTCGAGGTGCGGAGAAGCTACAGCGCCAGGGCGTGGGCCCGGACCAGGGTGGTGGCGGACAGCAACGCAAGGCAGGAGATGGACCTCTACCCCTACGCCTGCATGGCCCTGAAGGACCTCCCCTGCTTCAAGGACCAGGCGGACGTCACGCGCTGGGACCTGCCGATACCCTTCAAGGCGGGCGAGGTCGACGCAGACAGCATCGCCGAAGCGACTCTCCACGAAAAGGACGACCAGGAGTTCCTCGGCAACTTCAGGGAGCTGGTCCTTTGGGTGTGGTCGAGAAAACCAGACCGCGTCAGGTTCACCCCCGGTGCGATCGAAGAGGCGAGGACAGCCTACAGGGACCTGTTGCCCAGATACTCCGTCCCAGACGTCCCGGTGGTCAACGAGGACTCGCTGCTCTCAATTCTCAGGCTCTCGGCCGCCTTCGCGGGGCTGACGTTCAGCAGCCCCGACGGCCTCCTCCTCGAAGTGAAGGAAGCACACGTGAAGCTCGCAAGGGAGTTCTTTGAAGAGGTGCTAGAGATGCTCGAGGTCGAAGACTACAAGGTCCTGCGCGGGGAGCTGTCGGTCACCCAAGAGGACAGGAGAGAGTACAGCGCGTTCATCCACAGGAGCGAGCTCGCCTCGAAGGTGATGGAGGGCCTGGCGAGGGGTCCGCGCAACAGTATCGACCTCTCGGAAGAGACGGGACACGAGGCCCCTTCCATCAGGAGGGTCTGCGTTGAGCTCAAGGCCGTGGGCGCGGTCGAGAGGGTCTCGGCAGGCTACAGGCTGACGAAGAAAGGGATCCAGCTCTGGAGGGAGTTCCATGTTACAAGGGTTACAGAGGTTACAGAAAAAGGGACGCCCCCCTCGGGTGAGAGGACCGGGGGCCGACGACAAGAACAGCGCGATACCCTTCCAGCAGCAGCAAAGAAGAACCGCTCCGTGACGCTGCTCGTCGGTGACGGTTTCCCTCGACCTGGTCGGGCGAACGCAGGAGCGGTTCCCTCGCCGACGGATGAGGAGGGGGCGGCGGAGCAGCGAGGCGGATCATGAACCTACGTCATGATGATGGTCGTCGTCATCCTTCCGGGAGGAGGATCGGCCGCCCACCGCGCCTCCAGGGTGCGATAGTGAACGTCCTCACGGTGCACCCGGAGCTCATGGGCCACCCCTCGAGGATAGCCGGATACCTCGTCAGGGCATCGCCCGGCTTCGAGGAAGTGGACGGCAACGACGTGTCGATCGCATTCAGCAAGCTTCGACGC
>Ga0307373_10012781_pt1 | contig 11860 bp, 8 predicted proteins | sample OX2MG_FD_202534 | JGI IMG/M metagenome (GOLD analysis project Ga0307373, IMG submission 202534) | Soil microbial communities from Risofladan, Vaasa, Finland - OX-2 | ecosystem: Environmental > Terrestrial > Soil > Coastal area > Acid sulfate soil | place: Finland: Risofladan, Vaasa | collected...
CCCGAAGACGTGCTCGACCGTCGCGCGGATGGCGTGGAAGACGCCCCGCGCGGTGCCGGGACCGCTGTCGCCGCCGCTCTTCGACGCGCCGTAGACCCACGGGCACGTCTCCGCGACGACGTCGAGGTCGTCCGGCTTGATGTTCATGTCGCCGGCGGTGCGGTAGGTCCCGCCGAGCGAGGCGACGAGCTCGCCGTAGCGGAGGAGGAGCTTGCGGCGCGCCTCGCCCGTCGGCAGCTCTCCCGGCACCGCGAGCACGGCCTTGCCGCCGCCGCGCGGATAGCCGGTCCCCGCGAGCTTCTGCGTCATCGCTGCCGACAGCCGCAGCACGTCCTTGAGGCCGTCCGCCGGCGTCGGGTAGACGCGCATTCGCGTGCCGCCGACCGCCGGGCCGAGGACGGTGGAGTGAACGCCGACGAACATCCACGCACCGGTCTCGGAGTCGTGCCGGATGACGGCGTGCTCGCCGTCCCACTGCGCCAGCAGGGCCTCGAAGTCCATGCCCAGACGCTACACTCCGCCGCCGGTATGGCCGGCGAACGCACCAAGCTCCTCGTCACGCAGCGCGAGCTCCTCGGTTCGGCCGAGACGCGCCGCCTGCGCAAGGCGGGCATCGTTCCGGGCGTGCTCTACGGGACCGGCGAGCCGATTGCGATCTCCGTGCAGGAGCGCGAGCTGCGCCGCGCGCTTACCGGCGCCGCGGGCCTCCATTCGATCCTCGACGTCGAGATCGACGGCAAGGGCTCCACGCACGCCTCGATCCTCAAGGAGTTCCAGGTCGATCCCGTGCGCGGAGGCGTGACGCACGTCGACTTGCAGGAGGTACGGCTCGACCAGACGATCAACGCCGCAGTCTCCGTCAACCTCTCCGGCGGCGACGTTGCCCCCGGCGTGAAGGAAGGCGGCGTCCTCTCGCAGGTGCTGCGCGAGGTCACGGTCGAGGCGCTCCCGCTCGAAGTTCCCGAGCACATCGATTTCGACGTTTCCGAGATGGAGATCGGCGGCACGCTGCGCCTCGCCGAGCTCGTCGCTCCCGAAGGCGTCACGATCCTCGGCGATCCGGAGTCCGTCGTCGCGACGATCACGGCCCCGACGCGGGAAGTCGAGCCGGAGCTCACCGAGGAGGAGCTCGCCGCGGCCGAAGCCGAGGAGGCCGAGGGCGAGGCTGCCGGCGAGGGCGGCGAGGAAGCTCCCGCCGACGCCGAGGCGGAAACCTCCGGCGACGAAGCACCCGCCGAGGAGTAACCCTGTACCTCGTCGTCGGTCTGGGGAACCCGGGCCGCGAGCACGCCCGGAATCGCCACAACGCGGGCTGGATGGTCGTCGACGAGCTTGCGCGCCGGCACGACGGCTCGTGGCGCGCGAAGTTCTCCGGCCAGATGGCGGAGGTGCGCGTGGGCGGGGAGAAGCTCGCGCTCCTCAAGCCGGAGACGTACATGAACGACTCCGGCCGCTCGGTCGGGCCGGCGGCGGCGTTCTTCAAGCTCGACCCGGCGGACGTGCTCGTCGTCCACGACGAGGGCGACTTCGACCTCGGCCGCCTCGAGCTCAAGGCCGGCGGCGGGCTGGCCGGCCACAACGGTCTCCGCTCGATCGCGCCGGTGCTCGGCACGCAGGACTTCCTCCGGCTGCGGATCGGAGTCGGCCGTCCAGAGCGCGGCGACCGCCGCCCGCTCGCCGACTGGGTGCTCGCGAACTTCGAGCCGCACGAGCACGCCGAAGAGATCGTCGCGCGCGCCGCGGACGCGGTCGAGACGCTCGTCGCCGACGGCTTGGCACAGGCTCAACTCCGGATCAACGCGAAATAATCACTCGCGGAGCGCCGCGTGGGCTCCCGGCTGCAGCTCGAGCCCTACCGCGATGCGGTCGAGAACGTCGAGTAGGTGGAGTAGCTCGCGCTCGCCGAGCATGCGCGTGACCTCCTCGTCGAACTGCTGCGCCTGCCGCTCCGCCTGCTGCAAGAGCTTCGTGCCCTTCGGAGTGAGATGGAGCGTGCGCACCCGGCGGTCACGGGCGTGCGGCCTCCGCTCGAGCAGGCCGCGTCCTTCGAGCTCGTCGACGACTGCGACCATCCAGCTGGGGGAGATGTGCAGATGATCGGCGAGCGTCGTCTGCGATTCGCCTTCGCTCGCGGCCACTGCGCGAAGCAGAGCGAACTCGCCCGGCTCGAGCGAGAGCGGCCCGAGCAGCTCGTGGAACTTCCGCGAGACGGCGTAGCCGAGACTCGAAAGCATGAAGGCGACGCTCCGGAACGGCGGCGTCGAGTTGCCATCGGCCATGCGGATATGCTACAGCTACCAAATCGTTCACGCCAGAACGATTCGCGTCCAAACGAAATAGGAGTCGCCGTGCTCGCTCGTCTCGCTCACATCGTCGCGCGCCATCGCTGGAAGGTGATCGGCGCCTGGATCGTCCTCACGCTCTTCGGCGTGGTTGCCGGCTGGCGGGTGAGCCACCGTTGGTACCAGAGCTTCTCGATCCCCGGCTACTCCGCGTACGAGACCAATCAGCGGACCCTGCAGGAGTTCGGGACCGGGATCCGCCCGCCGGAGGTCGTCGTCTTCCACACGTCCGGCGAAGCGACGCAGAGCTCGGCGATCGAGGCTGCGATGGCCCGCGCCGCGGCGGCGGTGCCGGGCGCGCGGACGAGCTCGTACTTCTCGACGCACAACCTCATGTACGTCTCGCGCGACCGGCACACGACCTTCGAGGAGATCTACCCGCCGGGCCCGGCGACGTTCTCGACGCGGAGCGGCGCGACCGACATCCTTGCCGCCGCGCAGAAAGGACTACCCAGCGGGATCAAGGCGAACGTGACCGGCCACGACCCGCTCGAGGAGGCGAGCTCGCACGGCAGCGGCGGCGGCAACGTCCTCGTCGAGGCGCTGATCGGAGGCCTCGGCGCGATCGTCATCCTCCTCTTCGTCTTCGGGACGCTGCCCGCGATGCTCATGCCGATTGCCGTTGCGATCGCCGCGATCCTCAACACGTTCACGCTCGTGTGGGCGCTGACGTACGTCACGAGCGTCTCGATCATCGTCCAGTTCCTCATCGCGCTCGTCGGCCTCGGCGTGGCGATCGACTACGCGCTGTTGATGATCTTCCGCTTCCGCGACGAGTTGCGCGAAGGGGAGGACGTCGAGACGGCGCTTGTCGAGACCATGACCCACGCCGGCCGCTCGGTGATCGTCTCGGGCTCGACGGTGGCGGTCGGCTTGCTCTCGATGCTCATCCTGCCGCTGCCGTTCATCCGCTCGATCGGGATCGGCGGGATGCTCATTCCGGCCGTCTCGGTGCTCGCGGCGATCACGCTCATGCCGGCGCTGCTCGCGGTGCTCGGCGAGCGGATCAACTCCTGGCGCGTGATGCCGAAGCGGTTCGTCGACCACGGCCATCCGGAGGACGGCGCGTGGGGACGCTGGGCGCGCTTCGTCCTGCGCCGGCCGTGGCAGGTCGCTGCCGTCGGACTCGCGATCGTCGGCGTGCTCGTCGCGATCGGCGTCCAGCTCAACCCGAACGAGTCGCAGCTGAAGGACTTCCCCGGCACCGGCACGGCGATCGCCGGCCGCCAGATGCTCGCGAACGCGGGCATCTCGCCCGGCGTGATGAAACCGTTGGTGACCCTCTCTCGCGGGGGCAACGCGCAGTACTTGGCGGTCCAGGAGAGCCGGGTTCCCGGCATCGTCGGCGCTGCTGCTCCGGGAGGCGCGGGTTGGCAGCGCGGTCCCTTCGCGCTTGTGGAGGCGTTCCCAGCGGTCGACGGCGCGGCCCCCGGCATCCAGGGTGTGATCGATCGCGTCAACGGCGTCCTTCCGAGGTTCGCAACGCTCGGCGGCCCGGCGGCAGTCGACCGCGACTTCATCCACGCGGTCTACGGCAACTTCCCGTACGTCCTTGCCTTCGTCCTCGTGCTGACGCTCCTGCTCCTGACCCGCGCCTTCCGCTCGATCGTCCTCCCGATCAAGGCGGCGATCCTCAACCTCATCTCGCTCGGCGCGGCGTTCGGGATCATCGTCTTCATCTTCCAGATGGGCCACGGCTCGTCGCTCTGGAACATCGCCGCGACGCAGGCGATCACGGCCTGGATCCCGCTGATGATCTTCGCGTTCCTGTTCGGCCTCTCGATGGACTACGAGGTCTTCATGCTCACGCGGATGCGGGAGGCGTACGACGAGACCGGATCGACCGACCGCGCGATCGAGCTCGGCCTTGCGCGGACGGGGAAGCTCGTCACGAGCGCCGCGCTCATCCTCATGTTCGCGTTCCTCGTTCTCTCGTCGAGCCCCGGCTTCGAGATCAAGGAGTTCGCCATCGGTCTCGCGGCGGGGATCATCTTCGACGCGACGGTGATCCGCGCGCTCCTCGTGCCGGCGCTGATGAAGCTGCTCGGCGAGGCGAACTGGTGGCTGCCGCACTGGACGCGGCGCGTGCTGTTCATTCCGCCGGAGCCGCAGCCGGCGGTCGAAGCGGAGTCGTAGCCCCGCGCACGGCGCGCACGTCGCGGACGAAGACGACGACCGCGAGGCTCGGGACGCACATGAGGAGCCCGGCGAGGACGAGCGTCGTGTGCACGCCGATGGCAGTCGCCAGCGGCCCCGAGAGCGCCTGACCGACGGGGAGGAGGCAGAGCGAGAGGAGCACGTCGACCGATGCGACCCGCGCGAGGCGGCTCGGATCGACCTCCTGCTGGTACGCCGTCTCCCAGAGCGTGTTACCGAGGAGAAGCGCGCCGCCGAAGAGCAGGCCGGCTGCCATGACGGCCGGCAGCGGGAACGGCTGGAGGAGCGTGAACGGCAGCAGCGCGCTCAGCGGGAAGATCGCGAACGCAGTGGCGACCGGATGGCTCGGACGGATCCGGTAGGCGATGAGTCCGCCGAGCACGCCGCCAACGGCCGCCGAGCCGCCGACGAGGCCCCACGCCCACGGCCCGCCGAGCTTGTCCATGACCGCGAGGGAGCCGTGCACGACGTAGACGCCGACGCCGAAGTTCATGACCGCCAGCGCGAGGAAGCCGGCAGTGAGCCAGCGGTGGCGGCGTACCTCCCGCCAGCCGTCGGCGAGGTCACTCAAGAAGCGCTGGGCGGCCGGCCGTGCGTGCGCCTCGACGCGCATTGCGGCGACGAACAGGACGCTGACGAGAAAGCTGCCCGCGTCGATCGCAAAAACCCAGCCGGCGCCGGCGACCGCGACGATGGTGCCGGAGACGCCCGGCCCGAAGATGCTCGCCGCGCTGCGCGACATCGCAATGAGCGCGTTCCCTTCTTGCAGTCGCTCGCCGCTCACGGTCTGCGGGATCAGCGCGAGCGATGCGGGATTGAACGAACCCGCTGCCGCTCCCGCGATCGCCTGCAGCAGCGCGATCTCCCACACGTGTACGGCGCCGCGGAAAAGGAGGATCGCGGTCACGCTCTGCGTGCCAACGCGGACGAGGTCGGCCGAGATCATCACGACCCGGCGCGGCAGCCGGTCCGCGAACACGCCTCCGGCGAGCGTCGTCGATGCGCTGCCCCCGAAGTAGCAGGCGAGGACGAGACCGACGCCCGTTGGGCTGCGGAGGACATGGCCGACCTCCCAGATCAGCGCGACAGGGATGAGCGAGTCGCCGACAGTGGAGCCGGTCCGCGCGAGCCAGAGCAGCCGGAACGGGCGTTCCTTCAGCGGCCCGAGATGCGCGACCCCACGCATGCCCTCCAATGTACGCCGTAGAGCTTCGGAGTACCATCGATTCCCGCGGAACCGCCGGTTCCGCCGTTCGTCATGGACCGTCCGGTACTTCACGCCGTAGTTCGCGAGCTCGTCGATGACGAGCGCGTCGCTGCGTTCCTCGACGCGCTGCCGACCCGTGCGCGGGTCTCCGAAGCTGCTCTGCCGCTGCTCCTCGCAACGCTTCACGAGCGGCTCGCGCGCGGACTTGTCGTCCTGTTGCCGGAGGACGCGGACGCGCGCGACGCGGCCGAGGCGGCGGCGTGGTTCCTCGGTGACGACGCGGTCGGGCTCCTGCCGAGCCGCGGTGTCTCGTACGAGTCGGGCCTGGCGCCGCCTCCGCACCTCGTCGGCGAGCGGGCGCGGGCGCTCCACGTCCTCGAGCGCGGCGGGCTCGTCTGCGCGTCGGCGCGCGCGCTCGCGGAGGGACTTCCGCCGGCCGAGGCGCGTCCGGCTCCGGTCGAGGCGCGACCCGGGCTCGAGCCCGGCGTCGAGGGGTTCGCCGAAGCGCTTGCGCTCGCCGGCTACGACCGGATGGAGCGTGTGGACGACCGCGGGCAGTTCGCCGTGCGCGGCGGCATCGTCGACGTCTTCCCGACCACGGGCCGCGAGCCGCTCCGCGTCGAGTTCTTCGGCGACGAGATCGAGTCGGTGCGCGCGTTCTCGCCCTTCACGCAGCGCGCCCTCCATCCGGTCGCCGAGGCAACGCTCTATCCGGCCGCCGAGCGTGCACTCGACCCACTTAGTGACAACTTGTCACTAAGTCCGGAGGGGGACGAGCGGAGGGTGGACGTTCCCGACGACCTCGTCGCGGTGCTCGACGCGGCACCCGACTTCGTCTTCCAGCCGGATGCCGTGCGCCGCGTCTGGGACGAGGACGGCGTGGAAGAGCTCTCGCTCGAGGGGGCGACCGAGCTCGACCCGTTCCCGCAGACGCAGCCCTTCGCGTTCGAGGCGCAGAAGCCGGCGATCGCAGCGCGCGGCCTCGCCGAGGCGGAGAACGAGCTTGCTGCGCTCCTCCGCACCGGCCAGCGCGTCGTCGTCACGTTCGCGCACCGCGGCGAGGCGCTGCGGACGCAGAACCTTCTCCGCCGCGTCGAGGCGCGCGTCCTCGAGCCGGGCGAGGAACTGCCCGAGGAGCCGGAGATCCTCTTCGCGATCTCGCCGGCGCGGCGCGGCTTCGTCTGGCGCGACCTCGGCCTCGTCCTCCTGCCCGACCACCAGGTCTTCCGCCGCCGCGCGCCACGCGAGCGCCGCCTCGGCGGCCGCGCGCTCCAGAGCTTCGCCGACCTCCGCACCGGCGACTACGTCGTCCATGAGGACCACGGCGTCGGCAAGCTCCTCGGCTTCGAGACGAAGACCGTGGCGAGCGTGACGCGCGACTACCTCCTCCTCGCGTTCCGCGGCGAGGACCGGCTCTACGTCCCGCACGAGCAGCTCGGCAAGGTCTCGCGCTACGTCGGCGCCGATGCCGGCGCGCCCGCGCTCTCGAAGCTCGGCGGGAAGGCGTGGCAGACGATGAAGTCGCGTGCGCGGGAGTCCGTCCGCGAGCTCGCCGGCGAGCTGATCAACCTCTACGCCCAGCGGCAGACGCGCGAGGGCATCGCGTACGACCTCTCGCACGAGTGGCTGCCGCGGCTCGAGGCGTCCTTCCCCTTCCGGGAGACGCCCGACCAGGAAGCGGCGATCGAGGCGGTGAAGGAGGATCTCGAGACGCCGCGCCCGATGGACCGCCTCGTCTGCGGCGACGTCGGCTTCGGCAAGACCGAGGTTGCGGTGCGCGCCGCGTTCGCCGTAGCGGTCAACGGCAAGCAGGTGCTCCTCCTCGCGCCGACGACGATCCTCGCCGAGCAGCACTTCAACACCTTCCGCGAGCGCTACCGCGACTTCCCGGTCCGCGTCGAGATGGTCTCGCGCTTCGTCGCGCCGAAGGACACGAAGCGGATCCTCGCCGACTTCAGCGCCGGCAAGGTCGACGTCCTCATCGGCACGCACCGCGTCCTCTCGCGCGACGTGATCCCGAAGGAGCTCGGCCTCGTGATCCTCGACGAGGAGCAGCGGTTCGGCGTCGCGCAGAAGGAACTCCTCAAGTCGCTGCGCCTCGAGGTGGACGTGCTCACGCTGAGCGCCACGCCGATCCCGCGCACGCTCCACCTATCGCTCGCGGGCATGCGCGACATCTCGATCATCGAGACGCCGCCCGAGGGACGGCTCCCCATCCGGACGACCGTGGGGGAGTACGACGAGGAGCTCGTCAAGCTCGCCCTCGAGCGCGAAGCGGAGCGCGACGGGCAGGCGTTCTTCCTCCACAACCGCGTCGAGACGATCGAGGAGCGGGCCGCCGCGCTGCAGCAGCTCTGCCCGAAGCTCCGGTTTCTCGTCGCGCACGGGCAGATGAAGGAGAAGGAGCTCGAGGAACAGATGCACGCGTTCCTCCGTGGCGACGCGGACGTGCTCGTCTCGACGACGATCATCGAGTCGGGAATCGACATCCCGCAGGCGAACACGCTCATCGTCGAGCGCGCCGACATGCTCGGCCTCTCGCAGCTGTACCAGATCCGCGGCCGCGTGGGCCGCTCCGACGCCACAGCGTACGCGTACCTCTTCTATCCCGACGCGCGCGAGCTGACCGACGAGGCGCGGGCGCGCCTCTCGACCCTCGCCGACCACACGGAGCTCGGTGCGGGCTTCGCGATCGCGATGCGCGACCTCGAGATCCGTGGCGCCGGCGAACTGCTCGGCGCGGAGCAGTCCGGCCACGTCGCCGCGGTCGGCTTCGAGCTCTACGTCGAGATGCTCAACGAGGCGGTCGCGGAGATGCAGGGGCAGAAGCGGATCGCCGCGCGGCCGGTTCGGGTCGATGCCCGGGTCGACGCGTACGTCCCGTCCGCGTACGTCGACTCGGAAGCGCTCCGCATCGACGTCCACCGCCGGCTCGCGCTCGCGGAGACGGAGGACGAGCTGCGCGAGCTCCAGCTCGCGCTCGAGGACCGCTTCGGCCCGCTCCCCGAGCCGGTCGAGAACCTCTTCCGGATCCAGGAGGCGAAGATCAAGGTCGCCCTCCTCGGCGCGGATTACCTCGTCTTCCAGGGCGGGAAGGCGACCGTCGGCAGGCTCGTGCTCGGGTCGGGCGAGCTGCGCGAGCTCCGCGACCGCGCCAAGACGGCCATCTACGCATCGTCGAGCCAGGAAGTGAGCATGCGCGGGCAGGAGGAGATCGCCCAGGCCGTCGCGCTGGTCGATGCTATCTTGGACGCGCGCCGGGCGGCTTGAAGCCCTTTTCTCGTGTCGGCGCTCCCCGCGGACCTCGACTCACTGGATGGAAATGAAGACTCGCCTTCTCTTTCTGCCTCTGCTGCTCATGCTCGCCGCCTCTCTCGCCGCGTGCGGCGGGGGCTCCCAGGCGGTTCCCGCGAACGCAGTCGCGGAGGTCGGCGGGACGCCGATCACGACGCACGACTTCAACGTGTACCTCGCGCAGTCCGTTGCCGTCTACAAGCAGCAGAACGGCGGGACGGCGCCGACGCCCGGGAGCCCGCAGTACACGGGGATGCGCGACCAGGTCGTGGCCTACCTCGTGGAGTCCGCCGAGCTGGTTCAGCAGGCGCAGAAGGAGAACATCTCCGTGACCCAGGGCGAGGTGAACAAGTTCCTCACGAATGTCGCGAAGACCAGATTCGGCGGAAGCATGGCGAAGCTCGCGGCCGCGCTGAAGGCTCAGGGCCTATCGATGCAGACGGCGCGGCAGGAGGTGTACAACAACCTCATTTCGCAGAAGCTCCACACGAAGGTCACCTCGGGCGCGAAGGTGACCACGGCCCAGGAGCAGGCCTACTACACCCAGAACAGCGCGCAGTACAGCACCCCGGCCGGGAAGACGCGCAGTGTCGAGCACATCCTCGTCAAGTCGAAGAGCCTTGCGGACATGATCGAGCAGAAACTGAGGAACGGCGCGAGCTTCGCAAAATTGGCGAAGCAGTACTCCAAGGACCCGGGAAGCGCCGCGCTGGGCGGAAAGTACACGGCGACGGGTGGGGAGGTTCCCGCCTACGACCAAGCGGCGTTCTCGCTCAAGACCGGGGCTCTTTCGGCGCCGGTCGACGCCACGTCCGCCGCGAACGGCTCGTACGGTTGGTTCATCATCAAGGCGCTCGGCCCCCTGAAGACGACGGCGGCACATACGACGCCGTTCAGCCAGGCGGAGCCGACCATCCACCAGACCCTTCTCCAGCAGGCGCAGGACAAGCTGTGGCAGCAGTGGATCTCCGACCTCGTGAAGCAGTACCAGGGGAAGGTGGGCTACCAGAGCGGCTACGCGCCGCCGACGACGACCGCGCTGCCGACGACGACCTGACGTGGAGGGGCTCGCTGCGGCCCTCCTCGAGCTCCAGGCCCTGACGGAGCGGCTGCGCCGCGAGTGCCCGTGGGATCGCGAGCAGACGGCGCAGACGATCGTGCCGCACACCGTCGAGGAGGCGTACGAGGTCGCCGACGCCGCGCTCGCGGCCGACGACGCAAAGCTGCTCGACGAGCTCGGCGACCTGCTCTTTCAGGTCTATTTCCTCTCGCTGCTGCTGGAGGAGCGCGGCGCAGGCGATCTCGCCGAGGTCGCGCGCGGCGTGCACGCGAAGCTCGTCCGCCGGCATCCGCACGTGTTCGGCGACGTCGAGGCGGAGACGGCCGAGCGCGTTCGCTCGAACTGGGAGCGGATCAAGGTCGAGCAGGAGGGGCGCGAGGGGATCTTCCACGACGTCGCCGAAGGGCTCCCGGGCCTTCTCTACGCGCGGAAGGTCCAGCAGCGCGCGAAGGCGGTCGGGTTCGAGTACCCCGACCTCGCCGGCGCGATGGCCGACCTCGAGGACGAGCTGCGCGAGCTGAAGGAGGAGCCGTCCGCCGACGAGCTCGGCGACGTCCTCTTCGCTGCCGTCAATGTCTCCCGCAAGCTCGACGCCGATCCCGAGCTCGAGCTGCGGCGCGCGGCCCGGCGGTTCCGCCGGCGCGTGGAAGTTGCTGAGGCGCTCGCGGCGGCGGCCGGTGAGAATTGGAGCGAGCTGCCGCTCGAGCGGCAGGATGCGTACTACGACCGGGCCAAGGAGCAGACCGAGTGACCGAGATCAGCCACGTCCATGCACGCCAAGTCCTCGACTCGCGCGGGAACCCGACCGTCGAGGTGGAGGTCAACGGCGGTCGCGCGATCGTGCCGTCGGGCGCCTCGACCGGCGTGCACGAGGCGGTCGAGCTCCGCGACGGCGGCCCGGCATGGGGAGGCAAGGGCGTCGCGCGGGCCGTCGCGAACGTCAACGGCGAGATCGCCGACGCGATCCGCGGTCTCGACGTCATGGATCAGGAGGCGCTCGACCGCCGGCTCATCGAGCTCGACGGCACGCCGAACAAGGGCCGCCTCGGTGCGAACGCGATCCTCGGCGTCTCGCTCGCGAACGCGAAGGCCGCGGCGGCGGACGCGGGCGTCTCGCTCTTCCGCCACCTCGGCGGCGATGGCGCGACGACGCTCCCGGTGCCGATGCTCAACGTGATCAACGGCGGCGTTCACGCCGACAATTCCATCGACCTGCAGGAGTTCATGGTTGTCCCCGTCGGCGCCGCGTCCTTCTCCGAAGGGCTTCAGCTCGCGACGGAGACGTACCACGCGCTGAAGGCGCTTCTCCACGAGCGCGCCCTCTCGACCGCGGTCGGCGACGAGGGAGGCTTCGCGCCGGACCTGCCGTCGAGCGAGGCGGCGATCGAGGCGATCCTCGAGGCGGCCGAGCGTGCCGGGCACCGCGACCGCGTCGCGATCGCGCTCGACCCGGCGTCGAGCGAGCTCTTCTCCGGCGTCTATCGCTTCGAGGGCCGCGAGGCGCAGCCGGCCGAGATGGCCGAGTTCTACGCCGGTCTCGTCGACAAGTTCCCGATCGTCTCGATCGAGGACGGCAATGCGGAGGACGACTGGGACGGCTGGAAGGCGACGACGGAGCGCCTCGGCGACGCCGTCCAGCTCGTCGGTGACGACCTCTTCGTCACGAACGTCGAACGGCTCCGCGAGGGTTTCGAGCGCGGCGTCGCGAACTCGATCCTCATCAAGGTCAACCAGATCGGAACGCTGACCGAGACGATCGAAGCGGTGCGCCTTGCACACGCGAACGGCTACAGCGCGGTC
>Ga0307373_10012782_pt1 | contig 11859 bp, 11 predicted proteins | sample OX2MG_FD_202534 | JGI IMG/M metagenome (GOLD analysis project Ga0307373, IMG submission 202534) | Soil microbial communities from Risofladan, Vaasa, Finland - OX-2 | ecosystem: Environmental > Terrestrial > Soil > Coastal area > Acid sulfate soil | place: Finland: Risofladan, Vaasa | collected...
AATCATTGTTGCCTAAAAAAGAGTTAACAAAAAAAGCAAAAGGATTAAGAGTTTAATTTAATGACGAAATCGTTTTTTAGTCTCCAGCACGTGTTGCCGCTTAAATTCTAGATCTAATTGATTTCAGGTAACCGAACCCCATGTTTATAAAATTTTACAAATTGTCGGATAGGTTCCTTTTTTAGATTGTCATTCAAGTTAAGGGTTGCGTTTTGATCAGGATATATTATTAGACAATCTATCACTGCTTTTGATTGTTCTTCGTCCGAATTGTAGCCTAAATGCTCAGCTACTTTTTTGATTCTGGAATACCCGCTAAGTTGGCGAATATCATCTATGTCATAATGTTGTTGATATTTACGTTTGTACTTTGCATCAATAATAATTTTTTCCTGTTCTGTGTTAAGTAAAAAATCCAATTCGTTGTATTGCTTTGTAAAATGATACTCTACATTATTACCGTAACGTTCTTTCAATAATCCCAAAACATACAATTCAAACAGCTTAGACATATCCACCCAGAAAGGGGGGATTTGAATGGTTTCTTTTTTCTCTGTGTTTTTAATATTGTACCCAAAACGTTTTAAAATCAGTTTTGCAATTCTGATGCCTTCTGAATATTCTTTGTAAAAGGCATTGGGTTTACTTGTTTTAATTTCATTAAGCTCTATTTTTTCGCTTACCATCTCAAACGCTGGCAAACAAAATGTCATAACAGGTGAAACAAATTTTAAATAATCTGGGAATAGTGAAAGGTAATGTTGGCAAAATACCAATGCTTTTTTTAGAAGCCTATTTTCCATGCTGTTTAAGCCAAATTCATCATAAGAGCAAACCACATTCAAATGTTTATTCTTAAAAATGTTTTGCTTAATTGTCTGTGCAACTAAAACCTTTCCCTTGATTTTTCCGTGAAGATTATTTTCAACTTTATAATAGGATTGCTTTAATCCCTTTCTAACAATGCTTTTTAGAATTTGTAGATACTGGACTATAAGCAAAGGCGTTAAAATATCATTTTTTTGCTCAATTTCAATGTATGGCTCCTCTAATTTTATTTCATAAAGTTCTCGGGTATGATTAATTATTTCTGGATGCCGCAAACATGAAAACAACATGTTCAGGTAATCAATTTTTATGCTTGAGTTGTTGAGTTTAGACGAAATAAAAACAGCAACTTTATCTTTCAATAACCAATCCGTTCCAATGTAATAGCTTGAAGAAAGAGTTCTTGTTGTATCATCTTTGCCTATTGAAACGCAAACACAATCTTCCCTTCCCTTAAAGAGAATTGGGTTTATGAAATCATGTTCACATGCAGATATATCAACATTATAAGAATGTTCTGAAAATTCCCTGTTTAATAGAAGTTTAGACATTTAAGTTGTCAATTTCATTTTTAGCAGTCTCTAATAAAACTCCGTCCTTTAAATACTCTTTAAGGATTGGTTTTATTTCGTACAGTAGCTTCATTTGCAGTTTAGTGTCATCTTCTGCAAGGAAATAACTATGTCCAATTAATATGTCATTTATCTTAAAATCAGGCGAAGTGTGTGTAGTAAAAATTGCCTTTACCGATTGAAAGAGTGTTTTCGCTGTGTCAGAAATAATAACAGATTCATCAGGCAAAACATCTACAAATGCAAATCGTCTGCGGATAGCATAGTCAATATGACCCACAGAACGGTCTGCTGTGTTCATAGTTCCAATAATGTATAAATTTTTAGGAAGAATTATTTCATGTTCATTTTCGTATTTATACATGCTTGTAACTTCTTCGCCACGATATTCCAAAGCATAAATCAGTTCGCCTAATACTGCAGGTAGATTTGCTCTGTTGATTTCGTCAATAATCAGAACATAGTTTGCGTTAGGATTATCCTTTGCTTTTTGTGCAAACTCTGCTAATATTTTATTTTCAGTTTTATATTCAATTCCTTTATCTCCTGTAGATGCCACGATACCTCTCACAAAATCTTCATAAGAATAAGCTGGATGAAACTGTATAAGCTGGTATTCACCTTTTGAAATTACTGTTTGGTTTGTGTCAATATCCTCTCCAGTTTTTAAATTAAAATTATCAAAAAGGAAACGCATGAACTCAAAAGCATCAACATCCTTTTTGAATTCTTGATTTTTTAAATTGAATAACTCGTTCAATTTTTTATTCTTCTCAAACTTGGTTAAGCTAGTAGAATTAACACCAAACAATTTTAGTGCATTATCCAATGCTTCCCTGCCGTTTATAGGAAAAAATTCGTCAGGGAAATAGGAATTCAAAATTTTAAGCAAAAAACTATCACCATAATACTCCATTGCACTATCTGGATTTTTTGCTTTAACAACTTTTTGCAAAAGCTCAGCAATTTTTTGCATTGCTTCATCGTCGCTATCTATATCCTTTACAAGCTTACCGTATTTTTTGTAATCTTCTTCATCTTTACTCCAATAGATTAAATATGAACGGGCACTTCCAGGAGAATACTTGCCCAATGATTTAAGTCCAGTTTCTATCCACCAGCAAAAATTATTTCTGTCTCCTTTTCCTGCACAATAATCATCTAAAGTCATTTCTTTTAAACTGTCAATCGGGAATTTTTGCTGAAAATCTTTAAGTAATTTCTCTCTATTTGTCTTCTCTGTTTTTCTTTGCTCATTGTTCGGGTCAAATGTCGAAAAGAAATTATTAATAATTGCAATTGGATTGCCAACAGTATTTGGTTTAATTAAATCTTCAGCTAGAATTTTGGCAAGCCTTGTTTTGCCTGTCCCGGGCGGACCTTGCAATATAATTTGATGCTTATATAGTAATACGTTTTTAGTTTCAGTCATAAGTCTTTTGCTAATTATATTGTTATACCATGAAGTTATTGATATGTTTGATTCCGCATCTTCATTGTCTGTGTTGCATCTTGTTAGAGTTCCTCGCGGAGAAACGTAGTAATTGTATTCAGGCTTGTACCAATCAAGAACTTTCACTTTTCTTCTTCTCTCAAACCAATCTAAAACTCCTGTCTCGTCTGCATATTCATAGTCGCCTGTAACTTCAACTAATGCGATTAAATTACTAGCTCTTTTTATTGCTACAATGTCACCTACTTGCATTTTATTTTCAAAGAAATCTTGTTGGTTTCTTTTTTCATCCCATTCGCCTAAACCGATGAGTCCTAGAGTTTGTAATAATTCTTTTTCCTTTCCCCAATTTTGGTCGTTAGGGTGAAGTTGCATATGCCAGTAGTTCATTTCCTGTTATGATGTTTAAAAAATGTGATTCGTCTCGAAAGGATTACCAGCAACTTGCCAATTGGCCGTGTTCTAGTTCTATATTACTTTGATTTTTAAAAATTAAATGTACAAATAATACTTGATTACCACACTTATCAATAACTCATTCCAATTATTTCAGATCACCTACTTCCTTCATTTTCAATCTACTTACGGGGGTAGTCCTACCCCGTTTACCCAACCAATATCAGCCATTGGACAAATTTTTGCAGTTATTTCCTTTTATACTACTGGTTAAAAATGTAAGAAAGAAAATATGAGCAACAGTGTATATCAAATCAACAAAGGCATCAACAAGCCCATTGAGTTTAAGGGATTGAAGGCACAGTACATCTGGTACTTAGGGGGAGGGCTTGTTGCCTTGTTGATATTCTTTGCCATCATTTATATCTGCGGCGTAAATGTATTTATTTGTTTGGCTTTAATTGTTTCCCTGTCAACCACATTATTCATGTATGTATATAAACTCAGCCGTACTTACGGCGAATTTGGCTTAATGAAAAAGGTAGCTAAAAAAGCTGTGCCAAAGGTCATTAAAAGCTATTCAATAGTTCTTTTAAAAAAGCAATTACTTAAATGAAAAATCTGCTCGACATATTACCCGTTTATGGAGTGGAACATGATGCTATTCTTTCAAAAATAGGAGATATAACTGTTGTATTTAAAGTTGAACTGCCGGAATTGTTTACGATGAGTAACGACGATTATGAGGCATTTCATCACTCCTGGATTAAGGCGATAAAAGTATTGCCTGTTAATGCTGTTTTATATAAACAGGATTGGTTTACAGAAGAAAAATATAGTGCCGATTTCTTAAAAGAAGACACCAGCTTTTTAAGCAGAAGCAGTGAACGGTTTTTTAATGAACGGCCTTATTTGAATCATGAATGTTTTATCATGCTGACAAAGAAACCAGCAAATCGCAAAGCATCTTCTTCTATATTTTCAAGTTTACTGAAAAGAACAATAGTACCCGAAGAAACATTACAGCTAAAACATTATCAGGAATTCATTAATAATGTTGGCCAGTTTGAAAAAATATTATCTGATAGTGGTTTTATTTCATTTACCAGATTAAATAACGGAGACCTTATTGACTTAATTGTAAAGTATTTGAATTTGCAAACAGATGAAAATATAGTTAGGGATATTGAATTTAAAGATGAATGGAAGATAGGAGAAAACTATTGTCAGCTTTACACCATGGCCGATGCTGAATTTGTTCCCCCGTTATGCGGCTCCAGGATAAACTATGATAAATACTCCACCGATAAAACAAAGTTTAGCGTTGGTTTTGCTTCACCCATTGGTCAACTCCTTTCCTGCAATCACATTTACAGCCAGTATGTTTTTATTGATGATGTGCAGAAGACCATACAAAAATTAGAAAGTAAAAGATTAAGGTTGCAGTCCTTGTCAGCCTACAGCCGGGAAAATTCAATCGCAAAAGATTCCACAGATAATTTTTTAAATGAAGCTATCGGAGAACAAAGGCTGCCCGTAAAAGCACATTTTAATTTGCTGGCCTGGACTGATAATAAAGAACATCTAAAAGTAATCAGAAACCTTTGCTCGTCTGCTCTCACTCAAATGGATGCTACTCCCAAGCAAGAGACTGAGGGGGCGGCCCAGATTTTTTGGGCAGGCATACCGGGCAATGCGGCTGATTTTCCAATGAACGACACTTTTGATACTTTTTCGCCGCAGGCTTGCTGTTTTTTTAATTTGGAAACCAACTACCGTTCTTCGGTAAGTCCTATAGGGATCCGTTTGGGTGACAGGCTAAGTGGTAAGCCGGTTCATGTGGATATTTCAGATGAGCCGATGGATAAGGGTATCTGTACCAATCGGAATAAATTCATTTTGGGGCCGTCCGGTAGCGGAAAATCTTTCTTCACCAACCACATGGTAAGGTCATACTACGAAAAAGGCACACATATTGTACTAATAGATGTCGGTCATTCCTACAAAGGCTTGTGCGATATGGTGGGTGGCTACTATTTCACTTACTCCGAAACCAAACCAATCAAGTTCAACCCTTTTTGTATTGGCGAAGGAGACACTTTAGATACAGAAAAAAAGGAAAGTATAAAAACCCTTTTACTGGCCCTTTGGAAGAAAGATAACGAAACCTATAACCGCAGCGAATACGTTGCCCTTTCAAATGCCCTGCAATTATATTTTGATAAAGTGGAGAATGATAAGGAATTATTTCCCTGCTTTGATACGTTTTATGAATTTTTGAAAGACGAATTTGTAAGCATATTGAAAGGCGATAATGTAAAGGACAAAGATTTTGATGTTTCTAATTTTTTGTATGTACTGAGGCCATATTACAAGGGTGGTGAATTTGATTATCTGTTGAACGCAAAAGAGAACCTGGATTTATTGCAGCAACGGTTTATAGTGTTTGAATTGGATAATATAAAAGACCATCCGATATTATTTCCTGTGGTAACAATCATTATCATGGAAGTATTCATCAGCAAAATGAGAAAGCTGAAAGGCATCCGAAAAATGATTTTGATTGAAGAAGCCTGGAAGGCAATTGCAAAAGAAGGAATGGCAGAATACATCAAGTATCTTTTTAAAACTGTAAGAAAGTTTTTTGGTGAAGCAATTGTGGTAACGCAGGAAGTAGAAGATATCATTAGTTCTCCGGTTGTTAAGCAAGCCATCATTAATAACAGTGACTGTAAAATATTATTAGATCAAAGTAAGTATCAGAATAAGTTTGATTTAATTCAGGAATTATTGGGATTGACAGAAAAAGAAAAGGCTTTGGTGTTGAGCATCAATAAGGCCAATGATCCGACTAAAAAGTACAAGGAAGTATTTATATCATTAGGTGGCGTGTTAAGTAAAGTGTACCGGACAGAAGTTTCGCCGGAAGAATATCTGGCTTATACAACAGAAGAAAAAGAGAAAGTAAAAGTGCAGGCAGCAGCTTTGAAGTTTGGAAGTATTGAAAAAGGTATTGTATCATTAACAACTTAAAATAATACTATGAAGTACTTAATTATTTGTTTGCTCCTTTTTGTAGCTGCCTGTAGTGGCTCTAATAATAACGTTGATTTAGATGGGGTTTATACTGCTTCCTTTGGACATGAATTCGCAAAAACGGAAGACACCTTAATCGTCAAAAAAGCAAATGATGGAAATGGCGTTTATCAAATCACCAGGCATTCAGGCGTTATCAAAACAATGGATGGCAAAATATTTCCAAAAGAAATACTTACCGATACCTGGACATCCGAATACAATGCAGATAAGCATATACTCACAGAATTAAAGGATGGAAAAACGTTTATTTGGGACAGTAATAAACTTACCCTGCAATTTGGAGAGACGACCTATAAGAAGATAAGTGGTTTGTAAATATGTGTGCGACTCTTAGTGTGAAATATAGTTGTGAAAATGAAAATGTGGAGTATGAAAAAAATATTAATCATCGTTAGCATCGTCTTGTCAACAAGCATTGCGCCAATACAACATACCAATGCACAAATACCGATTTCAGAAATTATTAAAGCGGCTGTAAAGAAAGTAATCAAGGCAGTGGATTTAAAAATCCAGCGGTTACAAAATAAAACCATCTGGTTGCAGAATGCACAGAAGACTTTGGAAAATAAAATGTCAAAACTAAAGTTGACAGAAATCAGTGACTGGAGTAAAAAGCAAAAGGATTTGTACGATAAATATTTTGATGAGTTGTGGAAAGTAAAAAATGTCATCAGTTCTTACCAGGCGGTTAGAGATATTATTAAAAAGCAGGTTCAGTTGGTTCAGGAATATTCAAAAGCATTTAATCGTTCTAAACAGGATAGGAATTTTACGGCAGATGAACTCACCTATATGCAAAGAGTATATACTGGCATTTTGGATGAAAGTATTAAAAATATTGACCAAATTCAATTAGTGATTAATGCTTTTGCAACGCAGATGACAGACGCAAAACGCCTGGAAATAATACATACAGCCGGTGATAATATTGAACAAAATATTACTGATCTGCGACAATTCAACCAGCAAAACATTATTATAAGTTTACAAAGGTCGAAAGAAAAGAATGATATTGATGTAGTGAAGAAACTCTACGGGATAGAGTAATAATTTTTAGTGAAAGCGAAAATGTGGATTATGAAAAAATTATTGATAATATCTATTATGGTATTGTGTGCGGAAAACCTATCTGCACAAACCTCGTCCGAATGGTTCCGGCAAAAAGCCACTCAAAAAAAATACCTGCTTCAACAGATAGCAGCACTGCAAGTTTATTCAGGCTATTTATCTAAAGGTTACTCCATTGCTAAAAATGGACTGACTACAATCAAAAGTATTAAAAATGGTGACTTACTCCAGCATAGTAATTACTTCAATTCACTGGTAACGGTCAATCCTCAAATCAAGCGATATAAGAAAGTGGCCGACATTATTGCCATGCAGGTAAGCATTTCAAAGCAGTCAGGCAATGCTATCAAAATTTTTAGAAACAATCATTATTTTACACCAACAGAGATTAACTATTTACAAGACATATTCAATACGCTATTATCTGACTGTGCCAAAAACCTTAATGAATTGTTGAACCTCATTACAAATGGAAACTTGCAGATGAAAGATGATGAACGTATTAAGGCAATAGACAAAATATACCTTGATATGGAGGATAAGCAACAGTTTATCCGGGCATTCAGCAATAATGCAGCAGGCTTATCCATACAGAGAAGTAATGAGGAAAATGATATAATTATTTCTAAAAAACTAAATGGTTTAAAATGAAAAAGTGCATTGTGATGGTATGGGTTATCCTATTTTCTTTCTCAGGCCAGGTTGTATCTCAATCTACCGAAATCCAGCAGCTATTACTGAATGTAGAAAAACTAGCTCAATTAAAGAAGATACTCAGTAATATGAAAAAGGGTTATGAAATTGTGAGCAATGGTTACAACGCTATCAAAGATATTTCCAAAGGAAATTTTAACCTGCATGAGGCTTTTTTAGATGGCTTAATGCAGGTAAGTCCCACAGTAAGAAAGTATCAAAAAATTGGAGAGATAATCATATTTCAAACTCAATTAGTTAAGGAATACAAATCGGCGTTTAGAAGGTTTGGTGCATCCAATCTTTTCAATGCAAATGAAATAAAGTACATGGGTAATGTGTACACAAACCTGTTTAATAAAAGTCTTCAAAATCTGGATGAATTGACAATGGTAATAACCGCAGGAAAATTGAGAATGAGTGATGATGAACGATTGAATGCAATTGACAGGATACACAGTGACATGAGTGATAAATTAGTGTTCCTGAGAACTTTTAACAAAGAAAACAATGTGCTTGCAATACAAAGAGGTAGGGAGATGGTTGACACCAGAGTATCTAAAAAATTGAATGGATTATAGTGTAAATGCAATTAAATAGCGAGTATGAAAAAGTGTGTAAGAGTAATTGCCGCATTAACGATGGCAGTAATGATGCCCAATATATTATTTGCCCAAAGTGGTGGATTCGCAGATGATATTAAAAGCCTGCACCAGGTATTAGAACAGTTATATACAGAGATGCTGCCATTGTGCAGCAAGCTGATTGGTGTTGGCCGTGGTATAGCAGGTTTTGCAGCCACCTGGTATATTGCAAATCGTGTATGGCGGCATATCGCTAATGCTGAGCCAATAGATTTCTATCCTTTATTCCGCCCTTTTGTATTGGGCTTTGCGGTTATTATTTTCCCTTCAGTCATTGCAATGATCAATGGTGTTATGAATCCAACAGTTACCGGAACGGCAGCGATGGTTACTGATTCTAATAAAGCCATTGAAGTGTTATTGCAAAAAAAAGAAGAAGCCATCAAGCAATCAGATGTGTGGAAAATGTACGTTGGCGAAACAGGCAGTGGCGACAGGGATAAATGGTACAAGTACACGCACATAAACGAAGACCCATCGAAAGAAGGCTTCTTTGCCAGTGTAGGAAATGATATAAAGTTTGCCATGGCCAAAGCTTCCTACAATTTTCGCAATTCCATTAAACAATGGATGAGTGAAGTGTTGAGGGTGTTGTTCGAAGCAGCATCACTTTGCATCAATACTATCCGGACGTTTTATTTAATCGTGCTTGCCATATTAGGCCCACTTGTTTTTGGCATAGCAGTCTTTGATGGATTTCAACATACGTTAACTGTTTGGATAGCGAGGTATATCAATATCTTTCTTTGGCTGCCAGTCTCTAATATTTTCGGAAGCATCATTGGTAAGATTCAGGAAAATATGCTGAAGGTGGATATTGCCCAGGTGCAGGATTATGGCGATACTTTCTTTTCATCAACGGATACTTCATACTTAATTTTTATGATTATTGGTATCGTAGGATACTTTACCGTGCCGAGTGTAGCAAATTATATTGTTCACGCCGGTGGTGGTAATACGTTGCTTTATAAAGTGACAAGCCTAACCTCAAATAGTTCCAGAAATATTATGAGTACTGCTTCATCAGGTGCCGGTATGGTTGCTGATTCATTTGGAAATGTCAGGTCAAATACAGTTGGCAGTATGGCTTCCAATGGAGTAAGCAGCGGCTATTTTAATGAAAGTGGCGGCAACAAATCAAATGGTTATATGCAGGATAAATTATCAGGAAAATTATAAGCTATGTTTAAAGAAACAAAAAATATTGATTCATCATTCAGGCACATTAAGGTGTTCACGTTTCTTGTTGTGGCAGGCTGCTTTTTACTATGCGGTTTTGTGTTGTATAAAAGTTATGAATTGTCTGCAAGGGTACAGGATAAAATATACATACTCGCTTGCGACCAGGCTATGGAAGCTTTCGCTTCTAAAAGAAAAGACAACTTAGTGGTGGAAGCGAAGAGCCATATTAGTTTATTTCATACCTATTTCTTCACACTTGATCCGGATGATAAAGTGATAGAAAAAAATATTTCAAAAGCTCTATATATGGCGGATGCTTCAGCAAAAAAACAATACAATAATTTAAAAGAAACAGGTTACTACGCTAACATTATCGCTGGTAATATCAGCCAGCAAATTTCTATAGATAGCATTACAGTAAATACTAAGTCGGAGCCTTATTTCTTTCATTGTTATGGTACAGAAAGAATAATCAGGCCCAATAGTATTGTTACCCGGAATTTAATTACACAGGGTTATTTAAGAAACGTTTCCCGGTCAGATAATAATCCACATGGTTTTTTGATCGAACGATGGGAGACGTTGGAAAATAAGGATATTAAAACAGAGAACCGATGAAACTATTTAAAAGAAAGGAAGACCAGGTAAACATAGCTGATAAAGCAGCTACCGGTATTGCCAATGGGATACTAAAATCACAACGTTGGTTTGCGAATATTTTGGAAAGCCTGACCAACAAATGGAAACAAAAACAGCAATGGATTTTTCTTTATGCGGTCTGCCTGTTATTTGGAGGATTGAGCATTACAGCAATGGTAAACTCTTTTAAAACGGGAGCAAACTCTAATACACTTATGCCTAAATCCATTACAGTTCCTAAAAATATTTATAAAGGGGATCAGGCATTTATAATAACAGAAAACGAATTTCAAAAAGTGCAGGAATATAAACGGACACACCCTAACCTTATAAATGAAAGGCCTGGTTTATTTGACAGTCTTGTACTTATTGAACAAACCTATTATTCACAAAAAAAATAAAACTATGAAAGAGAAACATTCAGCTAAGTTTTTAAGGCAAAGGAAAATGATGTTGGTCCTGCCGGTATTAATTATTCCATTTGTAACAATGGGATTCTGGGCGTTAGGAGGTGGACAAGGACAGGCCAAAAACAATCTTTCAGATATTAACAATGGGTTAAATCTGCAACTGCCCGATGCCGTTTTTAAAGATGATAAAAATGCAGATAAGCTTTCATTTTACAATGAAGCAGATGCTGATTCTTTAAAACGGGATGAACTTTTACGTAATGATCCCTATTATAAAGATTCCATTATCAGCAGACGCAATACCATCATGTCTGACACTGGAAATTTGGGAAGTATCACTCCATCTTATGGAGGATTGAATCAATCTCCTTACAATAAAACTGCGGATGCTAACGAGCAACGGATTTATCAAAAGATAAATGAGATCAATAAACAAATAAATAAGCCTGATATTGGTACTCAAACCAATAGTAATCCCAATCAGCCTAATACAAATAACGATAGCAATGAACAGTTTTCAAGTGAAGTGGACAGGCTACAGGATATGATGCAGCAGATGAATGGCAGCCCGGAGGCTGATCCGGAAATGCAGCAGTTAAATGGCACGCTGGAAAAAATATTAGACATACAGCATCCTGACAGAGTAACGGAAAAGCTTAAAGAAAAATCATTGAAAAACAAGGAACAAGTTTTTATCGTTACCAAACAAACCGCGAAAAACAATATCAGTTTGCTTGACACCGGCAAGAGTAAAAAAGATACTGAAAATAAATTTTTCGGTGCAGAAGAGGATGCAGATTCCGAAGAACAAAATTCCATTGAAGCAGTAGTTCATCAAACTCAAACATTAGTAAATGGTGCCGTAGTAAAAATGC
>Ga0307373_10012783_pt1 | contig 11859 bp, 11 predicted proteins | sample OX2MG_FD_202534 | JGI IMG/M metagenome (GOLD analysis project Ga0307373, IMG submission 202534) | Soil microbial communities from Risofladan, Vaasa, Finland - OX-2 | ecosystem: Environmental > Terrestrial > Soil > Coastal area > Acid sulfate soil | place: Finland: Risofladan, Vaasa | collected...
GACCGTCCGGTACACTCGATGGCCTCCGCTGGGGAGTGGCCAAGTGGTAAGGCAGCTGATTCTGGATCAGCCAATCAGAGGTTCGAATCCTCTCTCCCCAGCCAATCCGAATCTCCAATTCGATTCGGGCGTTTTCGGGTGCGTTCGACCAGTGGATAACTCCACCGCCCGTCACGCGCTCAATCGATGCTGAGCATCGGGTTTGCGGGCAAGTTCGATCAATATATTTGCCGGCACGTGCAACAAGAAAAGGGCCCTCACCATGGCCGCACGACCCATCAAGGGAGCGGCGACGTCGCCGCTCAGGCTCCTCGCCGACGACTACCTGAGCAGCTGCCGCGCCCGGGGCCTCTCACCCCGCAGCGAGCACCAGTACACCTACTCCCTCTACTCAGTGTTCTTCCCCTGGTGCGAGCGCGAGGGCATCACCGACCTCGCCCAGCTCGACCGCCGCGCGGTCGACCGGTTCACCTCGGAGCTGCTCGCCCGCACGACCGCAGCCGGCCAGCCGCTCTCCAAGCACAGCGTCGCCACCTACATCCGGCCGATCCGGCTGCTCCTGAACTGGGCGAGCCGGGAAGGTGAGGAGGTCAAGGCCAAACCGCAGGTGCCGCGTCGGGAGCGCCCGATCCGCGACGTCCTGAGCCGCGCCGAGCTCGACGAGCTCGAGCGAGTGATGCCCCACGAGCGGGACAAACTGATCATCCGGATCTTCGCCGACTGCGGCCTCCGACTCGAGGAGCTCACCCGCCTCGACGCGGGTGACCTGATCCGCGGAGGCCGCCAGGTACACCTCCGGGTGCATGGCAAGCGCGATCGGATCCGGGACGTGCCGCTGCCACCGAATCTGGTCCGGCGCGTCGAACGGCTGATCGCCAGCCGCCCGGTTGGGCGCACCTCCGACGCGATCTTCCTGTCGCATCGACGGCGAGGTCTCGGTGACTACGACGCGCTGACCACTGGCGGTGTCTACCAGGTCGTAAAGGAGGCCGTGGCACGGGCCGGGACTTCCAAGCGAGTGTTTCCACACCTACTCCGACACTCCTGGATGACCGAGATGTTGCGCTGCGGCATGAACCCGATTCAGCTCTCGTTCATCGCCGGCGCGTCGACTGAAGTGATCGCCAAGAACTACGCGCACCTGACCAGAGACGACGCGTATGAAGCCATGATCCGGGCGCTTGGCGGGGCGTCGGCAGCGGACGGTCACAGGTGATCGCAGAGCCGGTCACGCGGAGGCGCCCGCTGCGGTTGGAGAAGAGCTGCGTCATGACCGCGATGGCGCCAGCGCACCGACTTACAACGAGTACGGGCTGTATGGTGCTGGCGGCTCGTGGCGGATACTCGCTGAGTCTTCTACGTACCGAGTGTGTGTCATGACATCCGGCCGTGCCAGGCACATCCGCCGACGAACGTGCCGCGCGCGATATCAATCCGGCGGCGAGTCGGAAAAGTGTAAGCGTTCTGTGAGCGAATCGCGCATATCCTGAGAGGACCATGCGTTTACAGCTCGCATCCCAACTCACACCTGTCTCCAAAAACGATACCCGACAAAGCAAAACCGTCGATGTGACTGGGATGGCGACCGTTCATGAGCAGTACGTTGATAACGGTGCCCCGCGCGTGAGTGCGGCGTTGGGGCAGTAATGCGCGAACACAGCCCCACTGCATGAGCGTATGCCTCGACACCGGCCGGCTAAGGACTGAGATGGCACGTCGCGGTTGGGTCTCCATCGACCTGGCGCGAGAAGCGCGACTCAGTCCGGCCACCGTCAGCACTGCGCTGTCTGGTAAGCCAATTTCCGCTCGGTCCCTCGCGCTTATGGCTGCCGCGCTGATGCGTGCTCCTACGATCGACATCATCGACTCGTTGTGCAGGAGCTCCGACGAGCGCGAGAGTCTTCGGTTCTCTCGACCCCAGGAGCCTAGGGGTGCCTCAGCGACTCCTTAGTGGTTGCCGGCGCCCAATTCGGAGGCGTCGGCTGGATCCGGGTCTCGCTGCAGGCGTTCATAGGACACGCGTACCAGCTCCGAAATGGCCGCGGCATCCCGATGTGACAATCTTGGATCGCTGTGCAACTGTGACGAGACCACCACAAGCGTTTCGGGTCGCTCGCTTGCCCGTCGTGATGCGCGGATGAAGAGCTCGGCCGGAAGATTTGCCCACGCAAGGAGAGCGGAAAGTCCATCGACATCAGGATGTCGACCGTGGCCCATCCGCGTCAGCGTCGACGGTGCCACACCTGCTTCTGCCCCGAGCTGACGCCACGAAAGCCCTCGGACCTGCCTCTCGGCATCGAGCGCTGCGTGGAAGGCGGGCAGATCAAAATAGGTGCGAGTGCGGCTCGGATTGTTGCTAACTTGCAACAACGCTCCTCTTATGATATGGTCTAATCGCAACAGCGTTCGAGTATCGCAACACTATTTGGAGAGTATACATGGATCAGCCGGAGCGCACTCGCGAAGTGCACATCCACGTCAACGAGAGACCGGTCATCCTCGGCACCCACGAAGCAACGGGCCTCGTGATCAAGGAAACCGCGATCGCTCAGCACGTCCCAATTCAGTCCGACTTCGTCCTCAGCGAGGAACTGGGAGGACACCGCAGCAAGGTGGTCGGCGATGAGGACAAGATCGACGTAAAGGAAGGTTCGCGATTCCTTGCTATCCCGCCTGACGACAACTCCTGACCCATGCTTCCCGACGTTGCTACGGCGTTGGAGCAGATCAAGGCCAATTTCCCAAGCTGTCCAATCGTTCTGCGTGACGACGGCCAGGGCGGCTGTGTTGTGATCCTTGAGGATGTACCGTTCGGCCCCCTGTTCACTCCGCCGTCGAGCTGGGTAGGCTTCCACATTACGTTCGCCTACCCAAATGCGGACGTGTATCCGCACTATGTCCGCTCCGAGCTTAGTCGGACGGATGGCGCGGCAATCCCTGCTGCAACACCGGCGACATTTGAAAACCGCCTAGCGCTGCAGATCTCACGGCGTTCGAATCGCCTCAACCCGCAGACGGATACGGCAGCGCTCAAGCTGCTCAAGGTCCTGCGTTTCTTGGGAGTGCCGGTGTGACTGGGCCTTGGACCTTGACGTTTCCAGCTGACCTCGCTGCTCAGCTGCATGCTCACCTGTTTCCGGGTGATTCGGACGAGCACGGGGCAGTGATCGGTGCCGCCGTCGCAAGGACGCCGCACGGCACCCGTCTACTCGCCCGCGATATCCTGATCGCGGAGGACGGCGTCTCGTACGTCGAAGGCCGACGCAGCCATCGGACGCTATCCGCAGCCTTCGTACGTGAGGCGATCCTTCATTGCCGCGAACAAGGGCTCGTGTATCTGGCGGTCCACAATCACGGAGGGAGCGATAGAGCCGGATTCTCACCGGTCGATCTCGCCTCGCATCGCCGTGGCTATCCGACCCTTGTCGACATCAATCTCGGAATGCCTGTTGGCGCGTTGGTATTCGCAGAGAACGCGATGGCTGGCGAGTTATACCTCGCCGACGGGTCCGTCGAGCGGATCTCCCACGCTGTTGTACTAGAGGGTGTTCGCCGCGAGCTTCGGTCCAACCCTCGGAAAGCGCGCCCTAGCGCTTCGGCCTTCGACCGTCAATCGCGCCTGTTTGGTGACGTGGGGCAAGAGATCTTGGGAGAACTGCAGGTCGCGATCATCGGCGCTGGCGGAGTGGGCTCGGTCCTGGTCGAACTTCTCGCGCGTTTGGGTGTCGGTCGCTTCATCATCGTCGACCCGGACGTCGTCGAAGTATCCAATCTCTCACGGCTGATCGGCGCGCATCCAACCGATGCTGGAGGCGGGATCAGCAGCATCGGCCGGCGCTCGCGCAAACGTCCGCTGCGAAAGGTCGACCTCGCTAGCCGTGTGATTGCGAGCGCGAATCCAGACGCTCAGATCGTGCGCCTCTACGCTGATCTCCAGGACCCCGCAGTGGCCACTCAGCTGATCGGCTGCGACTATCTCTTTCTCGCCGCTGATTCAATGCAGGCGCGATTGGTCTTCAATGCGCTCGTGCACCAATACCTCATTCCTGGCGTGCAACTTGGGGCGAAAGTCTCGCTCGACATGCAAACGGGACGGGTGCTCGACGCATTCAGTGTCATCCGACCGGTGCTCCCCGGCGTTGGATGCTTGTGGTGTAACGAGCTAATCTCGCCGGGTGGGTTACAAGCGGAGTCGATCGGTGAGGATGAACGCCAGGGCCAGCATTACATCGACGACCCAGTTGTTATTGTGCCAAGCGTCGTTACTCTGAACTCGGTGGCCGCGGCGCATGCAGCAGATGACTTCCTCTTTTGGGCTGTCGGTCTCGCAACGGATCCAAGCAGAGACTACCTAGTGACGCAGCCGCGCAATAGATCCGTGCGATTCGTCATGCCACGGCGCGATCCAAACTGTTCCGAGTGTTCGCGGGTCGGGCGCTTCGCACGCGGCGACAATCTGCGCTTGCCAACACGGCAATCGTGAATGGACAGCGGGCGTTCTTCCTATGCTCTCCCGAGTCGTTCGGGTAAGGTGATTCGTGGTGGCTAGAGCAATCCGCCCTTCGAAAGACAAGCTGTATGCGCAGGCGCAGGCTGCGATCGAGGATCTGCGCTGTGATGTCGACTTTTTCCAGCGCTACCAGTACATCGCGGAGCTTCCATCGACATTCGAGCCAGAAAGTGATGAAGCCGTGCTTCGCGCCGTCTGCAGATTTCTGCTAGGCCTCAACGCTGATCATTCGGCGTGGGTATATGGAGTGGATCACGATCGCCGTCTAGTGTACGTGGTCGCCTCGGGCGGCCCGCTCGGTCGACCTGCTGTCGAGCATCTGACGATCGGCGCAGCGACGACGATGGGCGGATGTGTGCAGCATGCGACAGCGCGCCTCATTGTCGATTGCACCGCGGAGCAAGGCTACCCTCGCTCGGACGAGGAGCCGACAACAGGATCGGTTATCTGCGTACCGATCGTTGCGGACGCCACATGCGCCGGGGCTATTCTGTATCACGCTCAGACTTCCGGAAGTTTCGCATCACGCGACCTCGAGCAGTTGCGTAGCTTGGCCACCGTAGCGGGGGTGACAATCTCTGCCATCCGCCAACGCAAGCACGCTGAGTGGCTTGCCACTCACGACGAGCTGACGACGTTGCTGAATCGGCGTGGAGTGGAATCTGAGTGCGAACGTATCGAGGCCGCCGATGGGGAGGTTCGGGTCGTGCTCTTCATGGATATCGATAAGTTCAAGGCGATCAACTCGAGCCACCTCCATGCAGGCGCAGACCAAGTCTTGCGGGAGGTCGCGCTGCGGTTTCAAACCGCCTGCGGCGCCTCCGCCACGGTCGGGCGTTGGGGTGGTGACGAAATGATCGCAATCGTTAGCTTGGCCGAAGCCAACGCGGTCAGGATGGCAGAGCAGATTGTTGAGAGCTTCCGCTCGGCTCCCACCGTAGGCGGGACCATAACGGTCACAATCGGAGGCACGATCTGGAAAGCCGGAGAGAGCTTGCTCGTCGCAGCGAACCGTGCCGACACTGCGATGATGCGTGGAAAGGAAGCGGGGCGTGACCGTGCCGAGTTCGAGACATGAGACGCCCAGCACGTGTGCTACGTTCATCGCCGCTCATCCCTAAGGAGGCCGCTGTGGACGACCAGACACCCGCTGATCGGCTTCGCACGAACGAAATCACATATGAGCAGTACCGGAAGCAGGTGCGTGCCCCTGTCGAGAAGCTTCTCAGGCGAGCGGATGAGGTGGCTCGGCGCCTAGAGAAGGCATCACAGGATTCGGGCGCAGAGTCCACGAGCCGGTAAGGTCCCCAACCCAGGACCTTCGCGGGTCCGGCCGGTTCGCCCCGATGATCCTCGGCTTCGCTAGCTTCGAGCTAATCCACACCGGTTTTTATCGAGTTGTCCACGGCGTCCCGCTGTCGTCGGCGATCTCGCACCGTTAACGCGTCTGTCGGGCTGGCGGTAGACGATTCTGATACCGAATGGTCGGAGGAGCGAGCGCTACCACGGCGCGACGTCGGGTGACATCTCCTGCTCGCGCTCGAACTCCAGCTGCGAAGCTTCCAGCTGCGCATCGATCTCGGGGGTGAGCCAACTGGCGACGGCCTTGCCCTCGAGGTTACGCGGCCCGCCGGCGGCGTCCTCCGCGTTGATGCGGTCCACCGCGCGGGCAAGCCGCTCGTGCGCCACCTCGTCGGACATGCCCCTCTCACGCAACCAACCGTGCGCCTGGTCGTAGGCACGCTGAGCCACCAGGCGGTCGATCTCCTCCCCGGCCTCCACCCGGGTCGCCTCCTGGGCCAGCTCGGATCCACCGAGCATCTCGACTAGGGCGCGCTGCCGATCGGTTGCCAGCTCCCGGAGGTCGTCCTCGAGGGTGACCCGCTCGGTCGTCTCATAGCGCTCCGGGTAGTCGAGTGCCGACTCCTTCAACTCGCTACGGGTCCACGCCTGCACGGTGCGCTCCTCCGCGGATCGGCTTGTTTCCCTCCAGTGCTCGACGCCGAGGGTGTCCCGCTCCGGCGGCTTGGACACCTCGTAGTAGTGGGTGGCCAGGGTGGCGCGCGACATCGCGGTGTATGCCCATTCACGGCTGGCACCCTCGGATCCCACCACCAGGGCGATGTCGGCGGTCATCCCCTGCGCCTTGTGCACCGTCAGCGCGTACCCCCGGTCGATGGCGTCGTAGTGGGTGGTGTCCAGACTCAGCTGGCGCTTGTCCGGTCGCTCCAGGGTGAGCGTCTGACGCTCGACGTCGACTGCGGTGACCACGCCGCGGGTGCCGTTGCTGACCGCACCACTGCGCTCGTTGGCGAGACAGATCACCCGGTCGCCGACCTGGTACTCCTTGTCGCCCACGATGAGCGCCGGACCGTGGACTCTCCCCTCGGCCACCGACCGGGCGTGGGCCAGTTCGTTGAGGGCGGCCACCTCGTCACGACGCCGGGCGAGGATGACCGTGTCGAGACCGCCGGCCTCGAGCCGGGCGTGATCCTCGATCACCTGGACTCGCCGCTCGGCCACTGAGTGGGCGTCATGGATGCGGTCGTAGCGCTCGTACTCGCGGTACGCCTCGCGCGCCTGACCGTCGCGGAGCAGCTGCAGGGTCGCCCGCTCCCAGTCGTAGTGCTGACGGATGTTCTCGTGCAGCTCCACCCTGCCGATGTGATCGCTCAGGGTGCGCATCGGTGCGCCCGCTTCGATGGGCTGGAGCTGGAAGGGATCGCCGACCACCACCAGCTTGGCCTCGTCGCGCGCCGCCAACGACACCAGCTCGGCGAGCTGACGATCGCCGAGCATGCCCGCCTCGTCGACCACGAGCACCCCGCCGAAGGGAAGGCGCTCGACCTGGAGCTGGTGGAGCGTGGCTGCCACTGTCGTCGAGGCGATATCCGATCCCTCCTCGAGCAGCTCGGCGGCACGTCCGGCCAGGGCACAGCCGACCACCTCGACGCCGGAGGCATCGAAGGCTTCGCGGCAGACCTCCAGCGCGTAGGTCTTGCCCACCCCGGCGTCACCCTCGATCACCAGCACGCCGGCGGAGCTGAGGCAGATCTCCTGGATCATGGCCCGCTGGTCCGCGGTGAGCGTCCGACGCGTAGCCATCGCTGCCGCGACGGTGTCGGCGCGGGCCATCCCGACGCCCGCGCTGGCACGCGCTTGGGCCGTCGCCACCATGCCCTGTTCCAGGGCGAGCATCTCCGGCGTGGTGTAGCGGAGGTCATGCCCGGTCTCCCTCCAGCGCAGCATCGCCTCGCGCTCGGTCTCGCCGTCGCGGAGTCGTGGCGGGAGCGCCTCCACCGATTCACGGTCGGAGAGGATCCAGTCGACGGACGCCTCCAGCTGCTGGCGGCTCATGCCCAGGCGCGCATGGGAGGCCACGGCACGGATCAGGTCGCGGCGGGTGAAGGTCGCCTGACGGGCGGTCAGCCCGTGCACGCCGAGAATGTCCGCCGACCGCTGGACGTCGAGGCGGCGCGGCTCGAGCGCACCAGGCTCACGGCCGAACAGCGTCCGCACGGTCTCGGCGTCGAGCCCGACGCTCGCGGCACGTTCGTTCCAACGCGCGAAGAGATCCTCGGTGGCCGCCACCTCGTGCTTGCCCTCGCGGGTGTCGAGGGTGGCCACCTCTCGGCCGGAGCGTGTGGTGACGTCATACGCGGCTGCCGCGGCGTCGATCTGGAGCGACCGGCGCGAGAACTCACGCCGCTGCGCATCGGTGATGCCGACCACGGAGAAGCAGCCCTTGCCGTCGACCACCGTGGAGATGCCGAGCTCGCGGACCAGACGGTCGCGCCATTCCGCCTGGGCGATGGCGCCCGCCGCGGCGGCGTGCTGGTACAGGGGCTCACTGTGCAGCTGGCTCCAGCTCCCGTCCGGACGCTGCACCCAGGTGGGGACGGTGATGTGCGTGTGCAGCTGCGGGTCGACGGTGACGATGCCGGTGGCCGGATCGGTCACCGGGCGCGCCGTGCGGTGCACGAATTCCGGCGTGACCAGCTTCGCCCGAACCGCCTCGGTGGCCTTGATGTCCGGGTTGTACTGACGCGCCCAACCGGCGTTGGCCTGCAGATACTCGGCGGCAGCCCGGACTCCCTCGCCGTGGATGCGCAGGATGGTGGACCTAGTGCGCTCGTCGCCGAGCGCGTAGAGGATGCTCACGTCCTTGGGTGCGGACACGGTCACGTCGAAAGCGACGACCGTCTGCCTCCGCCAGTGTGTGCCGAGCTCCTCACCGGTCCGTGGATGTGTGCCGGCGAGCACCGCGGCGAAGTCGGTGTCGGTCACCTCGCCGCGCAAACCCAGCACCTCCGCACCGGGTCCGTTCCATCGTCCTGGCGACTCACCGCGGGCGGTGTAGTACTCGATCTGCTGCTGCGCAATCGCCTCGCGCAGGTACCGCACCGCCTGCTCGACGCTGGTGAGCTTGCCGATGGAAATCATCGCTGAAACTCGTCCTGCACGTGCTTCAGCGTAGGGAGAAAACGCCTACAGAGCGCTTACTTTTTCGGAACGTTTGATCTGGAAGAAATCAGCGATGCAACTGTGTGCGAGTTAGGGGCGGTGATGCGTGTGCGCGAGGTGCTGAGGACGGTGGTGGCGGGATGGCCTGCCCTAGAGGCGGCGATGCGGTTGTGGCGCGATGAGTGACATGGCAAGCTTCGGAGTGAAGCCCAGGGCGAGGCGCAGCCGCGCGGACCCTGCTGGACACCTTGCGGCGTGGCGGTAAGACGGGTGCACGAGGCGACGGCGCACGCTCCAGTAAGCGGCGCACGCTCCGCGAAGAGCGCGAGGTCCGCGAAGAGCGCGAGGTCCGCGAAGAGCGCGAGGTCCGCGAAGAGCGCGAGGCCCGCGAAGAGCGCGAGGTCCGCGAAAAGCGCAGGTTCCGCGAAGAGCGCGAGGTCCGCGAAAAGCGCAGGTTCCGCGAAGAGCGCGAGGTCCGCGAAGAGCGCAGGTTCCGCGAAGCGACGGGTGGCCCCCCCAAGCAGGGGGCCCTCCAGGGGTCATGAGGGGTATCTGCCTCCCGTCCCCAGCCTGGCGGTTTCCTGAGGCAGCTACCGCAACCAGGCGAGGGCTCCGGCGTCCCATCTTGCGCACTCGACGCCACGCGTCGAGATGGAAGCGGGTACCCTTGCCATTGCCGACAATCGGCGTCGGCTTCTACCGACTGAACAGGACGGTGTTACCGATACTGATGACGGAAGTTCTGGAGCCTGACAAAGGGCACCCATCGTTCACGTACACCGCGCCACAGCGCGAGGCGATCGAGAGCGTGGATGGCAATCTTCAAATCATCGCGTGCGCTGGCTCCGGAAAGACCCAGGTAATCTCGGAGCGCGTGGCCCAGATACTCGAGACGAAGAGCCACGCAGGAATTCGCCCAGCGAATGTGGTGGCTTTCACCTTCACTGATCGCGCCGCCGCAGCACTGAAGGATCGTATTTCGCAGCGAATCCGTGCTCGGCTCGGTGAAGTGAACGGACTGGCCGAAATGTATGTCGGGACGATTCACGGCTATTGCCTTAGTCTTCTGCAACGAAGGGTACCGAAGTACTTCAAGTACCAAGTACTCACGGACGTGCAGACACGGCTGTTTGTGGACCGGCATTCCCAGCAGTCGGGTATGGGTTCCGTCGGCATGCGGCGCTACATCGACTCGCGACGGTACATCGAGGCGATGAACATCCTGCGCGAGGGCCACATTCGATGGGACGTGCTAAAAGGTCAGCCGGTGGTACACGCGCTCGAGATGTATCGAGACTCGCTGGATAAGCGCTCGTATCTCGACTACACGAGCATCATGGAGGCGGCCGTTCAGCTCGTCGAGTCCGATCCTGACGTTCGCCAAGAGCTGGGTGGAATAGTGCGGTACCTGATCGTGGATGAGTACCAAGACATCAATCCGCTGCAAGAGCGCCTCATCAGAGCATTGCATGAACTCGGCGCATCTCTGTGTGTGGTCGGTGATGACGATCAGGCTCTCTACCAGTTCCGTGGCACCGACATTGACAACATTCTTTTGTTCGACAGGCGATACGCGCCTGTGCGGACGATTCGCATGCAAGAGAACTTCCGAAGCAGCGTCGGAATCGTCGGGTTAGCGAGGGACGTCATTCGCGAGAACGTCAAGCGTCTGCCAAAGGAAATGGAGAGCAGGAGCCACCAGTCATTTGAACGCGGAGACATCCTCTGTCAGCGCTTCGATGATCCGCCGGCAGAGGCCGAGTGGATCGCTCAACAGATCGCCGGCCTAGTCGGCCAACCGTTTCTGGACGAGGCGGGCGGCAAGCTAAGGGGGCTGACCTACTCAGACTTCGCTGTTCTTTTCCGCTCCGTGCGGGGCAACGCTGCGCCGGTGCTGGACGCGCTGCGAGGTGCCGGCCTCCCCGCCGTCGTAGTCGGTTTCAACAACCTCTTCGAGCGACCTGAAGTTAAAGCTGCTCGAGCGCTCTTCGGCTACGTAGTAGGAGAGGTAACTGCGAGTGAGTTTGCTGGACTGTGGAAGTCCAGCCAGCTCGGTTTCACCGATAAGCAGTGGGCCGCCGCTGTCGCGCTCATTAATGAGCGCCGCACCTTCTCGCCGACAGCCCGGCGGGTGACCTACACGCTGCAGCGCACTTTCCTCAATTTCCTCGCCGCTCTGGAGCTCAGGGAGGAGGAGATTCCAAGCGCTGAAGCCGAGGTTATCTTCTACAACCTTGGCAAGTTCAGCCAGGTGGTCTCGGACTACGAGCAGATCCACTTCCATAGTGAACCTCGCGAGAAGCACTCCAGCTTCTATCAGTTCCTCGTGCATCAGGCGGGGGACTACTACCCCGAAGGCGCGCAGGACAATGCTCTCGCCCGGCCGAACGCCGTCCAGGTCATGACGGTACATCAGGCCAAAGGCCTGGAGTGGCCTATCGTCTTCGTGCCAGCGCTGCTAAAAAACCGATTTCCCGCGAAGGGGCCGGGCGGAAAGTCCGTATGGCATCTACTTCCGACGGAAGCGGTCGCCAATGCAGCCGACTACAAGGGAGGCCTCGAGGAGGAGCGCCGAGTCCTCTACGTCGCCCTAACCAGAGCGCAGAAGTACCTATACACCTCGTTCGCACCCGTCGCCGACAACCAGCTGTACAGGTTGCCGTCGTCGTTCGTTAGCGAGATCACGCGCACTAACCTCGTGTTGACCAGGCCGCCTCGTCGCGAACTGCCGCCCCCGATAACGCCGCAGGCGAAGCGTGCGGTGATCAACTTGCCGCTGACGTTTAGCCAGTTCAAGTACTACCAGGAGTGTCCATACCAATTCAAACTCCGTTTTCTCTACGGATTCAATGCACCGATCGAAGAAGCGCTCGGGTACGGCAAGT
>Ga0307373_10012784_pt1 | contig 11858 bp, 11 predicted proteins | sample OX2MG_FD_202534 | JGI IMG/M metagenome (GOLD analysis project Ga0307373, IMG submission 202534) | Soil microbial communities from Risofladan, Vaasa, Finland - OX-2 | ecosystem: Environmental > Terrestrial > Soil > Coastal area > Acid sulfate soil | place: Finland: Risofladan, Vaasa | collected...
GATGGATTGGCTGGGGGCCGACTGAGACGCGATTTATGAAGCGTTCAATTCGGCCCCCTAACTCACGCTCAGACGTTGTGGATAAACCCATCCATGGCCGCGGTTTTGACGGTCGCCGCTCCTACGTTCTCCTCGAAGTTCTCGAGGTTGAAGAGCGAGAGGACGCAGCAGTGGAAAATCGGGCCTTTACCGGAGATCGGTGACGTTGCCGACAGGGAGTAGCGGACGCAGGCGCGGCCTGGCATATCCGGCGCGCCCATCTGCTGCCGGATATCAGCGTCGCCGCGCACTTTGCCCAATCCATGCGCGACCGTCTTCATGGCGGTCATACCGATGCCGGCCTTGTGCGCCTTCGCGAAGACTTCAATCACGTCCGGCGTGGTGGTAGCGCTCATCCATACCTGCATGCTGTCGATGATGCCTGAATCGATCTCCGCCTGGATGATTTCAGGATACGCCGGGTAATTCTCAGGATGGGAATGCTGCGAAACGCCGAAGTACTTCACTTTGCCTTCCCGCTTCAGCCGCTGGAACGCCTTATAGGTGCCGGTCTGGTTTTTGAAAGCGTCCACCGAATGCCAGCCGAAATGCGCGCGGAAGATATCGAAGTATTTCAAGCCCGTACGGTCCAACGCCGTTACAACCTGCTGGTACGCCTGATCTTCGTTATCCGGATTGTTGGGCGTTGAATCGACCGTCAAGTCGGTATAATAAGAGTCGCGGGGCAGCCCCTGAAACTCGGCCGGCATCGATTTCCAGTATCCTGCCTTGTGGACAAAATTCGCGCCCAGCGCCAGCGCCGGCGCATAAAGATCACGATTCCAATCGGTGGAGATGAGAACCCGGCTCACCTCCATGGCGCCCATCCGTGTTCCGAGCTTCATCCGTTCCAGCTTGCCCACGCGGTCGGCCACCAACTCCGCGGCTTCGGCCTTCTGGTGCAGCGTGAGGACTCCGATTCCCGCCAGGCCGGCTGTCGCCAGGCCGGCGCTCGCCGTAGCCTGCGACATTCGCCGCATAAATTCCCGCCTGCTCAACGGCTTTAACTCTTTATCTCCATTGCCTTCAGATTCTCTCTGCATGGGACATCGGTCCTTTCGAAAAACGGAATAGCACGCCAGGGCGTAAGTTCACCGGCAGCCGCCGCTGGCCCCCAACCCCCAATAATGGGGGCGGCGGCCGGCTTTTTTCTGCCGGAATGCAATTGACTAACTCTATCCGGGAAAGCCCGGTCTCAGCCTTCTCTTAGCGTCCACTCCCGCGCGAGGCGAGCGGAGCCGCTGAACTCGGTGGATTGGAGCAGTTGATCAAGCCGGCTGAAAAGCGTCAGTACCGGCATTGCGCACGACTCATCCCCGATCGGTTCGCCGGTCCTGGCGTCCCACCACTCCTGCCAGCATCCTTCGGGCAATTGACGCGACTTCAGCACGTGCGCCGCGTGCGCAGCCCGACCCAAAAAGGGCCCGCTGGCCGCCGCCCCCATCTGAGCCAGCGCTTCCATGCAATCCGCCGCATAACTTATCGAAAGCGACCGTTCGTCCGGGCAGAGCGGAAACAATGCCCAAGCCCACCCAACCGGCGCGGTCCGGCTCAGTATCGCATCCGCCGCCTTCATCGCGGCCAGCCACAACCGGTCTCGCTCGTCCGCATCCTCCGAAAGTGTCCATTCCAACAGCAGGCCCCGGACACGCTGCGGGAGAGCGTTGGACGGATGAGGTAGTAAGTCGGATCGCCCGGCCATTTACCCCGGAATCTCCCAGAGGATCAAGTCTCGCCCTCCTCCTCCTTCATGCGATAAATCTCGCGGGCGGCGGCGGCGTATTCGTGGTCTTTGCCCTTATCCTTGCGAGCGGTCCAATCCCCACGATAGAAGCCATCGGTCCATTTCTCTTCCGGGGCTTTGTACTCTCGATCTTCCTGGAAAGTGTAGACGACAATCGAGTGATCCGGAAGCACCGGGCAGTGATACTCACAGATGCCGCAGCCGGTGCAGAGCTTTTCGTCTACCGTCGGAACCCGCTTGGTGCGGCCCTTGTTGCCCGACGCCGTAATCGGCTGGGTGGGGTCCTTGGGCAGGCTGTCGTCAAAAACATCCCGGAATATGACCGCAGAATAGGGACAAACTTCCGCGCAAACGATGCAATCGCGGCCGCCGTTCCAGGCTACGCAGGTATTGTGGTTGACGTTCGCCAAGCCCATTTTGATCTTGTAACGCTTATCCTGCCAGGTGAATGGTCGGATGGCGTGGGTGGGACAGACATCTCCACAGGAAGTGCATTTTTCAGCGCAAGGCCCGATGCTTGGCACTAAGAGCGGCGTCCAGATTCCTTCCCATCCGGTTTCCAGCATCGCCGGCTGAAGAGCGTTCGTAGGGCACACTTTCATACATTCGGCGCAGCGGGTGCAAGCGGAGAGAAATTCTTTTTCGGGCAGCGCGCCGGGCGGGCGCATCGCCTTGTTGTTGCGGGGGTAGCGCCGCATGATTCCCTGGTAGTTGGTGGCGCTGCTCTTCGCGGCGCTGGCCCAGAGAAGACCGGCTCCAATGGCGCCTATAATTCGCCGGCGTCCCAGATCGATCCCCGGCTGAGGCTTTGGTGTCTCGATCTTGCGGTCGCGGTTCTTCGCAAAGATGAGCGCGCTGAGCGGCGCCGGGACCTTCGCCTCGATCTGGATTACGTCTGTAGGACAGATCGTTTCGCAGCGGAAGCACTGGATGCATTCGGTGATGGCGTGGGTCACCTCTTCCGTCGCCTTCGCATCCAGGTTCTCGTAGCATCCGTGGCGGCTCTGCGCCTCACACTTCTTGCAGTGGATGCAGCCATCCATGTGAACGTAATGCCGGAGCCACGCCCATCGAGAGAGCAGCCCGAGCAGGCCGCCATAGGGACAGAGGTTCCGGCACCAGAACCGCTCCTGCGTGGAGGAAAGGGCGATGATTCCCACCATAATCAGCAGGATGGGGATGCTGTTGTAGTACACCATCGTCGGCAGGTGCCAGGTCGAAATACTGATGTCGAACCGGGAGTAGGCGAAATTCCCGAGACCAATCTGATCCATGCCGCTCAGGAATCCGTTCCATACGTACGCGATCGGGCCGTAGATACAGAATGTGAATGTCCGGGTGATCAGGCTCAATGGATCTCCGAACGCCAGGATGTCCACGCCAAAGACCAGCGCGCCCAGGCCCACCAGGAGGTACACGAACTTGAAGTTACGGTACTTCCGGGTTTCGGTTCGCTTGCGATTGTAGAAAATTCGGCCCTTGCGATAGAGCAGCCGGTCGCTGATATCGATGAGGGTGCCGAGTGGACAGATCCAGCCGCAGAAGATCCGGCCACCCCAGAGCGTGAGCAGCAGAATGAAGAGCGACGGGCCAATGGCGTAGACCGCGAGATGATGACTCGCGACCCAGTTCTTGAGGACAACGAGAAAATCCAGCATCATGAAGAGGTCTTTTGGGATGCCCCATTTGGGACTGCCCGTAACCGTCGTCATGAAGAAAAAGAGAAGGAAGAGCCCGAAGAGCGTCAACTGCACGGTGCGACGAATCGTCACAATACGGTGCGCTGCCTTGTTGCCCGGCGATTCGCGCATACGGCGCTTCTGCTCCGGAGTAAATCGAACCGGCGCCTCGGGGCTCGACTTCGTGAGATCAGTGATAGAGATGGGGCGGGACGCGGGGGTTTCCATTGGAGCATGCCTCAGACGGAAATCTCGTTAAGTTTCAGCTTGCTGATGTCTATCTCGCCGCGGCCCAACTGGTTCGCCAGCATCAGGTGGGGAACCTGGTCCGGCGTGACGCCTTTGACCGTCAGGAATTGGCAGCAGTAGGAGTCCACCGCGACCGGGTCGATGCCGACCACTACTTTGTTGGGCGTGGTCACCTCACCGGGACCCTTTGGTCCGCGGGTCTGCAGGGCGCGGGTCGCGTCCGCCACGATAAGGGTGGGCCTGACCGCGCAGTTCAGCTCGGCGATGCAATCGTGGAGGCCGTAGCGGTGGTAATCCTTTCGATTCCAGATATTCCCCATCAGTTTCTTCATCGAGATGGTGATCACCGCCGCCTCATGGTCCTTCACGACCGGCATACAAATAAAACTGTCCGCTAGCATAATGTCATGCGGAATCATCTGCTGGATGCGATTGTAATGGTGGCGTGACTCGTAAGGCTTGCCGTCCATGGTCTTGGGAACAGCCGCAGGGATATTGATATCTTTGTAGAGCGACGCGTCCGTGGGAGAGAGAAGCGTCGCTTTGGTGCCTGCTACCGCGCGGTTGGCGCCGCAGATGTCAAACGCCAGTTTCCAATCGTCTAACGTGTAATCGATGCAGGTGATCTTCCGGGCGCCGGCTTTCTCACAAAGCTGGACAACGGCGCGGAGGACATCGGGATGCGTGGTGGCCGCCTGGTCCGGCGTCCGCATCCATCCCATGTTGGGGCTCAGAACGACGTGATCGCCTTTATGCACAAACTTTTCGATACCGCCGAATTCATTGATCGCCCGCTCCGTGACCTTCGCATAGTTGTTCGGAGCTCCCTCCACAACGGAGAGATCGTACCCGTGCGGCTTCGTACCGCCCCGCATTCGCGGCTTACCAAAACTGGTGTCGCCGACAAATGTAAGTCCGTAGAGACCACCTAAGACGCCGGCGCCGGCGGCTACCTCTAAGAACTGACGTCTTGAAAACCCATTCTTTTCCTTCGCCATGCGATCCCCCCCTCTACGTTCCGATTCATCGTACTCATATCACGTGAGCGCCTTCAGCTTCTCGTCATGCCCTCGGGCCGGCGGCGCTCAACTTCGCGGCTACTTCAATTTTGCCGCCGCGGCCCGAACAAGCGCCTGGGCTTTCGGCATATTCGTGGCCCGCACAACGCCGACGAGGTAGGGGCCCCTGGCCGCCACCACGACGTTGCGAGCGAACCGGTCTAGCACACTGAAACCCGTCTCGCCCTTTAGCGGCGCTAAATCGCGGTTTCCCTTTTCGTAGGCAAGGTACTTTTGATACGCCGCGCGTGCGCCGGCGGCGGAAGGAAACTGTGCGATGAAAAGCTCCGCAGTGGCGCCAAGCGCAGGGTATCGGGCCGTAACCGCGTTGCTGACAAACGCGTGGCCGGCGACATTCGCTTTGACGTATTTTTCCGAGGCGGACTTCATACCGGGCGGAAGTTTTTGGAGCAGCTCCGGCTGGGCGCTGGAGCCATGGATCCGGGCTGCAACGGCACGGGCAAGCGTCAACATCCCGTTTTTGAACTGAGCGGACCGTGAGATCGACGCGAGCCGGATGAGGTACCGGCCTTTCCAGAAGCTCATCCCGGTGCCATCGGTTGTGCGTGCTCCACCGGCGCCCACGTTGACGGGCTGGCTTCCCTCTCGGTCCTGGCTGAAGAGACCAAAGGCATTCAGGGGATTGCTCATATCGTAAACGTTCACGTCGATCGACGGGTTCGGCCGGCCGTTGGGAGAGTAGCGGGCGTCGACGCATGATAGGAACGCGTACTCCTTCACGGCGTCGGCCCCGCCATCAATCAGATCGTACAGTGTATCGGGACCGTAGTCTTTAGGAGCGCCGACCATCTTCCAGCCCGCCACGGCTCCCGTTGCAGGCAAAAGGGTTCGAAGCGAGGCCGCCGATGCCCGACTCACCGGCATCATCCATCCCAGCGCGACCGCGACCCCAACAATTCCCAACCCGCATCGACACGCGCCTTTCTTTTACGATTTCTTCCCACCAAAGAGGAACGTCATTGAGAGTGTAGACGCTGAGCATGGGCTATTGGTTGCAGCGCGGGTCTGATCAATCCAATGGATAGGTAGTCATGAATACCCGAACGGGGTCGTCCGACTCCGGAAAGTCCGTCTCAAGGGAGTTGAAACGTCTGCCGCGACCCTCCATCTTTGCCTTATAGCGCAGGGTCGCATCCACTTCCCACGCGCACGGGCTGGAGGCAGGCGCTTCATCATACACGTCGTTTCCCCATCTTGCGCGTTTGGGATATTGGCGGCGCTGGCGCGTGTCGTATTTGCCGCTGAAGGTAATTTTCGTAGGACCAACGTCTTCCCATCGGGAGGTAGTTTCGTTATGGACGACGCGATCTCCTGCATATTTTATCAAGGTCGCTCGGTGGGGCCGAGCGACACGGATTTTTCGGCCGTTGATCGGAACGGTTATCCTCTTAATGGAGGTGCGAGTTTTCGGAGGCGTTTGCGAGATTTTTATGAAGGGGGCGTCATGAATCCAGATTGTCTTGAGTACCGGCTCACCGAAACTGAGCGCCGCACATTTAACGAAACGGGGCTGCTCACCATTGAGGACGCGCTGTCCGCGGCGCAGGTGGACGAATTGACGGCGCTCGCCGACGCGATTTTCGAGCGGCGGCTTTCAGACGGACATGACCCGCACTCCAGCCTCTTCTATCCCAACTTTATTCCGGACTCGCCGCTGTTTGCCGACCTTGTGGATTATGAGCGAGTCCTACCCAAAGTCTGGGGGATTTTGGGCTGGAACATCTATCTCTATCACGCTCATCTGATTGTGACTCCGCCGTCGGGCAAGACAAAAGACGATAAGACATTCGGCTGGCACCAGGACAGCGGCCGGGTAAACGTGGAGATGGAGAGCCATCCACGGCCGCGGTTATCGCTCAAAGTGGCCTACTTCCTCTCGGATACGAGTGAACCGGACCGAGGCAACTTCTGGGTGATTCCCGGCAGCCATCTGAACGATACGATCAACCGGCCGGAAAATGGGGTGGGACAGCCGGCCGGGTCGGTTCCGGTGCTGGCGAAACCGGGTTCGGCGGTCTTCTTTGACCGGCGGCTCTGGCACACAGCGTCCCCGAACTGGTCGAATATCACGCGCAAAGTCCTGTTTTACGGCTATGGCTACCGCTGGATCCGCACCAAAGACGACATGACCGTCCAGGATCTTTGGGAACAGAGTGATCCGGTCCGCCGGCAGATGCTCGGCTGGGGAGTCAACTGCAACGGCCATTTTTCCCCTACCGACGACGATGTTCCGCTCCGGGTCTGGCTCCGGGAGCAGAGTCCGGAGGAGGCGTCTTGAGACATGAGCGGGTTTTCACGCACTCAAATTGAATGGGTTTGTGCGACATAAGCCGCATACGATTGGCGCTCCCGGCCGGAGGAAGAATGCGAAAGATTACAGACGCTGAGATAGAGTTCTTCGATAAGAATGGATATGTGATTTGCCGTGGGGCGCTTCACGCGGATGAGTTAAACGAGTTCCAGCGGGAGTCGGCGCGGCTGATTGACGAGATTCAATCGGGAGGGCCGGCGGATAAGATGTGCATGAGGGGACCGGAAGGGATTCCTTACTATCTTACTTATCTGCACGCCAATCCGAATCATTTCTCGCTGCGGCTGCTCGCCCATCCCTTTGTGGGCGACCTGCTGACCCGGATGGTGGGGCCGGATTTTATCCCCTGCTATGAATCGCTGGTGTTCAAGCTGCCGGGGCATGGATCCTCGGTGCCGTGGCACCGGGATGGTAACCCGACCACCGGCCAGGAGCGAATCTTCAATATCGACATCTACCCGGACCGGTCGACGATAGAGAATAGCTGCGTCTGGGTTGTCCCGGGCAGCCATCTCTGGGAACCGGATCGGGCGAACGAGATGATCCAGGCTGGCCGGAAGAATTTTGACCTTCCCGACGCGGTTCCCGCCGAAATGGAACCGGGCGACGTCCTTCTTCACCATGTCAAAGTACTGCATGGCAGCACGGTGAATCGCAGCTCGGAGCTCCGGCGCGTCGTGTACTTCGATAACCGGGCGGCAAGCTGGAACGAGCAGTACGGCTGGTTTAAACCGGAGACGATCCGGAAGCGATGCCGGCTTTACCAGTACGCGCTCCACGAGCGGCGAACCAACCCCTACCCGTCGGACGATGAGATATTCCTATACTCCCCGCCCGCGGGGCTTCCGACCTGGAATCCGGGCGAACCGGTCGATTTGCATGCCGCGCGCGAGTAGGGATTCCTCACCAGTTCCGGCGAGGGCTCACCGTTCGTGAGAGGGGCGCTCGTGGGACGCCTTCGTAGAGCGCCAGGTCGTACCGGGCGAAAAAGTAGAGACCGGCCCGGCGGAAATGCTCATCGTAGTCCGGGTCACCGGGTTCACGGGAACCGGATGCGCGGATCAACTCGCTATGCTGTTCCAGGAGGAGCAGCGGGTTCCGGTTGACGTGATGCGCGCTTATATAGAGGAACGGGTTTGTCCGCACCAGAGCGAAGAGCCGGTCGCGGGCGAGCAGCAGATAGATAAAGCCGGCATTGTCGGACCGGAGTGCGCTCCCGAGATCCTGAGGGTCGAAAAAGGGAGCGGATGCGCTGCCAGTCACAGAGGGATGAACGTGAAACGTGCCGACGAAACGTCCGCCATCGATGAACGGCATATAGCGGGAATGCGACGTAAGCATTCCCGGGTATTCCAGCCGGCCATTCTTCAAGACCATGGGAAAGCCGGATTCCACACCTGGCAGCGCGTTCTGATAGACGTTCAGAAAAAGCGCCGCATGCTCGCGGAAATCGAGCGTCCACGGCAGTTGGTCAATCCGCCGCGCTATCGTATCGTCGGATGCGCGGGCGATCCATTCCAGCGTGCTGAGCCTGTCCGCAGTCCCCTGTCCTTCCAGAATGACGGCCGGCAAAGCGACCGGCGTTTCCAATTCTCCTCCCATCGATACTGTTCGTTCGCCCACGAAGCCCCTCTCGTGGCTGTGTCTTATCCGGTGTAACACAGCAGGCATCGCGCGTTAGCAGCGTCCCACTCTCCGAGCGCCATCCTCCCGCCTTACTCCCGGCGGCGGATCCAGAGGATGGCGACGTCGTCCTGCAGATCGCCCTTTGTGAAGGCCCCTATGGTCGACAGCAGAGCGTCTACCGCCGCGGCCGCCGGCGACATCTTCTGCTGCAGCACAAAGTTTTGGAGGCGCTCGGTCCCGAAGAAGCCGTCCGCGCCGCGAGCTTCGGTGACGCCGTCGCTGTAGAGAACAAGTCCGTCTCCCAGGCCGATCTCCACGATGGCGCCCTCGTAGGTAGCGGTGGGGGCGTGGATGACTCCGAGCATAAGACCGGTGCTGGATAGTTCCTCCAATGGCCCGCCTGGGGCGCGCCAGAGAAGGCCGGCGTCATGCCCGGCGTTGGAATAAACGAGTGAATGGGCTGTAGTGTCCATAATGCCGAGAAATGCTGTGGCGTAGCGGTCCCTGTAAGGCGACTCTGCGAGCATTTCGTTTACCGCGGCGATGCAATCGGGTGGACTCATCCTGCCAAAGGCGAGAGCACGGAGGCCGTAACGAATTTCCGCCGTATGCACGGCCGCCTCGATCCCGTGCCCGGTGACGTCGCCAAGCAGAATCACGTACCGTCCGCGCCCGAGGTTAAAGACATCGATAAAATCACCGCCGACCTTCGGGTTACGCGATGCGGGTTGGTAGGCGAACGCGATATCGTAGCCCGGCGGCTCGGACGCGTCGGGGAGGAGGGCGCGCTGGAAGACGATCGCCAGGGCGTGCTGCGTCTCGTATTCGGATCGCAGGTTACGTTCCTCGCGCCGGACGCCGGCAAGCAGCGCGGAAATACCAAGAGCAGTAAATACGAAGACCGCAATCCGGAGGTCGTTGGGGGTGTCGAGAGCTGCGTCGGCCCATGTTGGTACCGTCCAGATAGCTTCAGCGGCGACCGCGAGCGCGGTGGCAAAAATCGCGTGGAAATATCCCCATCGGAACGCAGCCCAGAGCACGATGAAGAGATAGAGAAAGATCCCTCCCGGGTTTTCCCGCAGGGTGTGGTCGCTGAGCGCGAGACAGAGCGAAAGGATGAACGAAGCGCCCAGCACGCTGCCGGCGCCGCGACCAGGGCTGTCGGCCGAGATCCAGCGCCAGGCGCCCTGGACCGCGCCCGCGATGCGCTTTACTGAATCCGGAATGACTTTGGTGCTGATAGGCTCTTGCTGCATGGCCGCCCGGTCCGGCGCTTGTAATCCGGCGGAGCGGCCGCGGTCCATCGCTTCGGAAGGCGCCGCGCTTCACCGGACGTGACACTACTGATTCAATTGTACGGGAAGTACAAAAGTGAGCGCTCTTTCTGCGAGAGGATCCCGTTAGAATCCGCCGTTTCGGGGATTGACCGCGCGAGCCATTCCCTTAGAATTTAGGGAGGCGGCGTGTATGTGAGTCAACGCGTCAGTGAAGAATGTGGAGAATCCCGATGAATGAAATCGAACTAACCAAGCCATTGGGGCAGCTTGTCGCCGAAAACCCGGCGCGAGCGCGTGTTTTCGACCAACACGGGATCGATTATTGCTGCGGTGGGAAAAAGCGGCTTTTCCAGGCCTGCGCCGAAAAGTCGCTGGATCCTGCAGCGGTCATTGCCGAGCTGCACGTCGCTGACCATGTACTGGATCCCGAAGACGCCCAGCGCTGGAGCAATATGAGTATCGCTGAGCTCGTCGATCACATCGAGAGCACCCATCATTTTTATCTCCGGAACGAGCTTCCGCGCCTCTCGTATCTTATTGAGAAAGTCGTCTCTGCGAATGCCGATCGCCACCCGGAATTGTATGAGATCGCGTCCGTCTTCAGCCAATTCCGTGCCGAGGCCGAGGTCCATTTGCACGATGAGGAGACAATCATGTTTCCACTCTGCCGAGAGCTGGAAAACCCGCATCCCCGGCTGCGGCGCCGATCGGGCACGATTCGCACTCTCTTCAACTCGATGGAGGACGATCATTCGGCGCAGGCGGCTGATCTGGCGGAGTTGAAGAGGCTCACCAATAACTTCACGGCGCCCACCGACGCGTGCGACAGCTATCGAGTGATGCTCGACACGCTGGCCCACGTGGTATCCGATACGTACCAGCACGTTCACAAGGAAAATAACATCCTCTTCCCTCGCGCTGCCGCCCTCGAATCGAGCCGGTCAGCCTCCCATGAGGAGGTTATGTCATGAGTGCAGCCGGCGGTGACGGAGCGATCACAGCCGGCTTTCATGCGCTAAAGTCGCGGGAGATACAGAATGGTAAGGAGTTATGAATGAGACAGATTTCACTCACCTCGCGCCCTCGCAGAGCGTGGGAGGTGGATGAGTCGGGTTTCCCGCGAGCGGGTACCGTAGAAGAAAAACTGAGGTTTCTCGTTTATTACGCGGTGCTGGCGCCTTCGACGCGCAACACTCAACCCTGGATCTTCCGAACGCATAATAACGCCATTGATCTCCTGATGGATCCAACCCGGGCGCTTCCCGTGACTGACCCGGAGCATCGTGAAATGATCATAAGCTGCGGCGCCGCAGCCTTCAATCTTCGCGTGGCAATCCGCCATTTTGGCTATCTGGATCGGTTCATGGCCTTTCCCGATCCCGCTGAGCCGAGTCTGTTGGCGCGGATCGGGCTGGGCGCTCCGGCCATCGCATCGAAACAGGAGGAACTTCTGTTCCACGCGATCAAGCTGCGCCGCACATATCGACATCCGTTTCTGGATCGCGCGCTCCCCGAGCCTATGCTCTACCGATTAAAAATGGGCGCGCGGCAGGATGGAATGTGGCTGCATTTTTTGGACAAGAAGCCCGAGCGTGAGGCGATGGTGAAGCTCATTGCTGAGGCTGAATATCGACAGTTGCACAACGGCGCCGCACGTCGAGAAATCCTATCCTGGATGCACCCGGCGCCGCGCCTCGATCAAGATGGCGTACCCGCTTACGCCCTTGGATCAATACCCCACGTACGAGCGCCCGGCATGGCGGTCTTCGGCGCCCGGAAGACGAAGTTGGATGAAGTCACACTCGACTCCGAAAATCTCGCGCGCGTGGCGCCGGCGCTCGCCGTGCTGGGAAC
>Ga0307373_10012793_pt1 | contig 11851 bp, 8 predicted proteins | sample OX2MG_FD_202534 | JGI IMG/M metagenome (GOLD analysis project Ga0307373, IMG submission 202534) | Soil microbial communities from Risofladan, Vaasa, Finland - OX-2 | ecosystem: Environmental > Terrestrial > Soil > Coastal area > Acid sulfate soil | place: Finland: Risofladan, Vaasa | collected...
GTTCAGGGTTCAGGGTTCAGGGTTCAGGGTTCAGGGTTCAGGGTTCAGGGTTCAGGGTTCAGGGTTCAGGGTTCAGGGTTCAGGGTTCAGGGTTCAGGGAATCATTCGCGCGTACATCTCATGTCAACGGTTCGTCGGGCAGTTGCCCACCGCCGACTGTAACCTGTCCCCTGTAAACTTTCCCCTCTCCCAACCTACGCATGTGTGCGGTTGGCCAAAAACGTCTCGGCCACCAGCACGACGACCAGGCCCCATAGCATGTACCTCCACTTTTCATCAGGCCGTTGGATTCCCTCGGGCGCAGGTGGCCGGCGGTCGCTATCGGCGTGCGCAACTACTTCCACCAACCGTGGCAGCCCCAGCTCCGTTCGGAGCTGCTCGGCCGAAACGCGCTCGAGGTCCGATTCACGTGGGTCGCCGTTTCGGACAAGCACCCGCTCGCCATCCTGTTTCACGCCCGGCGGATCGTCGTCGAACGAACCGGCCGGTCGTTGCACTACTCGCTGGCCATCCATGAGCCGTCCCGACAAGTAGCCGACCGCCTGATGCACCAGCGGTAAGTATAACCGATTCGTCGGCCAATCGCCCCAGTCGCGGTCGGCCGCCGTCGCCGCCAAGAGAACCCTCCCCTTGCCAAGCCGCCCCTCGATGATGAGCGGACGGCCCTCCTGGTCGGCGGCCAGCACCTGCGACTCGGCCGCCGGCGTCAGCTCGACGATCCGTCGAAAACTGACGCCACGCAGGTCGCCGTGCTGCGGGTCGGAGAGCGGGTGGAAAATCGGGTGTTCCTTGTCCCACGTCGCGAACCGGTAAACGCCCGGCTCCAGTGTCTTGCCAACCTCCGCCGGCAACAAACCCACGCGCGCCAACGGCTCGTACGCCGCCGGCCGCACCTGACCCCCGCAGAACCACAACAGGTTTCCGCCCGCCGCGACGTACTCGGCCAACGACGACACGTGGTCGAGAGCCAACGCGGCGACGTTCGCCAAAACGACCACGGAATACGGCGAAAGGTCGGGCCAGTTTTCACCATGGTCGGCCGGCACACGCTCGGGTTCGTACGGCGTCGCGGCGGAAAGGAATTCATTCCGTTTTTCATTGGTTTCTTCGGCCGAACGGAATGAATTCCGTTCTACCTGGCTTTCAGCACCAGGCGGGCGCAGCCGAAGGGCCGTTTCCAGGTAGTAGGTCTCGTTGGCATAGGGCGACACGCCCGGCTCGCCGTCGACCAACAAAACGCGATCGACGGCACGGGCTTCGAAGGCCAGCCAGCGCCGATCGTCGGATTTCAGGGCATCGTCCCCCTCGACTTCGACGTAGCCCTGGTACAAACCTGGCCGCTGGGCGTCGATTTCGAACCGCACCCCCTCGCGTGTGCCCGCGGCCAGCGAGACGGTCGCCTGTTCTTCGTACGATTGGCCGCCACTGGTGAGCACGAGCTTCACGCGCGCCTGCCTCACCGTGAATGCCCCGGCATTGAGCACGCGGGCCGTAACCACCAGCGGTCGCCCCGGCCGAATGTCGCGCGAGAGTACCTGGGCCTCGTCGACCGCCAGGTTGCGAACCAACGGCCTCCCCACGTCGATCACTTCGACTTCCACATCGTCCGGAAAATCCTTCACACGTGCCCGCCCCAAACTCGATCGCCCCAGCCCCGATCGCCCCAGTCCCGATCGCTGCAAGTCCGTCAAAAGCACGAGCCGACGGCACGGCCGGCGGCCCTGGGCGAGCAGGTCGCGAGCCCAGGCGAGGGCCAAAGGGTAATCGGTGCCGGCGAAGCCGGGCCGGCGACGATCATCAATGCGCAACCCGCCGCCAGAGACACCGCGTACTTCTTCGATGGGAAACACGCCCGCCGCGTCGAAGTAGGCAACGTGCGTGACGGTCCCTTCGGCCGTGTCGGCCAGCATTTGGGATGCCGCTTCCTGGGCGCGGGCAAAGGCCGAGAGCCCCGTTTCGCGGGCATCCATGCTCGCCGACTGGTCAATGAGCACGATCAACTCGCGCTGCTGGTCCAAGCCGCCGGTGCGCGACCAGTAAGGTCGGGCGAAAAGCAGGGCCAGCAACAGTACGCCGGCCACACGCAGGGCAAATAGCAGCCAGCGCCTGAGCTTGCGACGATGGGCGTTGTCTTTGAGCACGATCCGCAGGAACCGCAACGTGCCGATATCGACCACCCGCGCCCGGCGTCGGAACAGCAAGTGAATGAGCACCGGCACCGCCACCGCCAGCGTGGCCGCGAGAAAGCCGGCGTTTACCAGGCCAATTCCGGTCATCTTCCGTAACCTACGATTTGCAGGCGCGGGCTCCGTGGAAACCGCAGATGGCGCAGAGCAGCGCAGATTGAATTGAAGATCAAGTTCTTCGGGTTATCTGCGTTCATCTGGGTCATCTGCGGTCAAATTACTGCTGCCAAATCCAACTGTTGGTCCTTAATAATTCTGTGCCCGCCGCGCCAGGTAATCATACAGCGCCCGGTCGAGCGGTTCATCTGTGGACAGGGCCAGATGGTCGATTCCGCGAGCCAGGCAGCCCCGATTCAGCTCGGCCAGCCAGTTCTCGATTGCCTCGGTGTAGGCCACGCGGAGCTGTCCGGCTTCGGTCACCAGCTCGGCACCGGTTTCCAACTCGCGGAATCGGACATGGCCGTCGAGCGGTAGCCGCCGTTCGAGCGGGTCGAGCACTTGGAACACGATCACGTCGTGACCCAGGAAGCGCAGGTGGTCGAGTCCTGAAAAAACCTCGGCCGTCTCGTAGAACAAGTCGCTCACCAGCACCACCAGTCCGCGGCGGGGCATCAGCTCGGCGACCTCATGGAGCACCGCCGCGGTGTCGGCCCGCGGCCGCGCGGCCGTCGCGACGATGGTCCGCAGGATGTCTTGCAACTGGTTCGACTTGGCCCGCGGCTTGACGTGAGCCAGCACACGGTCGGCGAACAGGGTCACGCCCACGGCGTCGCGCTGGCCGAGTGCCAGGTGCGCAATCGCGGCGACCAGGCATGAAGCATAGCGAAGCTTGTCGAGCGCGGCTGTCTTGGTGGTCATCGAGCCGCTGACGTCGAGCACCAGGTGGCAATCGAGGTTGGTTTCGGCGTCGTACTGCTTGACGTACAGCTTGTCTTGCCGGCCGTAGAGTTTCCAGTTCAAGTGCCGCAGGTCGTCGCCGTGCAGGTACTCGCGGTGCGAGGCGAATTCGACCGAGAAGCCGACGTAGGGGCTGCGGTGCAGGCCGTTCAAGAACCCCTCGACCACGCCTTGCGCGATCAACTCCAGGTTCTCGAGCGTCGAAAAGAACCGCGGATCGACCAACTCGCGCGTGAGGGTAAGGTTGGCGGATGACATCGGAAATTCTGGATTGCGGATTGCGGATTCGTCGCGTTCAATCTGCAATCCGAAATCCGCGATCCTCAGTGCTTCTTACTTCTCCGGCACCGTCTCGATCAGCCGGCGCACCAGCGCGTCGGCGTCGAGGTTCTCGGCGCGGGCGTGAAAATTCAATACCAGGCGGTGCCGCAAGACGGGCTGGGCGAGCGCGCGGACGTCGGCGAAATCGACGTGGAAGCGTCCGCTGATGATGGCCCGCGCCTTGGCCCCCAAGATCAAGTACTGCGAGGCGCGCGGGCTGCCGCCGTAAGTTACGAAGCGATGAATCTTGTCGTGCGCTGCGCCGTTGCCACCAAAGACTCCGTTGGGACGCGAAGCGCCGACCAGGTTGACCGCATAGCGGACCACGGCGTCGGCCACCGGCACGCCGCGGACAAGCTCTTGTAGCCGTACGATTTCGGCCACCGCCAGGATCGGCTTGATCTCCGTTTGCACGTTGGCCGTGGTGTTCTTGACGATCGCGACCTCCTCGTCGGGCGTGGGGTAGGTGACCGGAACATTGAACATGAAGCGGTCGAGCTGCGCCTCGGGCAAGGGGTACGTTCCCTCTTGTTCGATCGGGTTCTGCGTGGCCACGACGAAGAACGGAGAATCGAGCCGGTAGTTTCGCCGGCCGATCGAGACCTCTTGCTCCTGCATCGCCTGCAAGAGCGCGGCCTGGGTCTTGGGGGGCGTGCGGTTGATCTCGTCGGCCAGAAGGTAATTGGTGAACAGCGGTCCTTGAAAAAACTCAAGCTTACGGCGGCCCGTCGCGGGGTCTTCCTCGATGATGTCGGTGCCCGTGATGTCGGAGGGCATCAGGTCGGGCGTGAACTGAATGCGACGGAAGTCCATGTCGAGCGTGCGGGCCATCGTCCTGGCCATCAGCGTCTTACCCAACCCGGGCACGCCCAGAAGCAGAACGTGCCCGCGGCACAAAAGGGCCATCAGCAAATAGTCGATCACGGCGTCCTGCCCGACCACGAGTTTGGCGACTTCGGCCCGGAGCCGGTTTCTCGCGTCGCGTAGGTGGGCGACGGCCGCTTCGTCGGCATTGCCCGCCGTGGGCTCAATGGCGCCGCCGGCCGCAGGCCGGTTGGGGTTTTTGGCATCCATGAATTCGATCGAATTCTCCCTCTTTGTTTATCGGGATTGATCGCGGCCAAATTCTCGGACGAACCAATGCGCAAAGCGCTCCGCTTGTAGGTGATTCTATCAGGGCGACGGTCCCCTGTTTAGCTGCGCGCTGAAAATCAAGGCCCCGTAGCCGGCGCCAACGTCAGCACCACTTGCGCCGCAAGGGCGCCGTCGCGGTTGGCCATCTGATCGCCCTCCCCGGGACCGCCGCCCGCCCGCGGCTTCTCGCTGCCGGCGCCGTCACCATCGTCGTCGAGCTGGGCGTGCTCAGTGGCAAGCCGCTTGTCGGCTTCGAACCGCGAGGTGACCTCGGCTACCGTCCGCGCGAAGAGTTCCAAGAGTGTCACTTCTCCGTCACCGTCCGCGTCCAAATCGGCGGTCGGCCGCTGGATCGCCGTCGTCAGGGCGTAGGGAAACTCAGTTTCGTTGAGCTCGTTGTCCCGCGCGGTGGCCGAGATGACGACACGTCCCTTGGTCGAGAAAGCCGGCAGCATCCAGCCGGCCGCCGGCGTCGTGAGCCAAAACACTTGCTCGCGGCAGGAGACGCCGGCAAAGAGTTTCGCGAGCTCCGATTCGTTCATGTCCGGTCCGTGCAAGTGCAGGTAGGCATGGCGGCCGTCGTAATTGGCGTGTCCCAGCAGGAACACCCACAGCCGGTCGTCGGGAGCCAGTGCGGATTTGATTTCGGCGACCTCTCGCTCGATCGCTTCGCGCGTCGCTGGGCCGTGATTCGTAGCCGAATTCGCAAGAATTCGAGATTCGCCGGGCGCCGATTCATCGTACAACACCCGCACCGCGTCAGGATCGAAACGCATCGGCCCGGTCAGCCAGGCGTGCCATTGTTTGAGTGTGCTGGAGAAGAGCAGCTCGTGCTCGTCGTCGCCGACGATTCCAGCTATGATCAGCGCCCTTCCGCCGGACGTTGCGCCGTGAGATTCGTCCGCCGCCTTGGCCGGCAAGGTCAACGCCAGGCACACGGCCGTCGTAATCGCGAAGGGGTGTGGTATTCTCTGTTCGAGCACGGTGCGATGCTCCTTTCGCCACATTTGCGCCTTGAATTGCCCAGCGCGCCACGCCGCCGAATCTAAACGCGGGCAGCCTATTATCGCCGGAAGACGAGCGATTCACAACTTCCGCGGCGGAATTCCTTAACGGCCCGTCACGAGCGCTCCACGCGCAGTTGTTGCTTCAAGCCGAGATCGTCAATGGCCTGCCTCAGGTCGGCCTCAATGCTCGTGGCGAGGTCGGCAGCGAACGTCGCCGAAAGATCGACCGTGGCCGCGAAGCCATTTCCAGATCGTAATTTGGGCAAGAGCCGCGTGCCCAGCCGGTTCCACACCTCGGGTGGGATCTTGCCGACCAGCCTGATCGTTTGAACCTTCGCAATGGTGGCTGCGGTTGGCCCATCAACCACAACTTCGCTAGGCTCGTTATCCGAATCGCCGGTGGAACTGCCGTCGCCGCTCGGCGGCTCGACGAGGGCTGTCTCCGCATTGGTCGATTTCGCTTCAAGCTCGCGCAGCGACTTGGCCTTGGCTTTCGTCAGCAGGAACACTCCGGCATCGAAGGCGACGTCCTCGGCGGGCATCAATTCGTCGAACCAAAGCCGTTCGTACGATCCGTCCGAGTTTGGCCCGGAAGCCAGTCCAAACTCGGCGCGGCTCACGAAGTCGACGACTTTGCTCCGCAGCATCGCGTCGGGGTCGAGCAACCGTGTCAGGGAGCCATTCAAAAAGCTCTGTCGCAGGCCGGCCAACGGCCATGCCCCCGATTCCTTCAAGGCCGGCGGCCAGGAGCGTTCGATGTAGCCCGCCCCTACGCCTTCGTTGAGCATCGCCTCCGATTTCAAGGCGGCGATTACGCGGCCGCACAACGTTTCACTTCCGCTTGAATGGCCGGCACCAAGGTCGATCACCTTCAAACCGTCGAGCTCCTGTTGATCGGCCAAGACGATGAAGCGGTATCCCGCCCAAACCTCTTCGGCGGCTGTACTCTCGGCGGTCCGAAGCTCGGCTTGCACGTCGGCCAGGTCGGCGCGCTCGAATTCGGCGCCGAGTGTGCCGGTGTTCACTTCCTTGGCGACGCGACGCCAGGCGAGCAGCAACTCGACTTTGTCGCGCAGATCGCGGCCGGGCTTCTTGAAACACCAGATCAGCGCTCCAGGGTAGAACCTGTTTGACCCGGCACGTTGGCTTGTCCAGGCGACCATTTGCTTGCGCAGCTCGTTGCCGCCGGTCCATTCGCTGTCGGCATTCATCACCACCAAGGTCAATTTGGGTGAGTCGGGCACGTCATCCGACGCGGTCGGCCAGGCTTCGACGGGAATGCTCGTCCCCGTGCGGAACTCTTTTTCGACTAGCTTGCGCAACTCGGGCTTGACCTCGGCGGCTTCATCAAGCGATGCGCGCCGGTCGTTGACCACCTTCCGCAGCGTCGGCTTGTGGTGGATACGGAACCCGTCTGTGCCCACTTTGCGCAGAAAGTACGCTTTCGATTCCAAGGCCCATGCCGCATTGTCGATCGAAGTGGTTTCGACGCCGGGCTCACCCAATGCGAATCGCAGCTCCGGCAAATGGGCCACCTTGTCGATCTGCCCGCCTGACGATTCGAACAAGATCGCCGCCCCGACGCGGCGGTGGATCTCGCGCAGCGGTCCCTTGGTATCGGCGTCGAGCTCGCGGGCATGCGCTTGTTGCCCGCCGATGTCGGCGTCGATCGCGGCGACCAGCCGCGCTTCGCCGAGCTGTCCCAGCACCGCGCTGCGGAACTCCATCACGTCGAGCGGGGCCGAGCCAAGCGTGATCAGCGGTTCGCGCCGCGCGTTGTGGTAGCCATCGCGGTAGGCCCACGAAATCCATTGGGCGAGCATTGCCAGCGTGCCTCGGGTCTGTTGGTACTGCGGCAGCGCCTGCCACTTGCGCTGAAACACCGACAAGGTCGCGGGATGGAACGGATAGCAGGCCTCGAACCGGCCGCGAAGCTGGTCTTTGGCCTTGGCCTCGGTGGTCGCCGTGTCGACGGCGGTCCATTCCGGCGGGAGCTGTGCCCGCCGCTCAAAGCACCATTCGGCGTAAGCCTTCGACACTTCCTTGCGGATGCGTTCGTTGCCCAGGTGCTCGAACAGGCGTCGACGGATCACATCGCCGATTTCCGCCTCGTCGTTCACCAGCAACGGCTTGCCGACCGCTCCCACCACCTTGACGATTTTGTCCTGCCACATCATGTCGAAGTCGGTCATTTCAACCTGGCTTCGCGGCAGGCTGATCACGGCGGCGCGCCGGTTCGTGCCGAGAAAGCCACGCACGATGTTGTGCATGAAGGCGTGCATCGGCTCGGCAAAAGATTGGTGGCGAGAAAAGAAATTGAGCACCTCGTCGAACAAAAGCAGCACGGGCGCGTTGGCCAGGGCGATCACGCGATTTATCGTGTCGGTGCCCGGCGGAGAGCTTTTGGCCGCTGGCCCAAGGGCCGCCACCCCTTCGTCGCCCGCCAATTGCCGGGCCAGGTCGATCCAGGGGGTTTCACGGCCTGGCTGGGGATCCCAGGCATTGCCTACGAACACGGCGACCCTCGCCTTGGGCGCCGCGCCAAGGCCGGCCTCTCGCAGCAACTCCGGGATACCAGGCCAGGCCGCCGATTCGGCGCCGCCGTTGGCGACGTGCCAGAGCGTCGTGAGCATGTGTGTTTTTCCGCCCCCCATCTGTGTGACCAGCGTCTGAACCGGGGCGGTGTTCTCGGTCTCGCCCGCCAGGCGACGCAGCACCAGCGCCGAATTCGCCCGCAGGGCGCGCGTAAACGACGTACGTGCGAAGAATTGAGCGGGCAGTTGGTAGTCGGGCGGCGCCTCCCCTCTCACGACCTGCTCCAAGGCGATCGCGAACTCATCGGGGTTGAACGACCGTCCCTCGCGGACTTCCTTGCGCAGCTCGGTGACTTTGAACCAGGGTTCCAAGGGATGTGCCTTTCAAGTTTTCTTCAGTCGCTCGAAAAGACGCGACGACGATTCTTTCAGACGCCCCAGATTCGCGTAGGCAACCGGAGCGTAACCCCGGTCGTGGGCGTAGAGGCGATACCGCAAGCCGTCGGTCACGACCAGGTCGCAGGTCGAGCCCAGCGTATCAGCATAACCTTGGGCCTGTTCGACCGCCCCCTCGACACCTGCCCCAAGACACTTGGCTTCGACGATCACCTGGCAGTTCTCTGCGATACGGGGCAACGCTCGGAACAGGGCTACGTCGGTACGTTGCCAGCCTACCGCGATCAGCTCGGGTCGCCAACCCAGGGCGCGGAAGAACGGGACAACGAAATGGGCGACCATCTCGCTTTCCGACGGGTGCTCGCCGAAGTTTTGCCGGTCCCAGTACGCCTGTAATCCCAGGTCGTGCGCCAATGCGACAAGGTTGACAAACGCTTCAGGTACCACACTTAGCCGCCCTTCTTCTGGTGGCAGGTCAGGCAATAGCGCTGACTGCCAATCGGTCGGCGGCGACGCGATGAATCGCTCAGCGAACGACACGATTTCTCGAGCCCAGACCCGTGCGAATCGTTGTGGGTTCGCGCCGAAAGCGGCGCGCCCGAAGTCGTGCGGCGCCGGCAGACGGAACCAACGCACGCGACGCGCGTGCTGAAGCGGCCAGCCGTTCACGTCGTCGAATTGCGGCAAGTGCAGGTACTCACTGGCGACGCTGCCAACCGCAACGGCCTTCGCATTTCCGATACGCAATACGAACAGGTCGCCTAAGGCCACCTCGCTGGCGAACCATCGCACGGAACCGCCTTCGAAATCGCCGTCGTCACGTTCGATTTTCCACGGCCCTGGGTCCCCCGGCCCGATCAGCGCCACGCTGTACTTCAGGAAGTCGTCCGCGTAGGCGCGGTCCGTAGGACCTCCCGCAATCTGCCAGCACGTGCGATTGGTCATTCGGTCGCGACGCCTTCCCACCCTTCCGGCGGCCAGACTGCAATCGGGTGGCCCATTCCCACGGCGAGCGAGCCAAACGCGTCGATCATCCGCCGGAACGACCGGCAACGCGCATAAGCAAACGCCATGTCGAATTGTGCCGTGAGCTTCGGCTGGTCGACTGTGGATTTGTACGTGCCTGACCTCGACATCCGGGCGCGAACCTGCTGTTTCGCACCACGTGGCGTTTCGGGATCCGGGTGGCTGGCCGCCTCCTGCCGGATGCCGCGTTGGCCGCGGAGCGATTCGATCGACGCCAGGAACCACGCTTCGAATTCAGACTTCGGCAAGACGACGGCACAGGGCACACCGCGAGCCTCATCTCGTGCCCACGCCTGAACTTGCGGCCCCAAGTCCGCGGGACACTCCGAATCGCTGTCGAAGAGGATCAAGATGGCGCTGCAATCCGGTTTCAGCCGTGCCACTCGCACCGCGTTGCGCAATGGCCCTTCCCGCGCGAGATCGGTCCGATGACGTTTCATCGGCTTACCCACGAGGAGCTCATACAGTCCTGCCTGTTGGGCAAGGCGGCGCAGGAGAATCGGCACCGATCCAATTTCACCGTCGCCCTCGACGATCGGCCAAATCGTCATGGATCGTCCTCGAAGAGTGGGGGCGCGACCGTTTTAGGTCCGCCATCAAGGGCGTTTGAACGGAGCAACTCGCCCGCACCCATCAAGTGCTGTCGCATCGCTTCTCGAGACGACTCGGCAAGCGTCGCAACGTGCGACCTGCCATCCTCCCAGTTGACCACGCGCAGGTGATGATCGTCAATCGACTTGCTGTCCAGCAGCTCGGGGCTGTGGGTCGTCACGACGAGCTGGGTTCGCGCGGCCGCGTGCTGTAGGACCTCGAGTAGCACCCCCATCGCACCGGGGTGAAATGTGGCCTCAGGCTCCTCGATCGCTATCATTGCCGGTAAAGGCTGCTGGTACGCCGCTGCCAGCAAGCCCAACGCACGCAACGTGCCGTCGGACATGTCCGAGGCGCTGAGCTTGATTGCCCCTAGAGAACCCCACTTCTGAATGAACTGAATCAGCAACTTCGCGCCGTGCGGGACAGGACGCACATCCATGACACCCGGTACGATGGCCCCCACCAACTCGGAGATCTCTTCGAGGTCGCGCGGAGTCTCTTTCATGAGAGCCATCAGCACAGCGGCCGTATTGTCGCCGTCGGCGTGAAGTCCGACGTGCCCGTTGGCGTCTTGGGGCTCGCGGAGCTTTTGGGGATTGATCGAGTAAACGCGGATGGCCGCCAGCGCGCGGGGGACGGCGGTGAACCTGGCATCGCCCCCCACGATCGGCAGCGCCAGGGACGCGGGATTGACGATCGGGGCCAAACCGTGTTCGGTTGATTCGAAACCATCAGCGGTTCGATGAAATTGCCGTGTCGTGCCATCGAACAAGTCGATAATGCATTGTTCGCGACCCACTTCGAAGCCATTGGGCTTCGAGCGTACGATGAACGAGTACCGCGCGCCGCGGATCTCGGCGTCAAATTCCCCAAGAACGACCCCCAGTCCCAGTTGCCCGGCATGCACTCCTCGTTGGCTGCGGTATTGCACGGTTGTCACGCCGCCGCGTTTGGCGAGCACGGTGGCCAACGGCGTCGTCATCGCCTCCGACATGAACGCCAGCGCGTCGACAAGGTTACTCTTGCCCGACCCGTTTTGGCCGACAAAAAACGTTGGGTTGTCGAAATCGACCTGCTCCGACAGAAAGCTGCGATAGCGGTGCAGCAAGAGGCTCTTGATGATCGGTTGCATTCTAAAGCGGCGTTGATTCGCCGCACTCCAAATTACCTCGGCGCGGCCAGCAACATGGCGTCGATGAGCCGCTTTTCGTCGCTGTCCTTGGGGTAAAGGGCCGAAAGAGCGTTGGCCAGCCGCACGAACTCAGGCCCGCGCTCCTGCTCCGACTTGAGCAGTCGCCGCAAGGCGTTGGCCTGACCACTCGATTGTAACAGCATCGCGGCGTGGACACGATCCAGCGTCGTCGCCTCGCGCCGCGTTTCCGGCTCCTTGCCCACGGCGTCGCCGCCCGGTTTTCGCGCCCTGCCCCGGCCCTTGACCCGCGGCGCCTGCTCCGGCTCAGGGAACAAGGCCAATTGGGCGGGGCCGCTGGTCGCGGTCTCCAGCCGCCGCGCGACGGCCGTGGCCCCTTCCTCCCCGAAAAGCTGCTCCGCCCGCTCCCCGACGGGCAACAACCGCACAACCCCCTTGGCGGTCTCGACGATCCGGCCTTCCCAGTCGGGAAGGTGAATCCCCAGCGGCTGCGCGAAGCGCCGCACCACGTCGAACGGCAGGCTCAATCCTTTCTTTTTCTTCCCTCGCGGCGCTTCGTCCTCATCATCGCCATCATCTCCCTCCGCTTCAGGGTCAGCGCGAGAG
>Ga0307373_10012795_pt1 | contig 11850 bp, 10 predicted proteins | sample OX2MG_FD_202534 | JGI IMG/M metagenome (GOLD analysis project Ga0307373, IMG submission 202534) | Soil microbial communities from Risofladan, Vaasa, Finland - OX-2 | ecosystem: Environmental > Terrestrial > Soil > Coastal area > Acid sulfate soil | place: Finland: Risofladan, Vaasa | collected...
TGCGGCACGTCACAGTTACGTCACAGAAGGGTGGTTAGCTCAGCGGTAGAGCACTGCCTTCACACGGCAGGGGCCACAGGTTCGATCCCTGTACCACCCACCAAAAATACCTTAATAAACAAAGAACTTAAAAAAATAGTTGAGTAAAATACTCAGGAAATTTTGAGCAAATTTTGGGGTTCACTGTCCCAAATTTGTCCCAGACTTTACCGCTCTTTACCGTTCGCGCTGTCCCTGTTTTGTCCCGCGTGCGTGGTTCAAGGAGGCGATCGCGCGCCGGCATAGCTCGCGCTTGCGCTCGGCGCTCACCGCGGACAGGTAGAGTTGCGGCGCCTTATTTAGCGTAGCGACGAGCAGCAGAGTCTCGATTACGACTCGCTGCGGGAGGGCGTATTCGGCCGCCAACCGACCGAGCATCAACTTCGCTTCCGGAGTCACCAGCATATTGAGCCGCGGCGTGCCGGCGTGACGCGCCCGATAAGCTGCCTGGCGTCGACGGTTTTCTGCCTTCTCCGCCACTATTTTGCTTGCGAGCTCGGCTGGCGTACGCGCAAGGCCTCCCCGCAGGGCCACAAATCGCGCCACGGCCTCGGCTAAGTCTTCGGGCAGTTTCTTCACGGGTGCACCGTTTGCCACCAGGCAGCGGACACTTTGTCCGTTACGTAGTAACAATCTAGCACGGATTCTCATCAATTTCGAATGCTCCGCTAAGTTGCTAAGCAATCGGAAAATCACTCACGGGACCTGCGCGTAGTCTTCGGCAGAGTTATGTAGTGCCGGAGGCCAAATGGACGTCGATACGCTAGAACTCTTGAGTCGCGCGTTTCCCGGGAGATTACGCGTCAGCGTCTCCGATGCTGCGGGTGTGCTGGGGTACCGCCCGCAGACTGCTCGAAACCGGCTCTGTGCGGGCCGATTTCCTGTTCCCAGCCACAAGGACGGGCGGCGACGGTATGTGCTGGTCGCCGATCTCGTTGCGTACTTGGGCGCCCTGCGTGCGACCGACGAGGCGCTCCCCAAACCTGTTCCTCGCCGCCGCGGGCGCCCAACCAAACAGCAGCAGGCCACGCGGCCGCCCGCGCAATAAGTGCGCCTCGCGACGACTCGCGGTGGCGCGTGTTCGTCTTCACGTAGGGCCTCGCAAACTCCAAAGCGATCAGGCGCGCCGTGTGGCCCGGCTTCGTGAGTCTCCTCGCCCAGTACTGCACGCTCCCGCAGGCTTCCATACCGCTCAGACAGGGCTCGAGTTCGGCGAAGAACCCCAGCACGTCCTTGGGCTTCAGTTGCTTGCGCAGGGCCGGCTTGCGTATTCCGCCGGACCGAAGTCGAGAATGTTCGCGTTGCATGTCGGCCGGTGCGGCACGTCGAACCGCAGACCGAAGAGCAGCGCGCCCTCGAGCCAGTAGTGCTCCCTCGCGCCACTGGCCGAGAGCCGGTAGAGAAAGCGCTCGAGCGCGTTGCGGTTGAATGTGAGATTGAAATCCTCTCCGCGCGACTTGGCGAGCACCAGCAACCGCGTATGGATCGACACGGCGCCGCCCGCGTTCAGGTCAGCGTCTCGAGATACGGACGAATGAGGTTCGCGACGCGGTTGATGCGCGCGTAGCGTCACAGCTCGTCGGCGAAAACCCTCTTCGAGCGGCGCGCCTCGCGCAGTGCCTCCAGAGCAACGTCGAGGCCGATCTTGCTGCGGAACTTGAAGCACTCCGCCACCGCCTTCGCGGCGCTTGTCACCCGAACGTCGGCGCCTTCGATCCGGCGCTGCTCGACACTGGCGGCCAGCGATTCCACCGAGTAGCACCCCCACGCACCGGCGGATAGCCCAGCCGCAGCGGATGCGCCTCGTTGCCGATGGCGATCCACACCTCGAACGGCGCCTGCGTCGTCAGGTCATGGGACCGCAACGCCGTCAGCACGCAGAACAGCGCGCGGCGAGCGCTTCGCCACGGCAAGGAGCGCCTGGTGTCCCCAGGGGCTGGTAGTTCGGCACCGCGTACAGGTCCCGCGTCACCCGAAGCAGCGGCCCCGACGCCACCATGCGCGAGTTCCCTTGAACGCAGTGGCCCCCCGAGCGCAAGCAGCTTCTCGACCCTTTGCTGGGAAACCGGTATGGCCGCTGTTGTTCCATAGCTTCGGTAGCTATTGAAAACGACCGAGACTTTGGAACACCCTGCCTCGGGGCACTTTCCGCCGCCGTGCTCAGCCTACGGTCTCACGGCCTGGCAGAGCCTGGCCTCGCGTCCGATCGAGGCTCGATTCCGGCGAGATGGCGCATTTCGAGGGCTACCGCGTACAGCACAGCTTGTCGCGCGGGCCCGGCAAGGGCGGTCTGCGCTACCACCCGGGCGTCACGCGGTCTGATGTGAGGGCGCTCGCCGCGCGTGGATGACAGTGAAGAACGCGGTGGTGAACCTGCCCTACGGCGGCGCGAAGGGCGGTGTACGCGTCGAGCCGGACGCGCTGTCGCGCGCCGAGCTCGAACGCCTGACGCACCGCTACGCGAGCGAGATCGGCATCCTCCTCAGGCCCGAGCGCGACGTCCCGGCGCCGGACGTCGGCACCAACGAGCAGGTGATGGCCTGGGTCATGGACACCGTCTCGATGAGCCTGGGCCGAACGGTCCTTGGGGTCGTCTCACGCGCAAGCCCGTGCCGATCGGCGGCAGCCTCGACCGGCGTGACGCCACCGCGCGCGGCGTGGTCGCCGTGGCGCGCGATGCGGCGGCGAAGCTCGAGTTCAGCCTCACCGTCGCGCGCATCGCGATCCAGGGGTTCGGCAACGTGGGCGAAGCCGCCGCGCGGCTCTTTGCGGCTCAGGGCGCGCGCGTCGTCGCGCTGCAGGATCACACCGGCACACTTGCGGACAAAAGCGGCCTGGATATTCGCGCAGTGCGCGAGGCGCGCGAAGCGCAAGGCAAACTTGTCGTCCCCGTGGGTTCGGGTGAAGACTTTTGGGCCGTGCCTTGGGACATCCTCGTGCCGGCCGCGCTCGAGGGTCAGTAGACCGAATCGCATGCCCGCCGTCTGGCGTGCCGGCTCGTGGTCGAGGGGGCGAATGGCCCCACCACGCAGGCGACCGATGCGGTGCTCGCCGAACGCGACATTCCGGTCGTGCCCGACGTGCTCGCCAACGCCGGATGACGGCGAGCTACTTCGAGTGGGTGCAGGATTTCTCGATCTATTTCTGCAGCGAGACAGACGTGAATGCCAACCTGGAGCGCGTCATGAGCGAGGGTTTCCGCGCGGTATGGGACCTCGCCGCGGATAGGAACATCCCGCTGCGCACAGCGCGCATACCTCATTGGCTGCAACCGCGTGCTCGAAGCGCACCAGCTGCGCGGCCTCTATCCTTGAGCTTCGTGGGCCACGCTTCGCTCGCGGGAGCTTGCCACAGCGCTCGCGCGCATCCTTGATCGCGCATGACGTTACTGCCGTCACTAGCAGCCTGTCGGACTTGAGTTGATTTTGCGAGCCATAGCGGCGATGAAAAGCGAGCGAGATAGAGAAATGGGCGAATGGGGCGCTATTGGGTCTGAATTGCGCGTGCGCGCACCCGTGCCTACTGGTTTATCGCGCCATTGCCGCCATCCTTTTGATGTTCCATGCCATGGTTACCAACGACCACTCGCCTCGCACCGCTGCCAGGCCACGCAACAAGAACTGCCGGAAGCGCATCAGCGACTTGATGATGCCGAACACCGGCTCGACTGTCTGCTTGCGCAAGCCATAGAGCTTGCGTCCATCGAGCGTTTTGAGCCGATGCTTCATCCGCTCCAGCGCATTGGCAGGTTCGGCCAGTGCAGGCGGCTCGGTGAATCGGTCCTCCCAATGCGGGTGATGTGCATCGCGCCCCGCGGCAAGCAGCGGTTCGATCTTCGCTTTCGCGCAATGCTCGAGGTTCGCCGCGCTGAAATACCCGTTGTCGGCCAGCAAATGCTCCACCCGGCCCAGTGCCCCGGGCAAGCCGGCCAGCACTTCGAGCATCGGCTCGACCTGCTGCTTGTCGGTCGCTACCTGTGCCATGGTGATCGCCACGACCAGCATGCTCTCGGTATCGACCGCAGCCTGCGCGTTGTAGCTCTGCTCGAAGCCCTTGCCCGTGGCGGGCATGATGCGCGAGTCGGCATCGGTGAGATTGATCTGGTCGGTCGGGCGCACCCCCGCACTGGGCGGGGCAGGCGGCTTGCCGCCGGGCTTCTTTCCGGTGCGCGCGGTCGTCTCCTCGCGCGCTTTCAGCTTCGCCTCAAACTCGGCTTTCTCCTGCGCATCGCGCTCGGCGGCGCGCGCCTCGATCTGCACCTTGGCCTCCCGGATCGCAACCAGGCGCGCTTCGCGCAGCGCCAGTTCCTCCGGGATGCTCAAGCCCTCGGGCAGCGGCTCCTGATCGGCGGCCTCCGCGCGCGCGAGCATCTCCTTCACCTCGGCTTCGAGTTGCGCCTCGAGCTTCTGCGCATGCCCGTAGGACAGCGCGCTGTGGCGCGAGGCGTTGGCGTGAATCTTGGTCCCATCGAGCGCAATCGTGCCAAGCTTGAGCAACTTCATCTGCCGCGCGATGCACAGCACCTGCACGAACAGCGCCTCGATCTCCTTCAGAAAGCGCTTACGAAACACGCACAGCGAGTCGTGATCGGGCTGCTCGTTCGCGGCGATATAGCGAAAGGCGATCGACTCATGCGTCGCCACCTCGATGCGCCGGCTCGAATACACCCCCGTGGCATAGCCGTAGATGAGCAAGCCCAGCATCACCGCCGGGTGATACGCAGCCGAACCGCTTCCGCGGTACTGACGGGTCAGCTCCGACAGATCGAGCTGATCGACGATGTCGACCACGAAGCGCGCCAGGTGATCCTTGGGCAGCCAGTCCTCCACCGAGGGCGGCAGTAGAAACGCCGTGGCGCGATCTATCGGACGAAAATTGGCCATATGAATACTCTCGGCATCATCAAACGGGACTCATTTATGACAAATCCATCAACCTATCGTTCCGATCGCTCAGAGTATTTCGGCCGGCTAAGTCCGACAGGCTGCTAGGCGGAGCGCGCGGACAACGTGGGGGTGCCAACGACGTGCTGTGAGTGCGCATCGTGCGGCTCTAGCTCGAGGCCCGCAACGAGATCCTCGCCACCAATCCTGGGGACATTGTGTCGTTCCCCTCAGTTCATGCACTCGTGGCCCGGTGACTGCGTAAGTCTGCTAAGTGCGGGCTACTGCGCAATCTGCGGTGTCGAGGTTGCGCGAATCGCGACTTTCGGTAGGGTGGAAATATGCAACCACCTACCGATCAACACAGTGCCCGCCGCGTAGCCCTCGCGACAAGTGCGCTTGCCGCCGCGGCGCTCGCCTACATGGGCTCGCTCGCCGCGATCGACGCGATGGCCGGAAAAGCGCTCGCCACGGCCTCGGCCCATGCGTTTGCCGCACAAGCTTGCGCGCACATCGCCGGCTGCGAGCACCTCGGGCTCGCCCCCGGCTTCGACTGGCAGCACCTTCACCGCAAGGTCTTCTACCGCATGCAGGTGGGGCTTCGCACGCGCTTCGAGCGGCAAGAGGCGCTCAACGAGATCCGAGCGGCTGCCACGGCCGAGAGTTACTCCTTGCTTGGCTGGGCGCTTCGGGCCGAACCGGTGCTCGAGGCTTCGTTCGCTCCGGCGAACGAGGGCTCGGCCCAACCTCGCGCGAACCGGGGCCGCCGCGAGCGATGAGCCCCGGTAAGCCGTCTGCGCCTGGTGTGGCCCCGTCCACCGACGTCGGATCGAGCATCATCGGTGCCCACGCGGGCGGCGTCGTGTTCGGGCTCATCTTCGGGCTCATCCCGGTCTTTGTCCTGAACGTGGGCTACGGTCTGGACTTCCGGCAGCCGCTTGATGCCGTGGGCCCCGCACAGTTGTGGTGGATGCTCGCACCGGCCGCGGCTGTCCTCGCCTTCACCGTCTACGGCGTCTGGGCACGGCGACCGGTGCTCGTGAACGACACCTGGGCGTTCGAAGCCGCCCCGAGCGCCGTGGGTACGGTGTTTCTGCTCTTTCTCTGGGCGCACCACGCCCGAGCGTTTCTTTGGCCCGCGGCCACCTTCACCGTCCTCTACACTATCTCTCGCGCGGCGCGCTGGGAGGCGACCGAAGCGCTCGGCCTCGAGCTCGACACCGTCCCTGCCTCTGCCGGGGCGAAAACGCCTGTTGCCGCGCCAAGCGCCCAGCCCCCTTCCTCCATCCCGAGCGCCGTCTCGGATCCCGCCCGGGAGTTTCCGGCCCTTGTCCCCGGGGTGAGCTTCAAGGACGTCCTCGGCATGGCGCGCGAGAAGCACTCGCTCCTTGAATTCGCGCGCGACGTGAGTACGGGCCGAAGGAACGGGGCGCTCCTCTTTGGGCCTCCAGGCGCGGGGAAGACTTTCTTGGTGGAAACCTTGGCCGGGGAGCTCGGGGTGCCACTCATTTCGGTGAGCATCGCCCGCTTTGCCTCCGTCTACGTGAATGAAACGACCCAGCGGGTCGTGGCCGCGTTTGCGGCAGCCCGAGAGCAAGCCCCGTGCCTGCTTTTCTTCGACGAGATCGACGCCGTAATGGGGCATCGCAGTGCTACGACGTCGGAGGCCGAAGCCCCGAGGATCGTGGCGGCGCTGCTCACCGAGCTCGTCGCCATCCGGGGCCGAAACGTCATGGTGCTCGCCGCGACCAACTTTCCCGAGCGGCTGGACGCGGCCGGTCGGCGCGAGGGGCGCTTCGACCTCAAGATCGAGATCGGCCTGCCTGATGCCGAGACTCGGCGCGCGATCCTTGAACGCGGCATCGGCAAGGAGAACGAAGCCCGCATCCGCGAGGGTACCCTCGAGCTGGCGGCGCGCCACTTCGAGGGGTTCTCCATCGCCCGGCTCTCGGCGATTGCCGCCCAGGCCCGCCAGTGGCTCGAGGCCGATCCGACCGGCAAAGGCCAGGTGCATTTCACGGCGCTCCTTCACGCGCTTCGCAAGCTCCAGGGCCTGAACCTCGCTCACCGCTACGAGGGCGTACCCGGGCTCGGGGAGCTCGTTCTTGATCCGCGGACACGGGAGGAGATCGAGAACCTGGCCGGCACCATGGCCGAGCTCGAGGAAAAGGAACGCCAAGGCAGCACCGTCACCCTGGGGGCGGTGTTCTACGGCCCCCCGGGAACGGGGAAGACTTTGACAGCCAAGGCCCTCGCGAAAGCCGCCCGGTGGAGCTTCGTGGCGACGACCGGCCACGACCTGCTGCGAGCCGACGATGCGATGGACAAGGTGCTCGAGCGGGCATCGGATGAGCGTCCGGCGATCCTCTTCATCGACGAGGCGGACGACATCCTTGGCGAGCGTACCGTCTCGCCCCACACCCGGATTGCCACCAACAAGCTCTTCACGCTTCTGGACGGCGAGCGCGGGCGCATCCCGGACGTCTTCTTCATTGCCGCGACCAACCACCCCGAGGGGCTCGATCACGCCGCATGGCGGCGCTTTCCGCTGAAGATCGCCTTCGCCCTGCCCGGCTTCCGTGAGATCGCGCATTACGTTGCCGCGTGGCTAGCAAAGCGCGCCGTCGCATGCGCGCCCGAATTCACTCCCCAGACGGCAAGTCAGATCCTCGCCGGGTGCTCGATCGCAGAGGTCGAGATCGCCCTCCAGCAGGCGGTCAATATCGCGGTCTCGGAGCGAGCGAGGAACTCGAGCCGGAGACTAGGGCCCGGGGATCTCACCCGGGCGGTGCGGAGCCTGTCGTTCGGTTAACTGCGCCCGATCGAGCGTCGCACTACCGGCTCGCCCGTCGGCGCGATCAAGGAGCGCCATGCATGCGCCTCGACATGGCGGACGCAAGCGTACAGACGGCGCACGCCCATGACCGAGTTCTATGCGCGCTGAGCTGAAAAGTACACTTGAGACCCGCGGCAGACTCGCTCGGGTCGTCGAGAGAGCACACGCGGCCAATGATCCATCGGCCGCGCCGCGCAACGCCTGGTCCATCTACGAGGCGCGCAAGGCTTTTTGGATCGCCTCGCACCCAAAAGCGAGTCCCGAGGAGTACGGGCAGGCGATGATGCGCATCGCAAAGCAATGTGGCCTCTGAACGGACTGTTAATCCGCAGGTCGTAGGTTCGAGCCCTACTCGGGGAGCCAACTGGGTGCGAAACTGGGCACGCCCTCCAGCGTGCCCGGTTTCTTTGCCGCCACCGCGTGCGCGAGCGCCGCATAGCTGCCGCGCATCTCTAGCGCCCGGTCAGCAACGCGGATTTCCGAGACGAGCAAGCGCAAGTATTGCTTGGCAAAGGGACGGTTCGCACCGAGCCTCGACTTGAGAGCGCGCGCGAAAGCCGCCGCCTGGTCCGCCCTGAGCGCCTTCAAGGGCGTTTCCGTCCGGCGCTTAAGCCCCGCGATCTCAAGGAGCAGCTCCTGGCGCCTGGCCTGGAGCTTGTGGGCGCGTTGCTGAAGCGCGGTGTCGAGCGGAAGGTGCCCCGACTCCACCGCCTCGAAGAGCCGGTCGCTGCGCGCCTTCAGCTCGTTCAGCTCCTTGCTCAGCACCTTGACTCGCGCGTCCTCGTCCGAGTGCGCACGGCGCATGCGCTCCCGCGCCCCGGCAAGCATCGCCTTCACGCGCTCAGGTGTGAAGACCTTCTCGGCAAGGGAGCGCAGCACCAGCTCGTCGAGCTTCTCCATCGAGATATTCCCGCTCGGGCACTGGCCGTTGCCCTTGGCAATGCGCGTCTGGCACTTGTAGTAGCGATACCGCCCGCCTTTGCCCGTTGCGAGCGTCATCCCGGCCCCGCAATGTCCGCATTTGAGCAGGCCCGTTAGCAGCGTGGGAGAGCTCACCAGACGCGGCGGCACCTTGGCCGGTGCGCGCGCCGCACGGCGGCACTGCGCCCCGTCAAAGGTGCCGGCATCGATAATCGGCTCCACGGCGACCCGGACCCACTCCGTTTCGGCCTTCGCCTCGCCCGACTTGTTGCTCTTCCGGTTAAAGACGTATTCGCCGCAGTACGTGCGATTGGCAAGGAGGTTGTGCACCTTGCCCCGCGTCCACATCTGCCCCCGCAGGCTTACGCCTTGCTCGTTTAAACGGCCCGCGATGCCCTTCTCCCCGAGCGGCACGCCCTTGTGGCCCTCCAGGTACAGATCGAACACCCGGCGCACGATCACCGCCTCGGCGGGCTCGATCTCCAGGCGCTTTTTCTTGCCCTTGCGGCCCTTCGCCTCAGTCTCCACCGCCTTGTACCCAAAGGGCGGGCGGGAGCCGTTGAAGTAGCCCTGCCGGGCGTTCTCCTTCATCGCCCGCAGCGTGTGCTTGCCGTTCTCCTTGCTCTGGTACTCATCGAACAGGCTAAAGATCGTGCGCGCCATCTCGCCGGCGGGATCGTCGCTCGTCTGCTGCGTGATCGACACCACCTTGACGCCCGAGCGCTTGAGCGTGCGCTCGTAGCTCAGGAACTGGAACAGATCGCGGAAGAACCGCGAGCGGCTGTGAACGATGATCGTCTCGTAGGGCGACGATGAGAGCGTGGTATCCGCAATCATCTGCTGGAACACCGGCCGCCGGTCATCGGTGGCGGAGGCGCCCGGCTCGATGTATTCCATGGCCACAGGCAAGCCCTCACCCTTGCACCAATCCCGCATCTGCCGCAGCTGGTCTGGGATGGACAGATCCTTTCCAGCCTGCTTCGTCGTGGAAACCCGAGCGTCGAGGCCACTGCCATGTTCCTTACCCCCTCACAGTTACCCTGCTCGCCCAATTCATCCGGGCCCTCCCAGGGGGAGTGTACCCCGTGGCCCCGAGCCCACCCCATGGGCAACCCCGAGGCCCTCCTGTACCCTTATGTATCCGTAGCCCCCCGTGTTACAGCAACGGGGGCCTGGCAAAGCTGATAGCTGCGGCTTTTCTCGGAAGCGATTCTCACGCATAAGGATGGACGCCGAAAGGGCCTTCTATGAAAACGTCGGACAACCGGCAAAGTTTTATTCAGCACGCCGTGCGGACTATTGGTAGTTAGGCGGCAAGGTCTCCTCCCCTGGGGACTTCCGCGCCGTGCGCGAACAACCGAGTCGGCCATGAAGATACGCGAACTGAAGCTCACGGACTTCAAGCGGTTCTCTGACACAACGATCACCGACATCCCTGAAGCCGCGCGGCTCGTGTTGCTCGTAGGCCCGAACGGATGTGGCAAGTCGTCGCTGATAGATGCCGCAACAATGTGGCATCGCCACCATTGGGCGCGCAGCGGCAACTGGGATGACACCTACCACCGAAAGCAAGTTGCCGGCTCAACGCCAGGTTGGGCGAACCACGTAGCTGTGACGTTCCACGACCCACAGCCGGCGAGTGATGATGATCGAAGGAAAGCTGTCTACGCTCGCTCAGCCTACCGCAATGACCCAGAATTCCAACTGGATAGTCTTGCCCGTGTTCAGCCAGCGGTGCAGGAGTTTCGTATCAATCGCCTCATCGATAACGACCAAGCGGTCAGTCTCAACTACCGCCGGCTGGTGTCACAGGGCTTTGAGGAAGTGTATGAGAGGGCAGCACCCCACTTGACCATTGGCGAGTTCCGCGAGCAATCCATTGGTGTCATTCGTGATGCAATGCAGCGGATGTTTCCTGGTCTCGTGCTCAACAGCTTAGGTAACCCGCTCTCTGAGGGAACGTTTCGCTTCGACAAGGGCGAGAGCCATGCGTTCCTCTACAAGAACCTCTCCGGCGGCGAGAAGGCGGCGTTCGACCTCTTGCTTGACATTCTCATCAAACGTCGCGAATTCAATGACACTGTGTTCTTCATAGACGAGCCAGAAGCTCACATGTCGCCTTCACTCCAGAGCGCGTTGCTAGACGAACTTCTCAATGCCGTACCCGACAATTCTCAGTTGTGGTTAGCAACTCACTCAATCGGCATGATGAGAAGAGCCCGCGACATCGGCCAAGCAACACCCGGCTCGGTCGTCTTCCTCGACTTTGATGGTGTCAACTTCGATCTCCCTCAAGTGCTCCGCCCAATCGAGCCCAATCGCCCCTTCTGGAAGCGCGCCCTCCAAATCGCGCTCGATGACTTGGCTGGCTATGTTGCGCCCGAACGAGTTGCGCTTTGCGAGGGAGGCCGCGTCGCGGGTGGGGCCGATTTCGACGCCGACTGCTTCAATACGATCTTCCAAGGCGAGTACCCGCAGGTCTTGTTCCTCGGTGCTGGAAGTGCAGACGATATTCAGAACGACCCGCGCGGAGTCAGATCCCTTCTTGCCGGGCTCACGCCAGGCGTGCAGTTGATGCGGATCATCGACCGTGACGATAGAACCGACGACGAGATCGCTGCACTGCGCGTGACGGGAGTCCGGGTCCTCACTTGGCGAACGATCGAGTCGTATCTCCTCCACGATTCGGTCTTGACAGCCGTGTGTGCCGCGTATGGCCAGCCTGCAACTGCGGCGCAACTGCTTCAAGCCAAGCGAGACGCTCTGTCAAATAGTATTGCCGCAGGTGGGCCGGCTGATGACTTCAAGCGGACGGCAGGAGACATCTACAACGCTGCCAAAGCTCTGTTTCCCTCTCATAAGCTTGGCAGTGACAAGCGCGCATTCATGAGAGGTATCTGTGCGCCACTAATCCAGCCGGGCACTGAAGTCTATGACGAACTCGAGACAGACATCTTTGGTCAATGAGCGCCTACCCGTGATACTGCCGCCTAACAATCGGTTGCAGCGGACGGTCCGCTGCGCGGCCCGCCGCTGAACCGAAGCGTTGAGGCTGTATAAAAAGTCCCTGTTGCCGTCGTCGATCGGCTGCTTCGAGCGTTACTGAAGGAGGACGCTTCGAAGGGAGAAGAACAAGATGGCGCGCTACAAGCTGGTTGATCGGAGCCCGCG
>Ga0307373_10012796_pt1 | contig 11850 bp, 9 predicted proteins | sample OX2MG_FD_202534 | JGI IMG/M metagenome (GOLD analysis project Ga0307373, IMG submission 202534) | Soil microbial communities from Risofladan, Vaasa, Finland - OX-2 | ecosystem: Environmental > Terrestrial > Soil > Coastal area > Acid sulfate soil | place: Finland: Risofladan, Vaasa | collected...
TACAAACGATATGGAAAGTAGGTTGGAGAACCGCAAGGTTGTGTGCAGGAGAAACTTATTTTGATTGCCCTTATTACGAAGAATTGCAGTACGAAGCGGACACCAGGATTCAGTCCTTAATATCATTATATAATTCGGGAGATGATCGCCTGATGCGAAAGGCTATACACGATTTTTATGATTCGCGAGTACCTTCAGGACTTACACAAGGGCGTTATCCGAGCAATCGTTTGCAGGTGATTCCTCCTTTTTCTTTATTTTGGATTTCGATGTTACACGATTATTGGATGCTGCGCGACGATACCAATTTTATAAAAAAATATTTAAATGCTACTACTTTAATTATTGATTGGTATGAGCAGCATATTGATACTTCAAAGGAAATGCTTGGACCAATGGATTGGTGGAGCTTTACGGATTGGAATAATGCTTTCCCCGGCGGTGTTCCACCTGGGGCAACAGATGGAAATTCTTCTGTGATCACTTTGCAATTGGTTTATACATTGCACCAGGCTACTGATCTGTTTAATTATTTTGGCAGAAAAGATTTGGCAGAAAAATACAAACGATTAGCAGATAAATTAGCGGTAGGTGTTTATCAAAATTGTTTTGATTCCAACAAAATGGAAATGGCTGATACGCCCGGTAAAAATTCTTTTAGTCAACACGCTTCTATTTGGGCAGTTCTAACAGATGCCGTTCCTGTGGATGATCAAAAACAAGTGATGGAAAATGTATTGCACGATACTTCTTTAAGCCAGGCTACATTTTATTTCCGGTTTTATCTTACGCGAGCTATGATAAAAGCAGGACTTGGCGATTTATATTATTCTCAGTTAACACCCTGGAGAAATATGCTGAAAATCGGGTTAACCACATTTGCAGAGAACCCAGAACCTACGCGCTCCGATTGTCATGGATGGTCTGCCAGCCCTGAATATGATTTTCTGGCAACCATTTGTGGCGTCACTCCGCTACAGCCCGGATTCAAGTCGGTAAAAATAGAACCTCATTTGGGAGCATTGCAGCATGTAAAAGCGTCTATGCCTTACAGTAAGACAGACCAGGAAATAAAAGTAGAATTGCAACGAAAGGGAAAATCAGGGATTCAGGCAAAGATCAATTTACCCGAAAATCTTGACGGGGAATTCATATGGAAAGGGGAAACGGTGAAATTACATTCAGGAGAGCAGGAAATTAATTTATAAAATTTAAACTTTTTCGAATAGCTATCAATCCAAAATCAGATCAAATTTGTTTAAAGAAGATATGAAATTTATCAATATAATCCTTTTTATTTACTTCATAGTGTACTTTATATTTGCAAATAAAATACCGCACGTTTTATTATCTTTCAAAAGTAAAGAATGATTAAATTTGAAAAAGTATTTTCGCACATTAAAAGGAAGGGCAATTGCTGACGGAATCCCCGGAGGAAATCAACAAATTTTGCGCAAGAGGTATCGGATTATTTGCAAATTGAAAAATTAGAAGATATATGTTCCCAAAATTTATCATCAGAAAAGATTATTATTTAAAATTAAAGATTATTAAATGCCCGACAGAACGATTGCTCCACCGATAAAAGATCCTATTAATTTTAATATCAGTTTAAAACAATGTACCCGATTCTCGCTTTCTAACGGCGCTCCCGTTTACTATATTAATGATGGTGCTGAAGAAGTAGCCATGGTAGAATTTGTATTTAATGCCGGGAATAATTTTGAAAATAAAACCGGTGTAGCCTCTGCTGCCAATTATCTTATAAAAAATGGTACTGCTAAAAGAAACGCTTTTGAGATCACTGAATACTTTGAATATTATGGCGCTTTTTTGAGCAGGGAATGTTATAATGAGACTGCTACTATAACACTGCATTGTCTTTCAAAACATTTAAAAGAATTACTGCCGGTAATAAGAGAGCTTATTACTGAATCCATATTCCCACAAAGTGAACTGGAGATATTTCAACAAAATACTGTTCAACGACTCTCGGTTAATTTACTAAAATGCGATTTTGTTGCAAACAGGTTGATTGACGAATACCTTTATGGAGCTAATCATCCTTATGGAAGAATATCTAATAAAGAAAATATTGAAGCACTTAACAGAGAGGAAATTAGCTCTTTTTTTCATCAATATTACCTAAAGTCAAAATGTAGTATTTTTTCTGCCGGGAAACTTCCTGCTGATTTTGAACAATTATTAGAAAAATATTTTGGTGATCTTTCCATTAATGAAAATATATCAACGGTGATGGCTAAACGCGAATTAGCCCTACAAAAAAAATATCGTATTAATAACGATAAAAACGGTGTTCAAGGAGCTATTCGTTTGGGGCGCCCCTTTCCGAACCGACATCATCCTGATTTTCAAAAAGTGGTCGTATTGAATACTTTATTTGGTGGATATTTCGGTTCCCGGTTGATGGGTAATATCAGGGAAGAAAAAGGATATACCTACGGCATCCATAGTTTTTTGCAGAATCACATCCAGGACACTTCATGGGTAATAAGCACAGAAGCCGGCAAAGACGTATGTGAAGCAACTATCGGAGAAATTTATAAAGAAATGAAATTGCTGATAGAAGAGCCGGTTGAAGCAGAAGAATTATTATTGGTAAAAAATTATATGATGGGAATTAATCTTGGCTATATTGATGGGCCGTTTCATGTAATTTCCAGGTGGAAAAGCTTGATATTAAATGACCTCGACGAGAATTATTTTAATGAATCTATTAATACAATTAAAACAATATCCGCAACTGAATTGCAGGAACTTTCCGGCAAATATTTAGATCCGGAAGATTTTTTTGAATTGGTAGTAATTTAATTTAATTTTAAAAAAACCGGAGTTATGAAATTTATTGTTCGTCTTTTAGTTACAGCTGCAGTAGCTTATGGATTGTCAATGATTCTGAAACCGCATATCCTTATAGATTCTTATAGCACAGCATTGGTTTTTGTATTGATCCTTGGCATTTTAAATGCAATCATTAGACCTATTTTGATCATATTTACGTTGCCAATAACTATTCTCACTCTTGGAATATTTCTTTTGATCATTAATGTTTTAATGGTAATACTTGCTGGCAAATTCGTTTCAGGCATTCATATAGATAGTTTTTTATGGGCATTTATTTTTGGTATTTTACTTTCATTTCTATCATCTACCCTTTCAGGTTTTTTAAAAGACAGATAGCGTTCAGCCTTGCGATTTGAACATTCGGCATTTAGTTATTCTTTTTATTTACACCTGAAAATTCGGAAATTTGCCACATGCAATTCAACCGAAATCATTTATCCGACGAAACTCTCATCAAACTTTACAAAGAATTATTACTTCCCCGTATGATAGAAGAAAAAATGCTTCTGTTATTGCGTCAGGGAAAGATTTCCAAATGGTTTAGCGGTATTGGACAGGAGGCAATTTCTGTTGGCGCAACTTATGCCTTGCAACCCGATGAATGGATTATGCCCTTGCATCGAAACCTTGGCGTTTTTACTACAAGAAAAATACCATTACCAGAATTAATAAAACAATGGCAGGGCGCTTTAGATGGTTATAGCAAAGGCAGAGAACGAAGTTTTCATTTCGGTAGTAAAGAACATTTCATTTGCGGAATGATCTCACATCTTGGTCCACAGCTATCTGTAGCAGATGGAGCAGCGCTTGCATATAAATTAAAAAATGAAGAGAAAGTTTCTCTTGCATTTACAGGCGAAGGTGGCACCAGTGAAGGTGAATTTCATGAAGCCATGAATGTGGCCGCTGTTTGGGACTTGCCGGTAATTTTTATAATTGAAAATAATGGCTATGCCTTGAGCACTCCTGTGAGCGAACAATATCGCTGTAAAAATTTAGTGGATAAAGCAAATGGTTACGGAATGGAAGGTGTCCAAATTGAAGGGAACAATATTCTTGCGGTTTACGAAACAGTGAAAGGCGTTCGCGAATATTGCATCAAAAACCAAAAACCTTACCTTATAGAATGTATGACTTTCAGAATGCGGGGTCATGAAGAAGCCAGTGGTGTAAAATATGTTCCTAAAGAAATGTTTGAGCAATGGATAGAAAAAGATCCGATAAAAAATTATGAGTATTTTTTGGTTGAAGAAAATGTTTTAACCAATCCGGAACTTTCCGAAATACGCGGGCAAATAAGAGATTACATTGATAAAAACACAACCGCTTTAAATAATCCGCAAATTGCTTTACATAAATTTTCTCATTCAAATTCTGAAATTTCTAAAAGAGAAATAGAAGATGTTTACGCAAAAAATAATGTTGCATTTGATAATATTAAAAGAAGGTATGCTGAAAACAAGAAGGCTTTTTCAAATCAGCCGGAAAGAGGAATCCGCTTTGTTGATGCTATCAGGGAAGGATTACGTCAATCCATGGTTGCACATCCCAACTTAATTTTAATGGGCCAGGATATTGCGGAATATGGAGGTGCATTTAAAATTACAGAAGGATTATTAAATGAATTTGGAAAAGCAAGAGTTAGAAATACGCCTTTGTGCGAAAGCGCAATTGTTGGATCTGCATTTGGTCTTTCGCTCGAAGGATTTAAGAGTGTTATGGAAATGCAGTTTGCCGATTTCGTCTCAGTTGGCTTCAATCAGATAGTCAATAATCTTGCAAAAGTTTATTATCGCTGGGGGCAAAATGCCGATCTTGTAATAAGAATGCCAACCGGTGCAGGTGTTGGAGCGGGACCATTTCACAGTCAAAGTAATGAAGCCTGGTTTGTTCATACTCCCGGTTTAAAAGTCGTTTATCCTTCTTCACCGGAAGATGCAAAAGGATTATTAATTGCCTCAATTAATGACCCTAATCCTGTTCTATTTTTTGAGCATAAAGCTTTGTACAGAAGTATCAGTGAAGATTTCCCTGAGGAATATTATGAAGTAGAAATTGGAAAAGCAAGACAAGTGCGCACAGGAAACGATGTGAGTATTATCACTTATGGAATGGGCGTTACCTGGGCAACAGAATACGCAGGTGCTCATCATGAACTTTCAATTGATATCCTTGACCTGAGAACCTTATTACCATTGGATTATAAAGCAATCAGAAATTCTGTAAATAATACAGGAAAAGTTTTAATTCTCCATGAAGATACATTTACAGGAGGCATTGGCGGAGAAGTAGCTGCCTGGGTTGCGCAAAATTGTTTTGAGTTTTTAGATGCTCCGGTTATGCGTTGTGCTTCACTTGATACGCCGGTTCCTTTTAATACTGAATTAGAAAAAAATTTCCTGGCCAAATCAAGATTGGATGAAATGGTTCAGAAATTAATTCATTATTAAAGTTGACAATTTATATTTTAGTATCCTGATTAGCGGGAAAGAACTTCCTTAAAAACTTTCTTACCTGAAATTTTTACCTGTGATTTTTTTTGAACTCATGCGGAATTATTTTGCAACGGGAAAGTTGATGCTGGAAAAAATTGAGTATGGAAGTCAATAAAAAAATACTGCTTTTTCACAGATTCCCATTTAATATCTATCGGATGGCAAATTGAAAATCTTATAAGCAATTGTTCTAATCCTAAGCGATTGCTTAAAAAAACAGAAGCCATTTTCTTTAGAAAGTTGATAAACAGGACGGCGGCACAGGATTAACTGATGCCGCCGTTTATTTTAATTATGCGTTTTTACTTTTCTACTATTCTTTTATAATCTTAATACTATTTCCGTTTGTCAATTTAAGAATGTAAATCCCTTTTGCATAGCTGCTTACATCCACCTGTGTAGAAGTTTGATTCAAAGTAATTCTTTGAAGTACTTTACCATTCAAATCGCTCAAAACAGCCTGAGTATTTATTAAGCTATTATCAGAAAGATTGATTGTAATTTGATTGATTGCAGGGTTTGGATAAACTGTAACTGATCCACTTGAACTGCTTTTAATAAATATAATAGTGCTGTATTTGGTATTTCCATCTTTATCAACCATTTTTAACCGGTAATAATAAATTGGAGCTGATGAAGAAATCTGATCATCCAAATATTGATAGTTTTTAGTAGTATTGCTATTACCTGCCGCAGAAACCTGTGCAATCTCATTAAAATCGGTGCCGTTTACGCCACGCTGAATTTCAAAATAGCTACTGTTTTGTTCTGAAGCAGTTGACCATTGTAATAAATTGCCCCCGGCTTTTTTAGTACCGCTGAAGTTAATCAGGTTTATAGGTAGCAAAAGAGTAGAACCTACCCAATTTGAAGAACTTCCAGATAAATTGAAATTAAGTAAATTGCCATTCTGGTGATTTGAGGTGCCATCTAATAGAGTAGTAACGGTAGGGTTACTACCGTCGGGTATGCCCTCGTTGAAATTGTAATAAGTGATTAAACTCGGTTGTGAAGCAGGTATAAGGGAATGGTTCATATTATAGGTAACATTTGCCGGAGTAAGAGTTTTATCCCACATGCTAAGCTCATCCAACTGTCCGCGGAAAATAAACTCATTGCCTGCATTAAGCAATGCGCCTATTGTTATGTCAGATCCATTATTTACTGTAATGCCCGTAATTGCTTGTGAGGCAACATTTACACCATTTACATATAAAATCAGAGTAGTACCATCGTAGGTCCCCGCAATATTTGTCCATTGACCAAAATTGACAGTACTAGGGGATGTTAAACTATATTCACTTGTAGTGCCAATGCCGTAAATAATAGTCCACTTATTGTTGATTATAAAAAGCATAAATCCATTAAAAATATTCGTACCTAAAGAATCTCCTGCATTAACAAAAATAGCCTGTGTTGTTCCCATAGCAGCGGCATTAGGGTTTACATACATCTGAACTGAAAATATCGATGGGGTCCAGGTAGGATTGAAAGGGATATCAACGTAATTATTATTACTTCCACTAAAATCCAGTGCATTACCACTTTGAGCATTGACGTTTAGCGTAATGGCTCCCATAAAAAGTACTATGAATGCGGATTTTATTCCCTTAGTATAATTCTTCATGTTTAATTATTTTTAGTAAGGTTTAAATTTTTCCAAATCTACATTATCAACATCAAATTTTACTCATTTGTTGAAAATCTTTTCCACAAATGTGCAATAAATATTAATTTTTGACGTTGCGGGGCCGTTTTGGTTTTATTTTAAAGGCGAAGTTATTTAATTAATACTTTCTGACCTCGTAAATTTTCAAATCCGGATCCAATTAGGAAACTATTTTTTGACACTTATTTTCTTACTTATCTTTACATTTATTCGATATAACCACTTCGGGGAATTATTTGCTTTAATAATAATGCCTGCTTTTTAATATTTTCTGACCAAATAAAATATCAAAAAATTTATGAAATACAGTCCCAATCCTAATAGATATGCACAGATGAAATATAGAAGATGCGGTAATAGTGGTATAAAATTGCCCTTAGTTTCATTAGGCTTGTGGCACAACTTTGGTAAAATTGATAACCCCGAAAATTGTAGGAATATTTTACACACAGCCTTCGACAACGGCATTACTCATTTTGATTTAGCCAACAATTATGGGCCTCCCCCCGGAGCTGCTGAAGAAACATTTGGGAAAATATTTAAAGAAGATTTTAAACCTTTTCGGGATGAAATAATTATTTCATCAAAAGCCGGATATAAAATGTGGGATGGGCCTTATGGCGATTTTGGTTCCAAAAAATACCTGGTTGCCAGCCTTGATCAGAGTTTGAAACGAATGGGATTAGATTATGTAGATATTTTTTATCATCATCGTCCTGATCCGGAAACTCCTTTGGAAGAAACAATGTCAGCGCTTGATCTGATTGTTCGCCAAGGCAAAGCTCTTTATGTAGGCATCTCTAACTACAAGCCTGATGAAGCAGTAAAAGCAATTAATATTTTGAAAGTGTTAGGAACTCCATGCCTCATACATCAGGCACGATATTCTATGCTGGATCGCTGGGTAGAAAATGGCTTATTGGACTTATTAGAAAAAGAAAAAGTAGGCTGTATTACATTTTCATCATTGGCTCAGGGAATGCTTACCAATAAATATTTAAAAGGGATTCCCGAAGATTCAAGAGTAGGAAGGCATCTCGAAAATGGTGCAATTAATAAGTCTCAGATCACTGATGAAGCTATTAAAAAAATAAAAAAGTTAAATGAAGTGGCAGCGAAAAGGAATCAATCTCTCGCTCAAATGGCTCTTTCATGGATTTTAAAAGATGAAAGAATAACTTCAGTTATCCTTGGTGCCAGTAAAACAGGACAGGTAACTGATGCCATAGAGTGTATAAAAAATTATCATTTTTCAGAGGAAGAATTAAATAGGATTGAATCAATTCTCAAACGGTAATTTCTTCGTATGTATATGCCTGGTATATTTGATTCCAAACATTCATTAATATGGTTTCAAAAAAAATTTTAGCATTAAGTAGTTCCAGAACGGAGAATTCTGATTATTTAGAAACAGCTCTACCATATATCAAGAAACTTATCGGCAGTAAAGCAACAAATATTGCATTTATTCCTTTTGCTTCCGTAGATAAAGATTATGAGGAATATGCTTTTAGGGTTGGAATAGCATTAAAAAGTCTTGGGGTTACCATTAGGACTGTATTGCCAGAAAATGGAAAATCAGTAATTGAAAAAACTAATGTCATTATGGTTGGGGGAGGCAACACCTTCAAGTTGTTGCATGATCTTTACCAGTTAAACCTGTTAAATATTATTCGCGATAGAGTGAATGCAGGAGCTCCTTACATTGGTTGGAGTGCAGGTTCTAATATTGTGGGAAAAACTATTGGGACCACGAACGATATGCCCATTGTTAAGCCAGAATCCTTTAAAGCCCTTAATCTTTTACCATTCCAGATTAATCCACATTATTATAATCAACGAATAAAAGATTTTAATGGTGAAACCAGGGATCAAAGATTGGAAGAATTTACAAAAATGAATCCTGGAATTCCTATTTTTTGCCTGCCGGAAGGAACGGGTTTGCAGCTGGTAGAAGGGGAATTAAAATTTATCGGAAATACTTCCGGCGTTTTATTTTATAAGGAGAAGGAATCTTCATTTACGAGGAAAGAAATAAATTCTAGAACATCACTCTCCTATTTCTTGTAATTTTTTTTAATTGATTTCAAAAATAAATTGACAAAAATTATTTTTTCTTTTTATATGCAGAGCCTGCAAGATTTTCAATTAACGATTTTGGCAATATTTTGACCATAGCGGCGCTAAACCGATTAATAAACCCAGGCATTATTTCCTTTTTTTCATTGAACATCCCTTTCACCGCTATTACTGCTATTTCTTCGGGGCCCATGGAAAACTTTTCTGCCATCTTTTGCATATGGTGCATTCCTGCTCTCTCCACGAAACCAGTTCTGACACTTCCAGGTGAAAGTAAGGAAACACTGATATTAGTGTCCTTCAATTCATACCTCAGGCCTCGTGTAAAAGTATTGACAAAAGCCTTTGAGGCAGCATACAAATTTAAAGTTGGAACTGCTTGTAATCCTGCCAAACTGCCCGTATTCAAAATATAGGATTTTGGTTGAAGCATCAATATAGGAATCATCAACCAGGTAAGATCAACTAAGGTTAATACATTTAATTGAAGCATGTTATCTTGATCTTCCAAAGCTAATTCATGAAAATTACCCCATAATCCATATCCGGCATTGTTTATTAAAATTGATACGGGAAAATTATTTTTTGCAACCCAGTTTTTAACTTCTGCTGCAACACTGGTTTTAGATAAATCTATCGCTAGCCACTTAGCCTCTACAGAGTATTTCTGCATTATTTCCGCCGCCAAATCCTGAAGTAATTTTTCAGAACGAGCGACCAATAATAAATTATATTTTCTTTTTGCAAGGTCTTCTGCTATCGCTTTTCCTATACCCTTACTGCTCCCAGTGACCAGGGCGTAATTCATCATAAAAAATATTTTTTAATGGGATTTATTTTAGTAAATGCTGAAATTTATGATAAAAAGGAGTGCGGCTTTCATTCGACTTTGGTTGGTATTTTCCTTTGATTATTGGAAAATACATCACCCTTCTTTTGCTGGCAGCACCTTGCACAGAGGCCAAAGCCGCACGATGCCAGATTCTGCCGGAATGAACTGTTAAATCCCCCGATTCAGCTTCTAAAGAAATCTCATTTTTGTCAGCTTCATTGTCAACAAAATATTTTTTTCGAAACAACATTTTAAAGATTCCTTGTTTGTGTGTTCCGTCCAGCAATCGCAAACCGCCTTTTTCAATGGGAGAATCGTCTATATAAATTCCTACGTTTAACATTGGATTAAGGGTAAACTGCGTGAACAGATCCCTTAACCCGTCAGTATGCCAGCCCAATCTTGAAAAAGTACTTTCTTTCCCCGTATTTACATAATGGCTCACTACCAATCCATCTTTTTCGTTTTCAGCGATGCGGGCGTCTTCACCAATGAAATACCTTAATTTATCAATTCGCTCATCTCTCACCATGTTGTGCAGATATTCGCTATATAGTGAGGCAAATGCAAAGCGCTGGATTATTTTGTTGCCATTCTCATCCTTGCCATATTTAATGGGAATGCCGTTTACTTTTTCAAGCTTTTGCAAGATCCATTCGGTCTGCAGGGTCTCAACGGCATTCAGTGCACCACTTATTTGTTCTGGAGTAAAAAAATTCTTGTAATGGATAAATCCGTGCTCATCGTAAAATTCCATTTGTTCCGGTGTAACACTATTTTCAAAAATAAATTTTAATTTATTGTCCATTTATATAAAGAATTTTGAAGAAAAAAAGAAATGAGGAAGAAATTAATTTGAACTAACTCTACGTTACGGCACTTATCATTTAATCAGACGATTGGAAATTTTTAATCATGGTTTTTACTTGTTAAGACGAAGCTAATGTAATTTTTATTATAAATGCACTAACTTTTTCTGAAAAAAACATGGTAACTTCTGAATTTAATGAATACGAGATTAGAACTCGCAGTAAAGAAATAAATATCCCGGGCTTTTATTTTCCCAGGTAATAACAAAAAATCTATGTTTTTCAACAGATACGATGAACTTTTTTCTACAAAATCAAAAGAGCTTCTGAAAATTTTCAGAAGCTCTTTGTCGGGGCGGCAAGATTCGAACTTGCGACCTCCACATCCCAAATGTGGCGCGATGACCGGGCTACGCTACGCCCCGAAATTTTTTCTCTTAATAAATAAGAAAAAATATTTACAAAGAGGAAGAAGTCCAACCCAAGGTGTTGGAAGAATTTACCAACTTCTCCTTACATTCTGCGGAGAGGGAGGGATTCGAACCCTCGGTACGGGTTTAAGCCCGTACAACGGTTTAGCAAACCGGCCCTTTCGGCCACTCAGGCACCTCTCCTCATTTATTAACAGAGGGTTGCAAAAGTAAGATTTGCAATTCAAAAAGTAAAATAAATAATGATTGATTTTGTAATTAGTTTACATGGCAGCCAACTGTACTTTTTGCTGAAGTTCTATTACACTTTCTTTAAAGAGGATATCAGTATCCATCAGGTCTTTTACGGTTTGGCAACTGTGGATCACGGTAGTATGATCGCGTCCACCAAAATGCTCGCCTATTGTTTTAAGAGAATTTTTTGTAAAGGCTTTAGCCAGGAACATGGTAATCTGTCTTGCCTGAACTATTTCGCGTTTCCTGGTTTTTTGCAATAATTTTTCATAAGGCACATCAAAATAATCGCATACCATTTTTTGTATGGTATCTATAGTTATTTCTTTTGAAGAGGATTTGATGAAATTCCTTAAAACTTTTTTAGCCAAATCTAAATCTATTTCCCTTTTATTAAGCGAAGATTGTGCCAATAGAGAAATGAGCGCCCCTTCCA
>Ga0307373_10012798_pt1 | contig 11849 bp, 4 predicted proteins | sample OX2MG_FD_202534 | JGI IMG/M metagenome (GOLD analysis project Ga0307373, IMG submission 202534) | Soil microbial communities from Risofladan, Vaasa, Finland - OX-2 | ecosystem: Environmental > Terrestrial > Soil > Coastal area > Acid sulfate soil | place: Finland: Risofladan, Vaasa | collected...
GACGCTAAAGCGGCTATGCAGCAAGACAACCCTCGTATTTTCTCCGGCGACGGCTTTCATATCCAGGAAGAGCTTCTGCGCCCGCAGCACAGTGTTACAGATGACGAGCGTGCAGGCGTTGCCTGTCTGTCGGCGGTTCTGATGTTCCTGGAAAATAGCTCTGGCATCCATCGCTTCGGGTGATCGCCGGAAGGTACGTGTGCGGCCCTGGGCGATTTCCTGGAGTTCGTTCGGGTCGCGCACCGTCACGATTTCTGCACCGAGCAACGTCTGTAACCTTGCGAGCAGCGACGTAGAAAATGTTGCCGTCATCAGCACAAAAGGCGCCACACCCCGCAGTAAGCGCAGCATTTGCAGCGTTGTCGTGCGCGCCCCGTAGAGGCTGTGGTGTTCTCCCAACGGGTACAGGTGAAACTCATCCAGGACGAGGTACGATCCAGCCACCGCGCCGACATTGATATTCGCAAGGCGCGGCCCCAGACCATACGGAACAGCAAGAAAACTCGCCAGCAATTGGTCAATCGTGCAGAAGGTGAGGAGCGATTCAAATTGTGGATCATCCGGTTGCTCGCCCGTTTGCACAGCAATCGCCTTGCGCCCGATGGCTCCGTAGGTTTCCAGCAAGCGCGTTGGATAACCCTTATCGATGTTTTCCGCCACAGACTGAAATTCACGATAAAATTGGTTCGCCAGCACTCTCAACGGCACTGCATAGCGGCACGTATGTGGAAGTTTATTCTCGCCCAGGGCCAGGTTCTGCACAAAAGGGCTGAGCGCGGCTCTCGTTTTTCCCGATCCTGTCGGAGCCTGCAAGATCACGCTTTGTCCCTGCGTAATCTTCTTAAAAACTTGTTCCTGAAATGGTCGCAAGTGAAAGGTATGCATTGTTGTCACGACGATTATCCTCCAAAAATTCCAGAAAGCAGATCAGTATCCGGTTCATCAGGCGGTAGCGTCTCTCTAGCTGAGATGCCATACATCGCGGCAAGTCGGCGCGCCTCTTTCACCATTTTTTCCCGTAAATCGGTGGGTGCCAGCACTTCGCAATCTGATCCCCAGCCGCGTATCCAGTTCTCGATCTCCAGCGTGTCTCCGATCAGCGCGCGCCACTCGCAGCCCTCGGTAGTGTCCTTGATTTGTTGTGATGGATGCCAGGTCGTTTCTTTCACGCGTTTGGTGACCCAATGACTGAAGCGCAAACAGACTTCTACCGGTTCTTCGTCGCCATACATCACGCCCCAGGCGCTTTTGAGCAGCGATGGGCCATCAAAGTCTGTTGGTATCTCGAAAGATGTTTCGGTAAGTTTGGCGTATTCGATGCGCTCCAGTTTGAAAGTGCGCAGGTCGTTGGCAAGCGAACTGTGACCGATAGCATAGATCGTGCGCCCAATCCCCGATGGTTCGAGCAAGTACGGTGAGAAGAAACATTCGAACGATGCGCGATGTGGCGGCGCGTAGAACAGGCGCACCTGGCGATGGGTTGCCCAGCCCAGGGCCAACGCTTCAAAGATGCCTGACAGGTCTTGTTGTCCCTTTTGTCGCTCTCTTGCCGTATCCACAATAGCATGCTGGTGAGGCGCGATGGTATCCGGCATGCCTTTAATGAGTTTTGTCAGCGCCGATAACACATGATCGTTGCGTTCATCAGAGATCTGCGTCAGGAGCCGCGCCGCGAGGTACAGTGCTGTTCCCTCCGGCAAATTGAGCTTCACAGGCAGCAGTTCAAATGTGGCCCCTTCCGCCAATTTCCAGTACCAGCCATCCTTGATCACTGGTAAGCGGCCATCCACCGACAGCTCGTTGATGTAGTGGCTGACCGAGTCTACGCTGATAGTGAGCATCTCCGCGATTTCTTTTGTTCGCCAGCCTCTCCCTGGATTCTTCCAGAAGAGCATTTGCAACTGGTATAAGCGGTCGGTCTTGTTGTATGCGTCTGATAATGGCATCTCTTTTTCACCTCCTGAGAAACAGTCTACTCAGAGATTCCGCAGGGAACGCGGTATTTTGCCGAAATTGGGACGAAAAGTTCAGATTGCGCGAAAATCAAGACAGGTAGAGATAGGCCAGCGAGACAGGTAACGCGAGAGTGATTCAAAATCCCCTGATTGAGTCAAAGTGCATTGCAAGCATTATACATCTTTAGACAATAGTTTCACTCATACGTCAAAGAGAAGTACCATCATTTTTGGAGCAACCTCTAGAAGCCGATTCTGACAGACCAGCCTTCAAAGCTCTGCATTATAGAAACGTTCTACCAAACACTTCAAAATAGGTGATTGTTTCCAGAAAAAGAGAATGTTATACTTTGGTAGAGTAATAAAGCCGAGTATACATGAGGAGGTGTGAGAATATGTTCAAGGTAGTTCGACAGCAGAACAAGGGTGCATCTAACACGGTAGCCCAGAACCGGAGATCATCAGAACGAGGACCAGTCCCTTCTTCATCGGCTCTACATCAGCCAGCACCATCAACCTCTGCTCCCTTTGGAAATACTGCCTCTGAATCCTTGCTCGCACGAATTGCGATTGGATTCCCACCTTCAGCACCACAACCGGCATCTCGCCAACGGAAAGATATCGACCCTGGGATGATTCAACGTGTCGCTCAAAAAGGTCTCTACACTTCCTCAAGCAAGTTGCCCTATGCTGAGCAGATACAGAAATCGTTTGGTCACCATAGCCTCCATCATGCTCTGGCGCACCTGGGACAAGATGCGACAAAGCAAGCCCTGAGACTACGGGCCTCCGCCTATACAACAGGTGAACATATCGTCTTCGCCGGTAGGCCAGATCTGCATACGGTCGCACACGAGGCCGCGCATATCGTGCAACAGCGCCGGGGAGTGCGCATCCCAGGAGATATCGGTCAGGAGGGAGACGTTTATGAGCGGCAAGCGGATACCGTCGCCGAGCGAGTAGTGGCTAGGCAACCAGTGGAAGATTTGCTCGACCAGTTCACCGGAGGACGCGCTACCGTTCCTTCCATACCGCGAAGTTCTTTTCCTCTCACGCTTCAGTTCAAACCGCTCAAAGTAGAATATGATAAGGCTAACACGATATGGATAGTCCAGGGACGTCCAACCTTCAGATCGTTTGTCACCAAAGCAGTATGCAGCGAGTGGAATAGCCGATCGGAGAACGCAGCCAGGCAACTCGATCCGAAAAAGGTAAACTTCTCGGATGAGGAACTCGACAGGTGCCATATCGTTTCCTGGGAGACCATTCGAGAGCAAATGATCCGCCCCTATTTAGACGGTACGCTGACAGCATCCGATTTTATCCAAAAGACAGATGCCCTGTATGCTGGACAGCAGCCGAAAGACTGGCATGAGATGGATGTGATCCGGCAGAAAGTCATCGGCGCAAAGGGAGTGCCGAGCGAGGATGATGTCAAGAGCCTGTGTGTGGCATTAAACTCAGCATCGCTCAACCTGCGAGCCGATGACCATACTATCAATATTAAGATCAAGGGAAGGCTTGATCCACCCATTATGCAATCTCCAGGAGGAACGAATCGGCTGACCGATGCCGCGAAGCTCAACATTGCGGTAACCCGCTCTCTCAGCTCGCCCCTCTACACCCCCAAAAAGACAAGCTTCTACACCTCCTCCCAGGAAGGAGCAACGATCCCCTTTGTAAGTCTCAGTCCCGTCTCACATGCGATATTAACAAAGAAACCCGTTCCCGCAACCCTACCGAGTGCGGTATCTGCCGTAACGTTGCCAGTGAACACCGGATCCACCACAACAGGGCTAAGCACCGGACCAATCGCAACAGTTCCCCTTCCCATTACTACTACCTTGAGCAGTGTGCCGTTGGGAACCACGGGAAGTTCCGCGAAGCAACCCTACGACCTCAATGACTTGCTCGCTGACAGCCAATTCCAGGCATACCTTGATCAGCAATATTCCAAGAATTTTCGCGAAAGAGTGGCACAGGCAGTCGGAAAGCATCAGGGGAAACTCACAGGGAAAAATGACCTGAAAGCCATCTTGGAGATCCATCACACTCAAAAAGACATGGAATCACGCTTTTATCAGGACACAAACATTGCCTGACAGGACTTATCAATAAGCTGTTATGCTGGTACGATGGCGAGCGCGTGCGCTCGTCCCAACGGCATGCCAACCGGCCAGAGAATGGACAGCTTTTCCCAGGATGAACCGGCATCAACTGAACGGAACAGCCCGAGATTAACCAGGAAACCGGGAAAGATGAGGGAGTTTCCTGCCAAAATCATCCATTTCTACAAGGCAAGAACGCATTACATTGGTATCTCCTCTACTCTCACTGTAGCGGCCTGGGATCGCCCTGGCAGATGAACGCGCCCCAGTAGTAAGGTTGAGGGTGTCGGCTTTTCAGTTCAAGCTGGGCTCTTCGTAAGGCTTCGGCGCGCCCTAGAGGTGAAGGATCCCGCATGAGATGATAGAAATTGCTCATCAATTGCTGCGTCTGTACATCAGGGACATTCCATAAACTCATCACCAGCGTTCTTGCGCCCGCCAGCACAAAAGCGCGCCGGAGGCCGAATACGCCCTCGCCGGATCGATCGTCTACCCGACCAAGCCCAGTTTCACAGGCTGAAAGCACGACAAGCTCTGTGCCTTGCAGGCTTAGCCCGCAAACCTCTTCGGCGCTGAGAATGCCGTTTCCCGCCAACGGGGGGAGATTGCCTCCTCGCTCCACGGCGTTTGCTCCGGCCAGCGCCAACCCCGAAAGCAGGAGCGGATTTTCTACTCCCTGCCCCGACAGTTCTTCAAATCGACTGCGGCGCTTGTATCGTGTCGGCTCGATAATATTTTCCAGGCCCATGATCTCCCATAATTCAAACGCTCGTTTCGCCGGTTGCTCCGGCTGAGCAGGCAAGAAGTAGCCATGAGTAGCGATATGCAAAATACGCGGCGAGCGACACTGCTCGAGGCGTCCTTTCAGCGCCTCTTGAGACAAAAAGGGTTGCACTTGCAGAATCTTGCCGATCTGGATTCCTTCTACTCGCGTCTTTGGTAAACGTGAAAAGTGCAGTTTACCTCCGCCGCGTTTCCAGCCCTTAGGCTGCTGCTGATCAGCTTGCGCGCTTTCGGCCTCCAGGGCATTCACTCCCAAATCGTAGTCGGGATCAGCGATTACCAGCGGCAGGTCTAATTGCTGAGTGGATTCTTCGAGATGCAGGATGTCACGCCCGGTAGAGAGATAGCACAGATGGTAATCATCGATAAGATGAAGATTCTTTCCAACAGGCAGCACCTCAAAGGGCAGCCGGGTCAGATCGCCGTCGAGAGCCAGGAAAAGATTCCGACAACTATCAAGAGATGGTAACAGGGAATCGAAGATCATCTCGCGCAGGCGCATTCCATAGTGGATAAATGGTCCCTGGGTAGAAGATTTGTATCCCGGTCGTGCATTACGTGCATCGCCTCCCTCAATATCGATAGACGCTCTAAAGTCGGCAATCAGCCGGTCGATGTCGTCGGCGTCACCCACATCAATCATATGGACATGTTCGGCCTGCTCAGGAAGCAGGACAAAAGCAAGGTAACGAGCATGTCCCCCGGCCTGGACGGGCGTAACAGATGCAGAGGTGAAAGTAAAGGGCGTGTAGCGAACAAACTCAACAAGCGCCGTTCCGGGCAAGAGCGCCTGAGCAATTGCCTGGTGATGTACACTTTCTAAATAGTGCGCGAAGTCAAAAGACCTTCGCTCTCCGGGTATGTCGGCGAAGAGATCCGTCTCCACAGCCTGCCGCCGGGCGCTTAACCGCTGGAGATAGTCATAATACGCCTGCCTGTCTTTGCCCGGCCCTGCTAAGGTGCTTTGTGCGATTTCGGCCCGAATAGCATACCATTCCTGTACTTTTTTGCTTAAATCTGGGTTCTGTTTTGCCGCCAACAATATCGCTTTACTCTGCAAGAGGAGCGCTTCAACGCCGATACCTTTGCGGCGTGCGACGAGATCGAATGCTTTTGCGTTGTATTCGGCCTGGGACATGGGAGACGATTGCGCCTTCTGCACAACGAGGGTGAGAAATATCTGGAGATTGCACTGCAAGATTTCCTGATAGAGCATACGACGGCTTTCAGAATTGGCCGAGAAAACTTGCTCAATGGTATGATCGATAATGTCTTCGGCCTGGCTTCTGTAATCCAGCGCCTCATCTATTTGCCCCATCACAGCAGCAAGATTTGCCAGATTGTTGAGGCTTTCTGCCGTCTTGGGATGTAGCTTTCCCAGGCTCTCACGGATCTGTAGGGCTTCTTTCAGGTATGCTCCCGCTTCAGCATGGTTTCCCTCTCGCTGCGCCAGTAATCCCAGGTTGATGAGGCATTCTGCCGCCTGTGGGTCCAGCCATCCTGGGAGCATGTCCAGTGCCTGTTTCAAACACGTTCTCGCTTCGGCATAGTTCCCTGCTCGCCGCTCCAGTAATCCCATCGCGTCTAGAGCTTTAGCGCGGACCGGATCCGGTATCTGCTTTGCCTGGATGACTTTCCCCAATAGTGGCCTCGCAGCCCTGTCCTCTCCTTTTTCCATGTGGAGTTTAGCGTTGTCTATGAGAAGGGTTGCATACTGCCAATTCACGGAGGGAATCGCTCCAGGCCTGATATTGAGGGCTTGCTCTACAGCATCAGCATCGTTGCCCATTTCATGAGACAACTGAGCCAGCTCGCGCCAACCCTCGGCGTAAGTGGGCAAATCTGTACGGAAGGCGTTGCGCATAATCTGGAGAGCTTCACGCAAACGGAGTGAAGCTTCGCCGTAACGACCTTGCAGGTGATAGAGTTTTGCCAGCGTGATGAGATACTCGGCATAGCGGGGGTGATCGACGCCGATGGCCTTCCCGGCTATGGTCGCCGCCTCCAGTAACATCTCTTCAGCGTCGGCATAGTCTCCCTGTGCCTGGTAGAATAGTCCTAAATTCTCCTGGCTGGCCGCGTAAGTGATATGTTCTGCTCCCCGGTATTGCAGACTCAGATTACATGCCTGGATGGCGAGTTGCTCTGCCGATTCCTTTTTACTCTTCCCCTGCTGAATCAAACTGCCCGTCATAGCGTTCATGAGATCCAATACCTTCCACCCGCGCACAAACCAGCCGAAGAGCGCGAACCAGCAGGCCGCCATCAGCACGGCGTCAAGAAGGTAGCCAAAAGGCTGTAGAGAAGAACTGATAGCAGACAATGTTGCCCAGAATATACCTTTGAATAGAATTTCGAATATGAGTTTGAAGGGTTGATGAGACAGTATGATCGCGGTCCAGAAGTAACAGGAGAGGGCAAGCGGCAGAAGGAGATAGAGCAAGGTAACAAGGGCCAGCCGATTGGCGGAAAGCGGCTCTTCCCATCCCGGCAGGCCGGGTTTCTTCCGCATCCATGCCGGCAAACCGGTTAATCCCGGCAAATGGTTCCAGTCGGGCAAACCTGCCAGGCGGGTTTTGTAGCCAAGCTGGCCCGTCAACCACTTACGGTACGCAGGAACATACGCGAGTATTACGCCGACGAGGGTGAACAGTATGCCAAAGTAGAAAGAACTCAGGAGGAGATAGAAGAGAAGGGAAATGATGAACAGCACATAGAAGCCCCCTCTTAGTTGACCCAGATAGGGCCATACTCGTTTGGAGGTTTCCAGCAACCTGCGTTTCCATAGCGCCTGCCATGAGCGGTCAGGTTCTTCTCCCAAAACCCTGATGTCAAGGAGCCGTTTTTCTTTTCCCCAGGCCAGTATGAGCCAGAGGTGCAATAGCCCAAGCGAGATGAGGCAAGCAAGTATGAGTATTCCATAATCCTGGGGGCTATGGGGGAGAAAAACCGCCACGTCCTGATCAATGAGAATCCCTAACAACGATGGGATAAGGAAATAGAGCAGCGTTGGAAGTATCAGTTTGCTCGTCTGCTGCTCATTAACGTGTAACCCTGGTAACCGAGAGAGATAATAGGAGTAGCCCGGCCTGTCGATCAGCCAGGAGCGATACGCCGGCAGGCAGACCAGCGCCGTTTCTATGAGCGTCACATACAGGCCGAAGAGTTTGAAAATAGCCAGTATACAGCCGATGAGAAGCACGTAGAGGAAAAAGAGTATGCGAGGGTCCTTCGGCCAGAGAAATTGGAGGAGCGCACTCCACTTTTTGTATATCTGTGTTATGTATGCTGTATCAGCTTCGAACTCCGCGTTAAACCTCCTCCATCCCTTGCGCAGCCAGCGAATAAAGAGGATCAGACCTGTCAGACCCAAAACTGCATAAATGCCGACGTTCAGTAGCGCATTACTCCCGACAAAGGTTCCAGCGCCCCATAAGAGCAGCCACCAGGGGAGAGACGGGACGAGCAGATAGCTCAGCGTGAGGAGCGACAGTCTTACCGGTCGCAACTCATTCTGTTTCATGTGGGATAGGCCCGGCAACAGGGACAGGTAGAGATAGCCCTTCCCTGACACCAGCCAGCGACGATAGCCGGGAAAATATGCCAGTGCCGCTCCCAACACCGCGAGAGGTGCTCCAAATATAGCGATACCAATGTACAGAACAGGCACAAACAGAATATCGGCCAATGTCTCCAATCTCTCTCTCATTTTTCCCTCGCTTTATCGAATATGCATTTCTACCTGGGCAGTCGCCCATGCTTCCGTTGTAGGGAGAACAACGCGAGCCTGACGTGTTTTCGGCTCCTCTACAGCTAGCATTGCCAGCAGTTCTTCAAGGGGATTTGCCGGTCTCCCGCGCGTTACCTGGCTTGTTGCCGCCTGATCGAGGGGCGGGAGTTCTAACCAGTGGAAGTTTGTACTGCCCACCGTGGCGAAGACTTTCAGCACATCCGTACCCTCTGTATAGCCTTCTGGAAGAAAAGCCTGGAACGGCAAGATAAGTTCGCTTCCTGGATCAAGAGGATCGGAATAAATTCCCTCTGGCGTTGGAACGACCTGGGTGATGCTCCAATCAGGCGCGAAGTCCAACACGGTGATATTGAGTTCGAGCGCCGAGGTATTTTTGATCCGCAAAAACGTCCACTCGTCCTGCTTGAGAGTGACTGTGGGGTCGCCGTAAGGAGGAGCGTTTGGCCGATCCACTTCTGGATCAAATGTTACTTGCACACCGGCAAGTTCGACTACTAGCCGACGCGCGAGCGAAGAGAGCGAATCTCCATTATCAAGCTGTTGAATATTACGATATTTGGCGAGATGTACCAGCCGATGCGCAAGGCGAGCGGCGGCATTCGGGTATTTGATCGAGAGGGCAGGTCGCAGGTTCGCCAGCGGATGACCCGTAGGATCCCAGATATCGTAGGCTCCCAAAGCGTTGACGACCACCTGGAAATCCGGGGGTGTCTCACCGGTCGCTACTTCTACGAAGCGCGACGAGGCCAGGGCTTCCTTCACAGCGTGAAGCGCCTTTTCTTGCGGAAGCGCTGGCGGCAGGTCAGCTTGATGCAGCAAAGAGACGGTTCTGCGCAAACGCGCATTCCCTGGATCAAAGAGAACTGCCGAGTCACCTTGTTCAATGGTTCCTGATGAAGAGGATGTGACGATGGAGGCCCAGGAACTGGTCGCATCCACATCGGTGACTTCTACTACAGCCTGCCGTTTCATAATGTTGGCAAAATCTGTTTCGCCTGGAGGGTACACCGCGAACTGCGCGCCCTTTTGTACCGCCTGTGTCCGGCCTGTATTCAGGCGCACCCGTGTCCGTGGGAGATCAACCTTCATGACAGTAACGGCATACGGTGAGGGCAACCGGCTCCTGCCGAAGACGACGCGATCCCCATCGCCCTGTAGTTGGGGAGTCTGTTGCTCAAACTGGCTGTGGATTTTGGCGATGAGCCGGTTATGGAGCCGTTTGAACGTATAGTCCAGCCCAAGCTGTTTGAACGAATCTAGCAGCCAGTAGGTGAGAGCGCCGTTTTTCTCTGTACCATTGAAGTCGAACTCATAGGCGGATTCAGAGGAGCTACAGGCTGCAAGCAACACGTAGCCCTGTGACTCTGGAAGCCAGCCACTGCTAGAGTTGATGTTGCGTGTCGTCGCTTGCGAGAGGCGACGCCATGACTGGGATAAGATATCTCTTGATGCGACCAGGCTCTGTGACGGTCGCGGTGTAGTATCGATGATATTCAGTCCGCGGACATTTGCGCGGCCCACCCCTCGCGTCGCGCCCCCGGAGTGGCAACTATCCAGCACGATTGTTACCAGGAGACCCTTCTCCACCATAGTTTGAAGGATGTGCGCCAACTCGACATCCCGCAAGTACTGCCCATCTGGGGAACCAATATCGAGAGGAACAAGGGATTCGTCAAGCCCGTGTTCTCCTTTAAGATCTGGAAAAACGGTGGGAGTACGCCCTCCGTGACCTGAGTAGTGAATGTATACTTGATCCCCCGGCTGCGCCATAGCAGTGAGTCGGAGAAAAGCCTCAATCATATGCTTATAAGTCGGCCACCGGGTATGTGGCTCAGAGGGTTCGCGCGCTTCTGTGCTGGTCGCCGTCAACTTAATAATCTGGTTGTCGGTGAGATGCATCGTAGTTTTCAGGAAATTCTCTACATGGGTGATGTCCCGGACACATCCTTGCAGGCTGGGGTAAGAGCCACCGCCAGGTAATCTGTTAGGCAAGTAACAATCAATTCCGATCAGAAGTGCAAATAAAGTAGCCTGTTCACTCATCAAATTGAGCTTGCTCCTCCTTGTTGTAAAATATTTAGCTTTTTCAAAAAAGTCTACAATATGTACTCGCTAAATGCAATACGGTATATACTAATGTACTGGTACTGCTTTGTTAGTTCCTCTGGAGTCGTTTCGCTTAAAGCTGCTGGCAAACTCATTGTGCTTAGAGCGACTGTGGATGAAGATTTCCGCAAGTTGGCTTATAGAGGCTGATGTTAAGCGAAAGTTGCCTGACTGCCACGCTCTTTTTCGATCCAACAACGCTTTTGTTGCGACAAAACGATTCAGGTTCTGAACCATCTCCGCGCTGAAACCCGCTACACTGGTTCGTAAGACGACCTTTCCGCATCACCTTTGCCGCGAGAACGGAACAAGCAACGCGAGGCAAAGGGAGGGTAAGGAAACGCCGAACAACAACCAGGAAAGAGGCAGCCATGCGATTATTTTCCCGTTGGCAATGGAGCGGTGTGCTTTGTCTCTCTTCTCTCACGCTTGCGTTGCTCCTGTGCTTGCTCATTCTAGCGTCATGCAGCAGCGCCGCGCAACCATCGGGATATATGTGGACAGACAAGGATGATCTCATCTCTCTTACCTGGCATAATCAGAACGGCCAGCTATCCGGCGCGTGGACATCCGTTTCTTATGCTGCCATACCGTTTCCGGCCTCAACACATCCCGCAATCACCACTGTTGGATATACCGGCACGGTCACAGCAAGCGGTGCCGTCACCTTGATGCTCAATGAGGGACCGTTCACCGAGGCCGTCACGGGTGACGTATCGAGCAATGGGCAAATGCTGCGCTTGACACGAAGCGATCCCGCGACCGGGCGACGTGAGCAGCACACCTGGAGCGCCGTTACTGTCGATCAGCAAGCGGAGCTGCTCGCGGCCTTCAACGCCTACGAGGTGGTACGTGGAATGCTGGCGGTCGTTCAGCAGGACAGCAGCCATGAGCAAGCGTGGAGCGATCCCAACGCCAGCGACGTCTCGCAGGCGCGGCAGGCGGTCAAGGCGCAGGCATCAGAGCTGGCAGCTATTCAGCAGGCGCGCGATGAGACAGCGCGCTGCCAGGACATCGCGCAGTTTGCGCCGCTTGCTGCCTCGACGTTTATGCTACTCTTTGCCCCGTCACAGAATGGGCTGGTGCGTGACTTTACGACGCTGACTCACGCCTGGGAGACGGCCCAACACACACCTGCCCCGCAGA
>Ga0307373_10012801_pt1 | contig 11848 bp, 14 predicted proteins | sample OX2MG_FD_202534 | JGI IMG/M metagenome (GOLD analysis project Ga0307373, IMG submission 202534) | Soil microbial communities from Risofladan, Vaasa, Finland - OX-2 | ecosystem: Environmental > Terrestrial > Soil > Coastal area > Acid sulfate soil | place: Finland: Risofladan, Vaasa | collected...
GCTAGCGCCGTCGAGGGAACACAAAGGGAAGCGATCCAGCGCGCGAGAGAGATCGACCCGGGGGCGCCAATTCATGTCGAGCGCGTTCGCGATACAGATAACGGGGGCCGCGATAAATGGCGTAGTCCGTAGTCGAAGCGCAGCTTGGAGGCACTCGATGGGGCTGCGGGAACTCTGCCGACGTGTGGGGCGGCCTCGGAGGTCGTGCCCTCTCTCCCCTTTGCCGGGAAGGCCCCTTGCGGGGCCCAATGGCTCGGGATGATCCGCGTCCGATACTAGGAACGGGGCCGACGACACCGTTCTTTCGGCGCCCGGGCTAGCGGGATGGGCATACTCCTAGCGTCGAAGCGTTTGCATACAAAATATTGTGGTTCTCGTGGGGATATGCGAACGCCTGTACCGTACAAGGTGCAAGCGTGGACGCTGCGGTGTAGCTAATCGATCGCAGCGCGTCCATGCTTTTCGTAGCGGCTAGCCGGGAGATAGCGGCTTGCCCTAAGATGGCAAAGCCACCTGGCGACGGCTTGCGTTTTATAAATGTTGGATGTCCCATGGCATAATTCCCAGTTTATCCTCGAATTTTGGATGTAGCTTGCCAAAAATCGATGCTTAGACTAGAATAATGGCAGACTTATGCCAAAAGTATATCCCGACCGGCTAAACACCCTCGTCGCCCTCAGCGAAGGGCAGGGCGGGTACTTCACTACCGAGCAGGCACGCGACGCCGGCCTATCGTTGCATACCCTCGCAACCCTGCACCAAGCCGGGCATCTCGAACGAGAGCAATACGGGGTTTATCGGTTGGCGCGATGGCCATCGAGCACACACCCGGGCCTATGGCGGACTTTCCTCTGGGCGACGCGCACAGACCCGCGTGCAGCCTTCTCGCACCGTACAGCGCTTGAGCTGCACGACGTCTCAGACCTCAACCCCGCGAAGATCGACGTTACATTCCCACTCGATGTACGTGTTCGCGCAACGAAACCGCCAGCGGTCGCCACGCATCGACGCGATCTTCCAGAAGGGGACGTCGAGGACCGGGAGGGCTTTCGCCTCACTACGCTCTATCGCACGCTCCTAGATCTTGCCACCGACACCCTTGCGCGCGATGCCGTCGCAGACGTGCTTGATCGCGGTAGCTCTGTCGGTCTATCTCCGGGACAAATTCAGCAGGTTCGGGCGGTTTACGATCTGTCTGGTGAAACGCGGCAGTATCTTGCGCGTACACTCTCGCGAACGCGCCCTCTAGCACGGAGACCGTGATGGCGGATAAACAGAAAATTCTCAGCCAAGGCAAGCTAGAAAAACTCGTAACGTCGGATGCCAACGAGCGGTCCGTCGCGCCGTCTCGGGCAACGGAATGTGTCAATGGGTTTGAGACCACGAGTGCTTGGAATTCTACGCTGCGACTTCGGGCCGATTGATGTAGGCGATCGCCGCGAGCTTGGGCGGTTGCGGTTGACCGCGGACGAAGCGCTCAGGATGCGCCTTCCACGCATCGAGCAAGATGAGGCTTCGGGCGGCGCTTCGTTCGTCGGCGCGGCCGTGGTGGACGTCACTCGGCGTAAGCAGCGCGATGCCGCTGTGCCGGTGATCATCGTTGTACCAAGCCATGAGCCGGCGGATGTAGTCGCGCGCCTGTTGGATGTTCGCAAAATACCCAGGAAATGTCGGCGCGTACTTAGAGATCGCGCGAACGCAAAGATCTCCTGAAGGACCGCGTCGATCGGAAGGCCGTTATCGTAGGGCCCCTCCGGGATATCGTTAAGCTGCAACGTCAGCATGCCGCGGGCAAATGTGGCGACGACCGCCGGATCGGCGCATGCGCGCGTCGCGGCGTTGAGCGCTTCGACATCGAGAGAAAGCTGATGTGCGGCTTGGTTCATCACCGTTGTCTGCTCCACGAACGCTATCGTCGAGCCGGTCAGAGTCAGCCTCGTATCGGGCTGCGGCTCCGCTAGACGGAGCACATCGATTTGGCCCTGACGATCCAAGCCGAGGTTAATGGCGAGATGGGCGACGGCAGTGGCTTCGGCAAAGCTCTTCTCGTAGAACACCGTATCGGGCTTGCGCATCTCGTTCTGGCGATCGCCGAAGCAGTATTAATACAGCTAGAGAAGGCCACATTTGGATACAGCTATGGGCCTTTCAGATACAGCGCAGGGCGCTCAGGTAAGGAAAGGGGGCGCATAGCCGGCCCTTGGTGACGCTTGTTAACGCCGGGCAATGCCTAATGGTCAATTCTCCGCGAACGCGGGCCAACTTCATGCGATGACCTTCCGATTCAATTTACAAAGACGTTCCGGAGCTCTGCTCGAGATTTCTTGCATACATGACGAGGTAACTCGCGCGGCGCACGCGGCTGCCAACCAACCCTTTGGTGAAACTCCTCGGTTCCGCCGCGGATACCAAGTAGGCACTCCCGTTCTTACACATCATACCAAAGGCCATCGCCATTGCAGATGGCCCTCGGATTTGTTAAGTGTGTTCAAGGCGAGCGCCGATAGGTCAGGCGGCGCGAAAGTGTCACCGCTTGCCAGAACGATAGAAGTGGCCGCAGCAGCAAGTCGCGCTGAGTAGACCAAATCATTGCCAGCCGCCAGGCAAGCTGCGGTCACACCTCCAAAGAGATCACCGCTTCCGACTGTCGACGACGCGTTCACTGGGAACACTGGCACAAGAGAGCGTCGGTATTCGCCTTCGGTTTCCAACACAAGCACGCCATGCGTGCCATCCTTGATGACGGCTCTGGCGTAACCGCCCGGAAGACAAATCTCGCCGGTTAGCGGATCAAGAATACCCTCATCAATTGCCTCGCCGGAGTTGATAAGTAAGACACGGCTGGCCGCCTCCAGCGCGCCTGCCGCCTTTGCGTCCCTTGTACGGGAAAGCCAACCCTGCCGATCCCAAAGAAATATCGTTGACCGGCCCACTGCCCGTGATACCGCCTGGTCGCGCACCGGATCAAAATCAGGAACCCCAAAGACAAGCACGACTCTAGCTTCTGGCAGCGGAGGAAGTTCTGTCGGGCAAGTCTCCGCTGGGCGATACAGTGGGCGTGGCTGCACTGCAGCCGCGTCCTCATAAGCAAACGTTCCCGACGCGCCATCGAGGACGACTAGAAGCCCGTCGACAGACGCGTGCTCAAGCAGCGCATTCACCGAGTCAACGTCTTCTGATCCAACGAACGATGCAAGTGCCACTGAAACGCCAAGGCGCGACGCGGCGACAGCGGCAGTTAGAGCACTGCCTGCAAGGCGGATCTCCGGGTTCCCATCGCGTCTCCCAAGAACCTCACGAAAAATTCCACCAACGACTAGGACATCGGCCACTGTTTAAAGCGCTCGTTGCCACTCCCAGAGCATAAGATCAAAAGCAGCCGGCGGCGCCTTCAACTCTTTGCACCAGGCGAGAAAGCGCTGTTCGACTTGGCGATAGTCCCTAGGGAGGACCGCTTTGCTAATGCGATTAGCAGCCATGAGCGCTCGCAGCAAATGTATATCAACCACCGCTAGTGAGCTACCTAAACCTAGGTTCCGCAAAAGCCAACTGGCCGTCTTTAGACCGATCCCCGGGCATTCGCAAAGGAAATCGCGCCGAGCTTCATCTTCATCAAGAGCGAGGACCGTTTCGCGAAGAGGGCTTCGGCTCGCGACCCATGCTGCTGCACGTGCAATAAGGCTCGCTTTGCGCCGAGGATAGCGATAGCGTCGCAGGGAGCCATCTCGTCGCGGCGGAGAGAACTGCGGCATTACCAGCTCAGATGACAACAACATCTCAAGCTCCATCGTGCTCCAGCGTGAGTCGAACACATCAAGCCTTTTGAGAATTGCCACTGCGGATTGCGCAAGCTCAAACGTGACTCCGTGCCCTCCGAGCAAACAGAACAAGAGTTCATCCTCAAAATCCTCCGCCGTCGCAGTTCGAGGGCCGCTTACTCGCTCAACATAGAAGCCTCCGAACTCTTCCCAGAGTTCCGCCCAGTCCAGAGCGAAGGTCGCGCGCGTGTTTTCCTGGAGCACCATTGTCACCTGTCCTCCTCGGTGTCTATCGTCTCACTGCCGCGAATGCCTTGCAGATACGCAAGACAGTTGAGGTACCACACGGGCGCCCCGGCATGTGTGTCGAGCAGTTTACTGACCTGAACCTTCCGCAGATGCTCCGACTTTACCCAAAGAATCAGTTTTTCAGGGATTGCTGGGAGCTGCTCCATCGTCCGATCGTATTCAACGCTTAGATTGACTCCAGTCGCTACCACAACGTCATCCTGAATCGTCGCCACACGAAAGAGTGACTTTAACCGTCCCAGCCGCTGTACTGCGTCAGCGTGGGCGCCCGACCGCTGTCGCCAACGAACAAGCAAATCAACAAGCGCGAGAAAAAACAAAATCAAGGTCAGAGCGCCGATCCAAATCTGGGCTCGCGCTTGTACACCGAGAATTGAAAACGTTGACTCCCCACTTAGAAAGGCGATCGAGGTCGCAACTATCGAGAGGGCTATTGTTACAAGTGATAGCAGGAGCGCTCGACGCTCATATCGCTCCCGAAGGAGCGAATGCCCAGTAAGCATCTGATCCAGGACGCGGCGCTTTCGTCGAAACTCCTTTGGAGTTAGCATCGGGGTATTTTCATAGGCCAAACAATTTCTTCCAGTCGTCCACCGACTGAGACCGTTCCATCTTGTTGGCTATGCCGGTCAGCTCATTCGACAAGGCCAGTCGATGAGGCGATCCGGCGTCACCCAGCAAATGATCAACAGCCACAGATTGCCCTGTGACGTCCTCCGCTGGATGCACTACATGCCCACTCGCAGTTTTGAAGAGGTGCGTAACCATAGCTTTTGGTGTCTTTGGCCCGGTGTAATCCGCAAAGGTCGAAACGGCAAGAGCCTCGACGTGGTAGCCGGACGGTTGACGCTCGTCGGGAATCTGCGTCGCAATGATTTCCTTCGCAAGCTTGATAACCGGCACGACCAAACCACCTTGCGTTTTGTTAGTTTCAGTCAGCTTATCGGTGAACTCGTTGGGTTTAATACCATGCTGCCAGCGTTTTCCGTCTTGCGCGGAAATCGAAATCGTATCACCAACGTTAACAGCTGGCAGTAACTGTATCTCAGTGCCATCTCGATAGGTGACAGTAACCGCAAGTCGACCAATGTCTATTTCAGCGACGTCGGCTGCCGACAGCTTTCCCTCGAGTATCTTCGCGAACTCCCGTCGGAGTTCATCAGGCGTATGATCAACGAGATGCTCGTCACTTAGGGGTACGAGCAAGTCAACGTCGCTGAGGCCTTCGACGTACGTATGCTTTGCAATCGAACCGCCGAATCGCAACTCTCCTACATTCTGAACCCGGTCGGACAGTGCTTTTTCGATCTCCTCAATCCGTTCGTTAACCTTGTCCGTATCTCGATCGTTCGCGGCTAGTAATTCACGCCTGAGGTAGGCGTTTATGTCAGCGTCAGAGCGCTGCTGTGCGATTCGCTCGCGCATCTGCTCCTTAAAGCTATGCGCCTCTGCTGGGGTAATCTTGAAGCTGCCACCACTACCGCCCATGTTTGCTCCTTTTAGTTACCGACAGCAAAGCATCATGCGCCGGCTTAAGAATCTCGCCCGTTTTTAGGACACTCCAATCCTGGCCTTGGTGGTGGAAAATCTTCAAGTCGCGACTTAACTCACGGAGAGCATCCAGATTATCTGCCTGGACATCAAGTCTGGTGTAAGGCAACCTCTTATCGAACTGTCGCTTGATCAGCGGGAGCGAATCCCCGTAGATTGATATCCCATCGTGGTATCCGTATCTCAGCCATGAGAGTCCGTCAAAAACCTCTGCTCCGGCAGCGAAGTATAGCGGCGTGAAAAGCGGGTCAAGGCCGCCAAAAATATGTATTGGGGCGGTGACGCCTGCTTCTTCCAAGGCGTCCGCCAAATCGGCAATCGTTTTCAAGCGATTGAGAATTGTGTTGCCAAGCTCTTTCTCCGTAACGCCAATTATGTCGAAGGCTCGGAGCCTGGCCGCTAGTGGGACGATCTCCTTGATATGATTCTGGTGGTAGCTTCGGTCCTGGGGCGGTTTGAGCATGATTGTCCGCACGAATCGTGGGTTGTCTGCAAAAAACTCCTGGGCCCTACTGATTTGTTCGTCATAGGGAGCGTGTAAATCAAACGATACCAGTGCAGCCTTGACATCAGCATCAAGGGATTTAACAAGCTCCAGAAAAGCTTCGCTTGTCCAGGGAGAATGGTTGCGCAGTTCTTGGTAAGGCTCACCAAGATCTGAGCCAAGCGTTGCCTCATACCATCCGCTGTCGATAATCAAAAAGCCGGGAATAGCGTACGCAGATGTCGCGAACCCAGCGACCAGCGACTTTGGGTCGTGAACCTGATTGTATTTAATATCGTAGGCCGAAATAAGGAGCGACTCATCAAACGCGTTTGCCGTGAGCAGCTCGAACGCCGCCGCTGGCGCGGGAAGAATCTTCCGAGAATTCTTCCCTTCGCCAACGCCGACAGGACTAAACCCCTTGCTCGACAGTGACGGCACAAGAAGTGGCGTCTCAATCGTTGTCCCATCGCGAAACGCAATCTCGCGGCTACGCGATGGCACTAAGCATCCCCCTGTCCTTGCAAGACATGCATGTGCCACAGGGGTCACCACCGCATTCGCAGCTGTAGGTGAGCTCAATGGGAACTCTCAACTCGCGTGCAAGCCGATAGATATCAGCCTTCGAGTTGGTGAGGAACGGTGCCGCCAGCGTAACCTCGCCGCGAGTGTGCAGGGCGAGAGACCTCTGCATCAGGTCAACAAAATCCGGCGTGCAATCAACATACGCAGTACCGCTGTGAATCCCCAGAATGATAGTGCTTGGGCCCGGCGGTGCAACGAGGAGGGCGCCATGAACCAGAAACGCATTTCGGCCTCTAATCTCGCCAGATTCGAAACTAGGGCCCATCAGCTTGATTTTCTTGAGCGGAACCGCGTAATAGTCGGCGATCGCCCTTGCCGCACATTCTTCCTCGTTCTCTGCTGCTTGACCATACGCAAAGAATAGCCCACAACATGAGTTCACATCGGGACTCGCAGCTGCCAATGCAACCGCCGAGTCAAGGCCGCCACTTAGGAGCACTAAGCTGATCGACATGCGTTTCAGTTTGCCTATTGGCCATTCTCGGTGTCGCGGTACCCGGCCGCTGCTGCCTCTTTGCGACAAACGTACGCGCCTTGCTTCGCGTGTCCATACCATCGCATACCCTTCTCATGCCAAATGCCCGTCTTCGTGTTCAGCCATACCACAATATCGCTCGCGCAATGCGACTGCGCCCCAGCTTCCGTTGCGAACCTCGCGAGCGAACCGTAGGCAACGACCACTTTGCTTTCGGGCGCCATCGCCGTGGCTTGGGGTGTGGCCCGGAAGCACAGGCCGAGGCAAATGATGAAAGTGGCAAAAAAACGGCGGATAATCATCGCTACACCTCTCGCGCCTCACCCTGGCGTCCGTTGGGCACTCTGGTTGGCATGAAGCTATTCGACTCCGAGCTCTACATCCTTATCTGCAGCAACCTAGAAGAGCGCCGGCTGGGTAGCCCCAGTGGTCCATTGGAACCATTCACGCTGTCGAAATACCACGGCTGGTGGATGAAGCCTAACTAGCAATCGTGAAGGAATCGCAAGGATCTTCGGTCCGTTACGAGGTCTCCCCGGGGTTCGTTCAGGTGGATGTTCCTCAAAGTCGACGAATCCGCTATCGTGCGTAATCAAAATGCGCCCGGTCCTCTTTGCATAAGCGAGAACCTCTTTATCTGCTCGGTATCTGCTCGGTGAACTGGGTGGCTTCTAACAGCAGGCGGGAGCCTCTTTACGCTTATGCCAGCGCCCTGCATTAAATTTCCAAGCCGCTTTTGATCAATATCGTTGTCGAGGAGAAATCGAACGTCATCACAATTATCGTCGGGGTTAACGAGATACGGCTTCCAGTTACCCATTGTTTCGTCGCCTTCGCTATTCGGCTCTAGCCCTTCTCACACTGAATTGCGTCGGCGATCTTCACGACGTCCGAACCCGGCACGACGGCCTCAATGAGTTCGCACAGCAATCTGAAGGCTCGTTCATATTGTCCGATCCAACGTTCCAGTTGCCTTTGTACGAAAACGGGGCCGTTCGATTGCCACAGTTCGCCTTCAGACGTGCGGTGGACGTAGATCGATAGTTCTTTTTGGTAAAGGTCGTTCAACCTGTCGAGCTGTTTCTCTGAAACAAACTTCAGCAATTCCTTATCGATTGCTCTCCGCTTCGGGCTATACTCTAACCCAGAAATCACTCTTTCGAACTCGGGCAACTTGGTTAGTTGGTTCTGATAGTAGAGACCAATCAAAGCGTCTTCTACGGCGCAACGGAGGGTAATTCCAGCAACACGATACCATCCGTGGATCGCGTTGAACGTTGCGCCCTCAAAACCAGGAAGAACGGCCATGCATTGCGTGTGCATCGGCGAGCCGCGGGGCATAGCGTCGTGTATATCGAGCCATGCCCAAGTAATGCGCTGGAGCGCGGGAATCGCTCGGCTGTAGACATCGGTTGTAATCAAGGCTACCGTATCGGGGAGTCGCGTTAGCGAAGCCCATGCTTCCGGCGAGATAATACCCTTCGGTTCATAGGGCAAGTCACTCGGCAAACCGTAGTCTTCGTCCGTCAGGTATTCGCGAACGGCTCGATGGTCGCTAATATCTAGCTTCTTCATTCAAGTTAGCTTCGGATGACCGCGACAACGCTCCCTGTAATCCGCGGCGAATGGATCGTCCGAAAAGATGCCCGTTTTTACAGTAAGCTTCTTTCTTTGTTATTAGTTTGAGTCGCTGCGCGCCTCGCACGAGCAAGTCGCGCTCCACGAACCGGACGTTTGAGGACCGTTGTATAGTATCCCGCGGCGAAACCCATGGGATACTATACAACGGTCCTCAAACGTCCGGTTCTTTCGGCAATGTCGCCGGATCTAGATCAACGGGAGTCTTTCCATCCATGCATAGATCAATTCTGTCGGCGTCACTTCCAGGGCTTGGTTCGAGCATCGCAGTAGCCGTTATCACCTCAGCGAGAGGAGTTAGTCGTCGCACCTTACCGGTAGAAATATCCACCTTCCAACGGGGAGCTTGTAGATGGTTCTTCCAATATCCGCTGACGGTGACGACGTATTCTCCGGGACAAAACATCGGGATGTCTTTCGTAGCCCAATCGAGGTTGGGGGTCGCCTCTAAATCCAGAATCGATACCTTGTGTTGTTCTGAAGCGATATGCTCTGCAACGAGCTTAATCGCCATGACTTTACCGCGCTCCGCTTGCACCTTATAGAAGGCGAGACGTGGGTGTGACCTAAACGCGCAACCTCCAATCATAACCAGGAGCATTGCAAATATTACGGCTCTGAAGTAGCGACGCGCATACTTTTTCTCAGAAGCATTCACTTATAAATCTCGGCAACCGCTAAGCGTCGGTGTTGTTTAGCGACATTCTAGCATCCTCAGGGCCTTGTTTTATTTCATTAACTACCAAAAAGGCGTAAATTTGCAGCGTTTAGGCATTTTCACTTCCCACATAATACCGTAATGACACCACTTTAACATCTGAGCATTTAACACGAGAATTATAATGCTCGGATGTACTCACTATAACGCACCTTAGCGGAGGAAAAGAACCCCCCGCATTCGCCACGCTTCTTGCAACCATTGCACTCCGGCATATACTCGTTCTTCCAATCCGAAATGGAACGCCGTGCATACGGCCACACCTGCGTCGGCAACACGCATAGCTGCAAATTATATATCGAAACATTTATCCGGTGAACGTCAAGGAGCTCGACAGCGGTTTGAAGCTCACGTTGATAGTCATATGGATCGATCCAGAGGTCATCGAGATTTGCTCGCGTAAATCCAGTTATCTCCAAACCCATTAGCACGACCTGATCGACGAATCGCAAATTGCGAGCAATGAAATCTGCGAGCTCCGGCAAACGCTTATAGGTCTGCTTGTGAAGAACGACGCGAATCTCGACTCTCTGCCCCAGTCGCTTGAGATTTAAAATACCACGGATTGTCTCATCGAACGCTCCATCGGCCTGCACGACGTAGTCGTGAATGGTGGAAATATCAGAATACAGTGGAATGCCTACCATCATATCTTGATGATTGATGGCTGCATATTTACGGGCGAAAGCTTCGTCCGAAAAGCGCCTGCCATTACTCAAAATATGAACGGATGTTTCTGGCAGCCAGCTCTTGCACGCTTCCATTATTCGGATGAAGTCGTCTCCTAGGAGCGTTGGTTCACCACCTGTAAATCCAAGCTCGGTGGTCGAACGGTCAATTAGCGGAAGTGTTTGTAGTATTTCATCGACGATCCACGAATCGTCGCCTTTCTTGGGCGGCTGCGAGCACATCAGGCAGAAGTTGTTGCAGCGCTCAGTCATGAGCAAGAAGTTGTGTGGGGAGCCTCGGCGATACAGCGCCCTTATAGCGTTTCGACCCGGCACGACGCGCACGATGTCCCCGTCCGCGAAATACTCGTAGGTGTCTGGGAGGACGATGATCTTCGCCTCTGTCGGGAGTGTCTCACAAATGGCAGCGTCTCGTTGGAGAACGGCATAGGCATAAAAGCCCGGCGGAGCCTCGGCGCGCTGGGCGAAATATATTCGCTTGCTGCGCAGTGGCTCCGGAAGCGTTGAGTTCGTGCAAATAAGACCAATGTGCGGCTCAGCTCCATCGGGGAAGTTACGAAACTCGATATTTGCGCTTCCAAGCGTCAACACCGTGCTAGTTCCGTGCCCATCGGAGAAACATTGTGCGCACTTCCTCGTCCTGCCGCATATAGTTAATGAGACGTTTGAATATCGCCATGTTTCGCTTGCAGAAAGCGGAGGTTGGCTTGTGTCCAAGGGCATCGCCTTGCGTCGCATGATGGAAGACGGGGTCGGCCCCACAGTATGGTTCAAACGCACAGTCGGAGCACATTGGTGCGCTCCCCGTAAATGACGCTTCGATCGGGTCGAGCAACGCGTCGGAGCACATGATCTCTTCCCACGTGTTCGTGTGGACATTCCCGAGCCGAAACGTCTTGTCACCCATCTCCGCCAGCATGCGGCTCTCGTCAGATGCGTAGATGTCACCATCGTAGTTGTAAATGATCGCCCCAATCCCGATGCCTGCAGGGCTGCGGAGGTCCACGTATCCGGGATCGAACGGGGTGAGCATTTTCGTGAGGATGAGCGACGCGTAGTGCTCGATGAAGAAGACTCCCCGTTTATTGAGCTCGATGATATAATCAAGCCCCTCGAAATAAAAGCGGAGCCACTCCTCCACATCATACGAGGCGTACGATTTTGTTTTGATCGCGAAGCCATACGGCGAAAGCGGCCGCAGAAAAATGCCATTAAAGTCCTGGCGAACGTACTCATCGATAATTTCGCGGGCGTGGCCTAAGCTAAGTTGCGTTGTCGTCATGAGCGCACTTACCCGATCCCGCCCTAGGATTTCCCTTGCTCGCCAAATTCCGGCTACAGCTCGCTCGTAGGAGTCACGCCCCGGCCGCGGTCGGTTCTTGTTGTGAATGTCTGCAGGACCATCGAGCGATGTGGAAACGAGAATATTGTGGTCCCTGCAGTACCGCAGGATGTCGTCGGAGACGACCGCGAGGTTAGTCGCAATAACGAATTGTAAATCGCGCCTTTCAGTTTCATTTATCTGTTCAGCGCGTTCCACGACGTAGCGAACGAGATCAAAATTCAGCATGGACTCTCCACCCTGAAATTCAATTTTTAGTGCTCTTGCCGGAGAACGAAAGACCATGGCTAGTGCTTGGT
>Ga0307373_10012802_pt1 | contig 11848 bp, 9 predicted proteins | sample OX2MG_FD_202534 | JGI IMG/M metagenome (GOLD analysis project Ga0307373, IMG submission 202534) | Soil microbial communities from Risofladan, Vaasa, Finland - OX-2 | ecosystem: Environmental > Terrestrial > Soil > Coastal area > Acid sulfate soil | place: Finland: Risofladan, Vaasa | collected...
CCGTTGAACATGCTGAGAGACAGGTTGACCTTCAACTCGGGATCGGTCACCAGATATCGAAACTCGAAGGCGAACGGGTCGGCCACGGTCAGATTGTCGGGGCTTGCCGGCGGGGCCGTGACCAGGCGCGCCGAGAGAAGCTTGACTCCCTCCGTGCCCGGGGCGTTGAACTCTTCCCATTCCCGGATGGTCACGACATTGTTGGCCAGCAGCGAGTACTGATGGACCGTCGAGCTTATGTCCGCATGGCAGACGACCTGGCCCTGGTTGAGCAGGATGCCGTGGGTACACATGTTCTTCATCGCGGTCGTGTTGTGGCTGACGAACAAAACGGTTCGCCCGGCTTCGGCAACTTCGCCCATCTTGCCGAGGCACTTCTTCTGGAATTCCGCGTCGCCGACCGCCAGCACTTCGTCGACAACCAGGATTTCGGGCTCGAGGTGCGCCGCCACGGCGAAGGCGAGCCGTACGAACATCCCGGACGAGTACCGTTTGACCGGCGTATCGAGGAACTTTTCGACCTCCGCGAAGGCCACGATCTCGTCGAACTTGAGTTTCACTTCGGCGCGCGTCATTCCGAGAATGGCGCCGTTGAGAAAAATGTTCTCGCGGCCCGTCAGCTCCGGATGAAAACCGGTGCCAACCTCGAGCAGGCTGGCGACCCGGCCCCGTAGCGTGACGCGGCCCGCCGTGGGTTCCGTGATCCGGCTGAGGATCTTCAGCAGTGTGCTCTTGCCCGCGCCGTTGCGGCCGATGATGCCCAACACATCTCCGCGGCGCACGTCGAAGGACACATCGTCGAGCGCCCAGAACTCTTCGGTGTGGCGGGGTGCGATGGTGGTTTGTCCGCGAAGCGCGCGGCGCGCTCCGTGCCAAAGGCCCCGGGCGCTGCGGCTGATTACGTCGCGCAGGGCCGTGTAGCTCTCGCGTGGCGCGGCGGTGCCGATCGTGTACTTCTTGCCGAGGCCTTCGACCTTGATGATTTCGTCGGACAAAGCTGGTGAGTGGTGAGTGGTTCCGGCGGCGAACATCCGTTGGGCTCGTTCAGTTCTTGCGAGGCCGTTTTCTCGGCACTGGGATCGGGGGTTCGACGACTTCCATGACGACCGGCCCGAAGTTGGCCACGAGGTGGTTCGGACCCGCCCGCCTGATCCGGAGCGAGTTCGCCGGCGCCGTTTTCTCATCGGCCTTCGCGCGGCTGCGTCGACCATCAGCGTTGCGCGTCGTGGGATCCAGTTTCTTACGCTTCTTTGCCATCTTCAAGCTCCACAAGGAAGTGCTGCTGTGCCAACAGTTCTCAAATGATGTCGGCAAACGAGCGTTCCATCGAACGAAACTTGGCGACGCCAAGCCAAAGGAAGACCGCGACAACGGCCGTGCTGAGTGCGAAGCCAGGTACGTACAAGGCGCTCTCCTCCCCCAGCAGGCACCAGCGAAAGCCGTCGATGACGCCCACGACGGGGTTCAGGCTGTAAATGAGCCGCCATTTTTCGGGAACCACGCCGCTGGAATACCCGACCGGTGAAACGTAGAGCCCGAACTGCACCACGAACGGGATGATGTAACGGAAATCGCGGTACCTGACGTTGAGCGCCGTCACGTACAACCCCGGCCCCAGGCTCGCCAGCAGCGCCAGCAGCAGGAATAACGGCAACGTAAGGACTCGCCAACCGGGCGTGAACTGGTAGTAGACCATCACCCCGGCGAGCAGCAGCAGGCTGATGAGGAAATCGACGAAAGCGACGACCACCGCCGCCGTCGGCACGATCACGCGCGGGAAGTAGACTTTGGTGATCAGGTTGGCGTTGGCTACCAGGCTGCTGGACGCCTCGCCCAAAGCCGTGGAGAACAAAGTCCAGGGGAGCATACCCGCCAACACGAGCAGGGCGTAGGGGACCTCGCCGTCGCTGGGCAGCCCGGCGACGCGGCCGAAAATGACGGTGAAAATCAGCATCGTCAAGAACGGCCGGATCAGCGCCCAGGCGACCCCGAGCGCCGTCTGTTTGTAACGCACGGAAATGTCGCGCCAGGCGAGGATGTAGAACAGCTCGCGGTAGCGAAACAGGTCGCTCCAGTAGTTGCGCTCGGCGCGGCCGGGTTCGAGAACCAGTTCGTAGCCGTCGGCGGGTTGGGTGTGCGTAGTCAGGAGACAGGAGAAAGTTAAAAAAGGAGAAGGAGAAAGTTGGGCGGCGTAGTTCATCCACAGATTAGGCGGATTTCACAGATTACGGACGAAGCGGGAGACGACAGAAAGATGACGACAGAAAAATCAAGCACGCGGTCGCGACGGTCCACGAATCACACCAATTGCACGAATGGACGGGAGGTGTTCAGACAAAAAGTTGGGGCAGAATTATATATCGACGTAACGGTCATTTTTTGCCTCACATCTTTTTGCCGTTGCCGTCCGTTCCATGTTTCTGTCGGCATTTTTCTGTCGTCCGCCCCCGCCCCTGGCCGCCCACCTTCAACTTTCCACTTTTAACTTTTCCTTCCTCCACCACTCACCACTCACCTCGCCCTGGCGGCGCGAACCTCGACGGTCGCGCCCCGGCCGCCGATTGCGACCACGCGGTGCAAGCGGATGTCGGTCTGGCCGGCGCGCGACCCCGTCGGGTAGCGCGGGCGGGTCGTGCGTAACGCGGCGAGGTGGCGGAGGATCATGGCGTCGTCCGCGCCGCCGCTGTCGGCAATTGGGCCCGAGCCGAATTTGGACTTGGCCGGGTCGGGGTGATCGCCCACGTCGTTGAGAAACTCGAACCCGCGGGGCGAAGCATCCTTGTTGTTGGTATTGACGTTCGAGCCGATCAGGCCGCCGCGCGCCGGCGGTTTGGCCTTGTTGATCCAAATCGTGTCGGCCGACGTGCCGGGCTTGTTGACCCAGAACTGGTCATTCAGCGCCAGCACACTGGTCTTGCTCCCGTCGCCGCGGAGCTCGAAACGGCACGTCTCTTGGGTCTCCACCGGCAGCAACATGCAGGTGGCCAGCGTGAACATGCCGCGGAAGCCGTCGGTTGCGAACGTGGGTGCCTTTTCGCTCGTTGCATACGAGAACCTGGTGGCGTCGATCGACAGCAGGCCGCTGCCGGTGAGGTTCATTCCTGAAAGCGAGCCGGAGCTTTTCTCGTGGTACACGCCCCGCACGACCAGCCGGCCGCCTTCACTTACGTCGTACTGTCCGGCGGCCGAACCGGTAGCGCCGGTAAAGAGGTCAACCGTGCGATCCGAGTCGGACTCGTCGCCATTGCCGACGACCTCGACCCACGTGCCGGCGTTGCCGATGCCTTGCAAGGCGCGGAACTGAACCGACGCCTTCGCGAAACCGGCCACGCGCAGGGCGGCCGTGCGGCCTTGCTTCTGGCTGGGGGGATCGGTGGGACCGCTGGCATGGAGTTGGTCGGCGAAGATCCGGCCCGTGGCCTGGTCCGGGGCCTCGATGAGCAGGGCCCGCGCGGAACCGGCCGCGATCTGCAAATCGCGCAGTGCCACCTGGCTCGGCCCCTCGATCCGCATGACGAGGCCGTCATCAGCCCCGGCCCAGACGAGCCGAGTGGCGACTTCGCTCGCGCCGTCGCCGATCAATTGGAGGTCGCAGCCAGGCGGGATGACGAGCGTGCGGTCGATCTTGTAGGCCCCCATCGGCAGATGGACGACGGGCCGCTCTCCCGTGAGTTTCGCCGCCAGGTCGATGGCTTTCTGAATCGCCGCGCCGCCGGCGCCGGCGGGCAGATCGAACACTTTCCGCTTTCGCCGCGGCGGCGTCGGTGGGAGCGTGGGTGGCAGTTGCGGGATGTCGCCTGCGGCGACGACCTTTTCGCCGATGCGGCGGAAACGGCCGCGCTCTTCGACGGCGCCCTCTCGCGAGTAGGCGTTGCCGACCAGCGTTTGGTCGCCCCAGGTCATGCGGACACCGCGGGCGTTCTTGCCAAGCCGAATGACGTTGTCGACCACCAGGTACGGCCCGGCGTTGCCCAGGATCATGGCCCAGTCACCGGTCGGGTCGACCACGCGATTGCCGGTGATGCTGGTGGGCGAGCCCCAAGTGTGTCCGCTTGAGAAATCGAGAAAGCAGCGTGAGCCGATGCTGGTGTTGTTGACGACAGAAAACGCCATCAGGTTTTGCAGGCTGAGGTCGCAGACCTTCGACCGCAGAAACAGGTTTTCCCAGGCGTGCCAGTTGCCCATCACGTTCTGGATGCCGCGCTCACAGTCCTCGAAGCGGCAGTACCAGACCCAGATGTCCATCGAGTTCCAGTTGACCGTCTTGACGCCGGTGCCACAGCGCAGAAAACCGCAGCGCAGGACCTCGTTTTCCGCCTGGCCGTTCGACTTGGGTTCGCCGAAAAGGATGCCCGTCTCGGCGTCGCGGCACACCAGGTCGCTGGTCTCGTTGTAGGTCGAAAAGGCCGGGCCATGGAGCAAGCAGACGCCCGCGCGGCCGGCCCCGTCGAGCGTCAGCCGCGAGAGCTTGGCGTACCACGCGTCCCATTGGAGCATCGTGCCCCCTTTCGCGCCGTCCCACGCGAGAACCACCTTGGCTGGATCCTCGCCGATCAAACTTACCATGCAGTCCTTGTGCGCTTTGCGCGCCGTCGTCAGCGTCCGCGTGAGGCGGTACTTTCCCGCCGGCACGTAAAGCACGCTGGCGCGCTTGTGTTCGCGCATTTCGTCCAAGGCGCGCTGCAAGGCGGCCGTGTCGTCGGCCTTTCCGTCGCCGACGGCGCCGAAGTCACGTTTCACATCCAGCCAGCTTGCGAATGGACCGATGAACTCCTCATTCGGCCCTTCGTCCGAACCGTTTGCAAATGCGCCCAAAGCGAGACATACGACGATCAAGAGCGTTGACGCTATGGTTTTTACATTAGGTCGTGACATCATGGGATGACCTCGTTCCTCGACTCGTTGCGCACTCCGTCCCCGTGGGTAGGCGCCCGTAGCGGAGGGGCCACACGTTACGCGTGACAAGCCACAGAGGACAGACAGTGAAGAAGTATCCCATACGAATCGCCGGCCTGATAGGGGTCGGCTGCGCCGGAGGTGAGTGGTCGAGTGGTGAGCGGTGAGTGGTGCCGGCTGTACCGGGGGTGAGGGTTCGTCGTTCTACGCAAGTCGTGATGGTTCGACCGCCCCCTCGCCGGCTTGGCCGGCAGGAGCGGGAAGTTTGGATGGCTAAGGTATCGCTCCATATGATCTATCTCAACACACCCACTCCCGTGGTCCGGCTCCACGCTGCCGCAGGCAGCGTGGAGCCGGACCACGGGAGGCACGGCGGGCTTTGCACGCTTGCGGTGCTAGCCTGGAAAACTGCTTCACCTGCCAGACAAGCTGGCGAGGGGTCAAAAGATGTTGCCGTGCCAACTCTCGCCCACCGACCGACGCGACCAGCACATACCGGCCGGCGTGTGGTAGACGCAACGACTCGATCTCGATTCCCTCAATGCCAGCGGCTTGCCCGCTGGAGTTTCACGTTCGTTTCTACCACTCACCACTCCACCACTCACTTACTCACCACTCCCTGGCGCGGCCCGTCTTGATGACGCGCGCGGGGACGCCAACAGCGGTCACTTCGGCGGGGATGTCTCTGGTGACCACGGCGCCGGCGCCGATCACGCTATTCGCGCCGATCGATCGGCCCGGAATCACAGTCGCGCCGGCCCCGATGAAGGCGCCGTCGCCGATCCGCGCGCCGCCGCACACGGTCGCGCCGGGATTGACGTTCACGAAATCGCCGACCGTGCAATCATGATGGACGCTCGCATTCACGTTGATGATGCAGTGCCGGCCGATCCGCAATCGAGTCGTAAGGACGGCGCCGGGGGCGAGCAGCGTGCCTGCGCCGATCTCGACCGAGCGGCCAACGTACGCGGCCGGGTGCCGCAACGACCACGCGACCAGGTTTGGCCCCAAGGCCTCGGCTTGTTGCGCCAATTTCCGTCGAGTCGCGTTGTTCCCGACGCAGGTGATGTAGTTCATTGGGCCAGGACGATCCGCCACCACCGCGGCGAGGGCGTCGAACCCGCCGAGCGCGCGCGTCGATTCCCACGCACCCGGCGGCAGCGCATCGTCGATCACGCCCACCACCCTGATCGGCTGACCGGCCGCAAGGAGATCGGCCAAATACGAGTAGACCTCGGCGGCGTGCCCTCCTCCGGCGAACAGCAGCAACTCGATCGGATTCGTGGGTTCCATCTCGAACTAACGCGGACGCATCCCGGACAGTGTTTCCATCAGGTTCAGGGCGTCGGCGTGTTCGCGCTCGTCGAAGCGGCTCAATTCCTTCAACCACTTCGCGTTGCGGTAGTAAATCGATTCCGGGTCCGGGATCAGCCCGCTCACGATCGCGTCGACCAGTTGTTCGGCCCCCACGCGGACCGATGTCAGCGGCTGGAACCCGGCCTGGCCCATGCGGCGGTTATCGACCGCGTAGTCGCGATTGTCAGGGTTCTCGGTGGGGAGGAATTCAGCTTCCAGCCGCGGGTTGATGGCCTGGAAGACGGCGATCAGATCGACCACCCGCATGTTCTCGTGCGAGATGTTGAACACATGCTGCCCTGCCGCCGGAGGGTTTTCCGCGAAATGGATGAACGCGCGGGCGCAGTCGCCGACGTGCAGGAACGGGCGCCACTGCATTCCGTCGCCGAACACAGTGATCTTGTTCTTCAATACGGAGTACAAGCTGAAGATGTTGACGACCAGGTCGAACCGCATCCGAGGCGAGTACCCGAACAACGTTCCATTTCGCAGGATGATCGGCGCCCAGTTCGCGTCGGCCAGGTCGCCCAGCATCTGGTCGCTCTTGACCTTGCTCACCGCATAGACGGTGATCGGGTTGACCGCCCCATCTTCGGTGAGCAACCCGTCGGCCTCGCCGTACACCGAGCACGAGGAGGAGAAGAGAAACCGCATCCGCTTGTTCTTGGCCTCCTCCGCAAACACGGCCGTGGTTTCGAAGTTGACCTGATGGGTGAGCTCCGGGTGGAGCTCGGCCGAGGGGTCGTTCGAGATGGCGGCCAGGTGGACCACGGCATCGCAACCTGCAAGCAGGTCGCGCGCAAACGCGCGGTCGCCCCTCACCCGCCGCATATCGCCGCGAATCAGCTCGACCTGCGGCTGGAGTCCCTTCAGGTGGCCCAGCCCGAAGTAACCGATGTCGATCACGCGCACCTGGTGGCCGCGCGCGAGCAGCTTGGGGACCAGCACCGACCCCAGGTAGCCGGCCCCGCCGGTGACGAGGAACTTCATGCCACCGTCCTTTCGGCTTCGCCAAGCGCCGCCGCGGCGTACTCCATCTCGTCGTGCGTGATGGTGGTGTAGAACGGCAGCGTGATCACCCGGCGGGCCAATCGCTCGGTGCGCGGCAACGGCCGGTCGGCGTACCGTCGGAAGTACGTCTGCTCGTGGACGGGCGGGCAGAAATAGGCCCGCGTTTCGACGCCGCGCTCCTTCATCGCGGCCATGACCCTGTCGCGACGTTCTCCCGCCCACTCGTTCGGAACCAATACCGAAAAATCCTTGTAGGTGTGTCGCACACCGGGAGGCGCCAGGAGCACCTGGCTACGACACCGCCCACGTATCGCTCTAGCGTAATGCTCGGCCTTTGCCGCGCGCGTTTTGAGCAACTGGTCGATCCGCCGCAGGTTGTGCAGCCCGATGATGGCGTGGAATTCGCTCATCTTGCCGTTCATGCCTTGGAAGTGGGCATCGTAGTTGTCGACGATTCCGTAGTTCCGGTATTTCTTCAATCGGGAGATCAGGTCGGGATCGCGGCTGGTCACCATGCCGCCTTCGACGCTCACCAACAGTTTCGTCACCGAGAGGCTGAACACCTCGGCGTCGCCAAACGCGCCGCACTTGCGGCCGTCGGCCAAGGCGCTGCCGAAGGCGTGCGCCGCGTCGTACACCATCCGGATCGGCCCGCCCCGCCTGGCGGCGTGCTTCGCGACCACCTGCTCGATCGCATCGACCTGGACCGGCAGGCCATACATGTGAACAGGCACGACGGCGGCGACGGCGGGATGGTGTTGGGCGAGCAACGCGTCGAGGTCGTCCACATCCAGGGTCAGGTCGTCGCGTGCTTCGGCGAAGACCGGCACCGCGCCGGCATAGAGGATCGCCTGGACGGAGGCCATGAACGTGAAACTGGGCACGATCACCTTTTTGCCGGTTTCCACGCCCAGGGCCTTCATCACCAGCACCGCCCCCATCGTGCCCGACGACGTGCTGGCGGCGTGGCACCCGAAATAACGGCCGCTCTCCTCCTCGAAGAGGGTGTTGTATTTGCCGAAGTTCGTGATCTTGCCGTTGGACAAGATCTCCCGCAACGGCCCCTCGACCTCTTCCAGCGTGGGCAGGTCCGGCTTGATCAGCGGAATCTTCATCGCCAAGGGGAGTCGTGCTGTTTCCTGTTCCCTATAACCCCTTTCCTCGGCTCGTTGCGCACTCCGTCCCCGTGGGTAGGCGGGTTAGAGGGGACAGGTTACAGGTTACAGGGGACAGGTTCACAGGGGACAGACCGTGAAGAAGTATCCCATACGAATCGCCGGCCTGATAGGGGTCGGCTGCGCCGGAGGTGAGTGGTGGAGTGGTGAGCGGTGCCGGCTGTACCGGGAGTGAGTAGGTGGAGTGGTGAGTGGTGCCGGCTGTACCGGGGGTGCGGGGTGCAGTGTTCAGACAGTCGGCAGTCGGCAGGTTAGGCAACAGTCACGGACGCGGCAGTCGTTGGATCTCGACCTTTCCGCCGTCGGAAATCTCGGCGTGGAGATTCGTACCCCTCCAACAGGGCCATTCCGATCAAAGGTTCAGCGTCTACGTCTTCGATCAGAAGACGCCGCACACGACGGTCCCAAACCACCGCGGCATCGTAAATATCGAAGGTGCTTTCGCTGCGATCCGCCAATATGCCGCGACCGTAGCTGTGCCATGGGAGCCCGAGCGAGGCGACTACCATGGGCGGCAAGGTAAGCCAACCGGTAAAACCCGTGTCGATGACGGCTTCGATCTCCCGTTCGCTTCCCCGCGGTCCACGAACCTTCAGCCGGATCCGTGCTTCGAGGTCTTTGACTGCGCCGGTGATCACGGCTTGGAACGCATTTCCAGGCCGCCGAAGCGATGAAGGTGGCGAGAACCGGCGCGAACCAGCCAGACCTGCGCTTGAGGCGCTCGAGCTCGCAATTGATCGGCGGCCGTCAACTCGTCGTCCGCAATTTCATACGCCCCCGATTCGACGTCGATGGCGACGAACTTGCGCACGTCATCGGCCGTCAGGTGCGGGCTGACATCGCGCTCGTAAATCGCGTCGCCCCGGGCGGCGAATTCGTCTTTGCTGTAGCAGGGCTTCATTCTCACCATACTTAATGTTAGCACGCGCTGAGGTCTTCGGCAATGCAGGCGGGATTGCGGCGGGGCGAGGAGCCGAAGAAAGCGAAACTTGGTTAGTGGTGAGTTGTGCAGTGGTGAAGCCGACAGCTTCACGGCGTAGGCCGCACCACTCACCCCTCACTTACTCACCAGCCTTTCCCCACGCCGCGGCGAGCCAGCTTTGGCGGCTGGGCGCTCCGGGTATGGCGCCCAGCGCGCGGTCGGCCAGCGCTTCCAATGCGGCGGCGACCAGTTCGGGCCGCCTGGTGGGAACCTGGTGGTAGGCCGTCGGAGGCAATTGTTCGCCGCACAAGAGATGGACGTCGGAGTCGGTGCTGCCCACGTAAAGAATGTCGCAGCCCGACTCGATGCAGCCGTAGACCTTTGAGGGCATGACGTACCCCACGAAGGGATCGCGTAGTGTAATCAGATGAGCGTCGGGTGTCACCAAGAGCCGGTCGAGTTCCTCGAGCGGCACAGGTCGCCCGCGATGCACGGGCAAGCGCGACTCGCGCAGCAGACGCTCGACCAGGTCAGCCTTGGCTCCCACGGCGTTGAGCCACAAGGCCGTCCGACCCGTGCCGTTGCGGTGGTGCAGACGGTACCCCTCGACGAACGTCTCGTGGTCGTGGGCCATGCCGAAATTGCCCGAATACAAGAGCACCGCGTAGTCGGCCAGCTCCCCGGGCCGCTGAAGGGGCATGGTGCCGGGAGGAATCGCGACGGGCGAGGGGTCGCGCTTCAGCTCGATGCGGTCGGCGCGGATGCCGATTTCCAAGAGCCGCCGCCGCTGGTCTTCGCCCAGCACCTCGAAGCGGCCGATCGTCCGGCGCCAGGCGACCGTCAGGCGGTGAAAAGCCGCCAACGTCCACGGTACGCCATGCATGCCAGCCATCATGCATTCCGGGTGGAAGTCGGTGATGCGGTAGACGAGCCGCTTGCGCAAAACCAGGTTCAAGGGGGCCAGAAAGTGCAGCAGGAACGGGGGGCTGCCGGTGAAGACCACTTCGTCGGCGCGCCACAGGTGTTTGCGCAGCCGCCAGAGCAATCGCAGGTTGAGCTTCGCCGTCCACCAGGCGCGTTGGCGCAGGTTGCTGCGGTCGTAGAGATCCGCTTTGAAGCGCAGAATGGTCAGGCGTCCGGGGAAGGAGGGGTGAGGGGGCAGTGGTGAGGGGTGAGTGGTGAGGGGTGAGGGGTGAGGGGCGGAATGGTCGCCGAGATCCTCCACTTCGATCGAATCGGCCGTCGACGACAGCCCCGCCAAAACCACATCGTCGCCGGCGGCCGCGCGCTGGCGCGCGAAACCGAGGCTGTACTGGCCGACGGCGCCGAAATCCGGCGGCAACCAATCGCAGATGTAGAGCAGGCGAGACATGGGTGGAGTGGTGAGTGGTGAGTGGTGAGTGGTTGGCGCGGCCTTCCGTCACCGCTCACTTTTCACTTAAGAGTTTTCGTCCTGTCCCTGACGGATCTTGCGGAGGTAGCCAATGTACCCGTTCACCCTGCGAATCAAGGCGTAGCCGTCGTGCTTCAACTCTGCTACGAGAGCCGCGTCTCCATACTGTTCATCCACGCACACGTTGAGGTCATCGATCACTCACTTACTCACCTCACTGCCTCCTCCTCACCAGACGCCGCGCACCGCGGGGCGGAGCCGGGCGCCATTTCCGCGGTTACCGTACTTGGCGCGGTACTCGTCGTAAATCCAAGCATAGGTCCGCTCCATGCCGTCGCGCAGCCGTGTACATGGTTCCCAGCCCAGGTACTCGCGGATCTTCGTGTTGTCGCTGTTGCGCCCGTTTACCCCCTTGGGAGCGGCCAGATTGTAGTTTCGGCGCAAGCGAACACCGGCGATCTCTTCGACCAGGTCGACCAGGCCGTTGATCGATACCAACTCGCTGGAGCCGAGATTGATCGGCTCCTCGATCACGCTTTCCACGATCCGCGCGATTCCCTCGGTGCAGTCGTCGATGTACATGAAGCTCCGCGTCTGGTTCCCGTCGCCCCAGATCTCGATTTCGTCGCGGCCGTTGGCCAGGGCTTCGATCACCTTGCGGCAGATCGCGGCGGGCGCCTTTTCGCGGCCCCCTTCCCAGGTGCCGAGCGGGCCATAGACGTTGTGGAAGCGGGCCACGCGCGTCGTGATGCCGAAATCTTCGCGGAAGTGGCGGCACATCCGCTCGGAAAAGAGCTTTTCCCAGCCGTAGCCGTCCTCGGCCAAAGCGGGATAGGCGTCTTCCTCCTTGAGCGCCGTGACATTGGCCGACCGTTGCTTGTCGGCGTTGTAGACGCAGGCGGAACTGGCGTAGAAGTAGCGACCCACGCCCGCCTCGTTCGCGGCCATGAGCAAATGGGTGTTGATCAGCACGGAGAGCATGCAGAGCGCCTTGTTGTTCTCGATAAAGCCCATGCCGCCCATGTCGGCGGCCAGGTTGTAGACGTCGGCGGCGTCCTGGCAGGCGTTCTTGCAGGCCCAAGCGTCCTTCAGATC
>Ga0307373_10012803_pt1 | contig 11848 bp, 12 predicted proteins | sample OX2MG_FD_202534 | JGI IMG/M metagenome (GOLD analysis project Ga0307373, IMG submission 202534) | Soil microbial communities from Risofladan, Vaasa, Finland - OX-2 | ecosystem: Environmental > Terrestrial > Soil > Coastal area > Acid sulfate soil | place: Finland: Risofladan, Vaasa | collected...
TACCAACCCCAGCAGCGACATTCCAGCACTAACCGGCTACATATCGCCACATTAATAAAGGAGTGATCTATGGATAATGCAAGTGGTCAAAGCTTAAAACGCCTAAAAGTAGCGGTGGTGGTTCTTATTGTAGGCTTGGTTATATTAACGGCTTATCATCTTTTCTTATTGAGTAAGTTCCGTGTGGTAAGCACCGACCCGAACGTCGGTCAAGTTTCCAGCGCAATACCTTTCTTCAAAATAAACTTTAATAAGCCTGTGGCCGGGAAGGGCCTTATTATAACCTCAAATCCAAATATTATAGGCAGCTATAAAGTCGACGACAAAACTGTAAACATTTCACTAACCCCTCTGGCGACTAATGAAGCCTACGCCATAACGATCAACTCTATTACCGCAACGGATGGTGAGGTGATTACAAACAAAGCTTTTCATTTTACAGCGCAATATATTAATCCCAGTAGCCTGCCACAAGATCAACAAAAAGCGATCATACATAGCCAGGAAAATTATTCCTCTCCAGCCAATGACCCTATTGTCGCTCATTTACCCTACTCAACCCTGAATTTTACCCTTAGTGCTCAGGTTACACCTGGTTCGAACGGTAAATCGGCTCTGGTCTTGCAGGCGGTGTTGCTGCTGAACGAAGCTGAGATGTCTAATCAAACTGCAGCCGCCGTGCAAGACGAACAAATGGTATCAAACTACATCAGTTCGCTGGGCCTTAACCCTAGTAATTACACTATCAAATACGCAATATCAACGCCCTAATTATTTGGTTGGGGGTTAGCCTAGCGGGATTACGTTGCACCGATCGGCGAAATGCTTAAGAACTATGTCAGCATCAGTAGTAGTTATAAGGGTTTGATAGCGCACAAGGTAGTCGGTCAGGGCGTGCCGGCGTTTACCGTCTAGCTCACTAAAGACGTCATCAAGTAAGAGTATTGGGGGTTGGCCGTCACGAGCAGCTTGAATAATCTGCAGTTCAATTAGCTTGAGCACCAATACTGCGGTACGTAGCTCGCCACGCGAGGCCGATTCCTGGGCTGGGTGACCATTAAATAAAACTACTAGATCGTCTCGGTGGGGACCAGCGGTAGTGAAGCCGCGCAGACGGTCGGTTTCAAGACTGGTCTCCAGTGTTTTTAAAAGGTGGCTTTGGTAGCTTTCGGCAGGCCAAGCGCTTTGGTAGCTGAGATTGAGATCAATCTTGGTGTCTGATAAGGCCCTGTAAAGGGGGTTGGCTTGGCTGCTGTTTTGATATACTAGCTGACTACGCGCCCGGGCAATTTGGCCGGCTAGTTCGCTAAGGCGTACATTCCATGGAAATAACTGCGTCTGGGTAGGCGGCTTGATTTGTTTTAGCATAGCGTTGCGTTGTGCTAGTGTGCGACGGTAGCTACGCCGCATTACGCTATAGCCTGGGATTACCTGTTCTAACAAATCGTCCAGGTAGTCGCGGCGATTTTCTGGTTTCCCAGATAGTAACTGCAAATGATTTGGCTCAAACCATACAATTGGCAAGCTATTTGTTAAGCCCAGACGTTTGTAGACTTTGCCATCTAATTCGTATGTCTTACTTGGTTTTGGGTCAGTCACCAATTTAACAGTCCTCTGGCCGCTGTTTGCAAGGTTACAGTCAAGTCGGGCCCAGGCTTGGTCAAATCGCACTAGCTCGCCGTCTTTGGCCCTGTATGAGCTGCCGTGCGCCAGAACCAACACGCCCTCTAGAAGGTTTGTTTTGCCACTAGCATTAGGCCCGACGATAATATTCACACCCAGCGTAAACTCAAACGATTCGTCTATGTACGAACGAAAGTTCTGTAACCTCAAATCAGTTAACATAGAAGTATTATACGTCTTGGCTTGTCTACTGGAGCCCTAGCTCTTAAGTGGCATGATGACATGCCGGTAATCGGGGTTGTCTGGGGCTTGCAATAAGGTAGGTTCAAGTTTTCCATTAAACCCGAATAATACATCCTCCCCATTCATTACGCCGAGAGCGTCCAGTAGGTAGCGTGAGTTGAGGGTAATAGAAGACGAACCTGTTACCTTAGAGACGGTTGCTGTGGCTGTGTTCTCGCCGAGTTGTGAAGCTACTGAACGAATACTAAGTTGCTTGGCTTTTTCGTCTACTTCAATAGTTACACTCCCGGCGCTTTCCCGGGCAAATAAACTAGATACTTTTGTCACATTTACAAGGTCAGCGCGTTTTAATGTAGCCTTGGTGGTAAACGTTCCGGGTATAAGCTTCTGGTAGTCCGGGTACGCCCCTTCAACGAGCCTGGTAACAAGTTCGATGTCGCCGACCTGAAACAGTACCTGCTGCTCATTATGGGTAACACTTACGTCGTCGTCGGTGTCACCTATTATTCTTAATAAATCGTGCAGTGCTGAAGCGGGGATAAGTAAGTCGATTATTTGTTTTTGTGGTCCAAGTTGCTTTTCGGCAAGCCGGTAGCTGTCGGTGGCCACCATTACTAGCTTTCCGTCTATAGTTTTAATAAGCACTCCGGTAAGAACTGGTCTGGTTTCGTCTGCCGAAGCTGCAAAAACAACTTGTTGCAACGATTTTTTCAATAGGTTACCGGCTATTTTCCATTTTATGCCATCACTCATAGCCGGCATAACCGGAAAGTCGTCCGCTACTATTCCATTAACAACCGATTGGTACTGGTCGGTGTTTACGTGCAACTTTGTTTCTTGCAGCTCTAAGTTTATTACACTCTCTGGCAAGCTACCGACAAAATCTTGCATTAAGCGGGCTGGTACGGTAATTGACCCCTCTTCACTTACTTTCGCGCCAATGTAGTGTGTTATGGCAATGTCTAAGTTAGTAGCAGACAAGCTAAGCCTGTTCTTGGTGGTTTTGATTAGTACGTTGGCAAGTATCGGTAGGGTTCCCCGGGAGTTCGCTACCCGGGCGACAGAACCTAACGCCCGGTTAAGGTTTTCTTGAGTAACTTGTAGTTTCATAAATACACCTCGCTATAGCAACTAAGCTTAAATAAATTTATAAAACTTGTTGTAGTACTTGTTGGTCGTGTGGAAACTGGGTAAAAAACATAAACCAACAGACTAAAACCACTCATAAATAGGGTGGAAAACCGTGTGGCAGCCCAACGTATAACTTGTCGGAAAAGCCGTCTATTTATAAACAGCACCCTGGATCCAGCAGGCGGGTGTGTGGGTAAAGCAGCTTGCCGCACACAGCCTAACCACAACTTACACACAGCCTTTATACAACCAAGACGCGCACTACGCATACAAGTGCTCTTTAATTTCCGAAATTGCATTCCTTAATACAGCATCGACCTGCGATTCCTGTGTGATCTTACGAACTGAGTGCATTGCGGTGGTATGATCTTTACGGCCGAGTTCACGGGCAATCTTTGGGTAACTCAACCTTAGCTCCTCATGAAGCATGTACATAGCCACTTGCCGGGGGACAACAATATCTTTGTCCCTCTTTGGCCCGACCATTTCCTCAAGAGGGATTTGAAAATGGCGGGCGGTTTTCTCAATAATCTGTTTAGCGCTGAGATGTTTAGGGCGGGTTTTATTAACCTGTAGCAAGCTAGAGGCAATAGCCACAGTCGGCGTTAGGCTGCGAACGTCACACCAGGCGAGAAGTTGGTTCAAGGCCCCCTCCAGCTCTCGTATGTTGGTTTGAACAGCCGTTGCCAGGTATTCCGTGACTTCTGGGTCAAGCGTGACCTGGTGGCCCTCAGATTTTAGCTGGATAATAGCACAACGCGTTTCAAAATCCGGCACCTGCATGTCAATGCTCATTCCACCGACAAAGCGCGACTTAAGACGGTCTTCTAACATAGCTATGTCCCTGGGCGGCTTATCTGAGCTCATGATGATTTGCTTATCGGCCTGGTGCAATGTATTGAAGGTGTGGAAAAACTCTTCTTGAATCTTATCCTTGCCGGCTAAAAACTGGACGTCATCAACAATCAACACGTCAGCAGATCTATAGTTGCTGGCGAAGGCGGCAGCAGTTCGCCCGCGCAACGACTGTACAAACTCACGCACAAACTGCTCAGTTGCTATGTATAAGACTTTGGCGTCGGGGTTACGTGCCTGCAGCGCATTACCAACAGCTTGGATAAGGTGGGTTTTTCCGATACCAACACCACCGTATAAATACAGAGGATTATATTTGGAACCGGGTTGCTGTGTGACCGCTTGGCAGGCCGCAAAAGCCAATTCATTTCCGTCACCGACTATAAAGTTATCAAAAGTATAGCGCTCATTCAGGCCATTGGGGTTTTGTTTGAGATTTTGAATAGAGTTGTCGGGGCCGGTAGGCATAGAAAGTGATGTCAACTGGGAAGACTCAAAGTCTTTTTCACTCCCTAGGTCGCGCCGCCGTCCTGCTACCGGGGTTATTTTATACTCGATATGTCCAACATTGGCACCTTGTTTGCGCAAAGTACTTTCTATTAAATCTCCGTATTTCTTCTCCAGATGCTGCTTCACGAAGATATTTGAGACACCGATAATGGTTACGTCCTCTTCTTGTTTAAGCAGGCAAGTGTTCTTGAACCAAGTCAAGAAACTACCACGTGATAGAGACACCTCGATCTCTCCTAAAACAGCTTGCCAAATATCGTCTTGCTGCACTCCTTGCCCTTTCATGTGCTTGTTACTATAGCGGATAGAGCAGGAGTTTTCCACACATTTCTCTGACCATCTGGCATTTTTTTGGGCCGAACAAATAGATTTTGTCATACGGAGGTGGATTTATACACAGCCTATTGGTACATCTGACAGGTTGGTGGATAAAAGTTACTGTTTGGTGGAAAAGCAGCCATAAAAGAGCGGGTAAACATTGTCAAAACTACGCTACCCAAGCTAAAGATAAACTATGTGCTCACACCGTCCTAAACCAACCACTATACCTCCCAAGGAAACACAAAATGTTCTGAGGTTTTCTTGCCCTCCAGAGCTACTACTTTCCAGTCTCGCGTTACGTATTTCTTGATAAATGAATCTATTGCACCTTGCTGGTAACGCTGAAAGTTAGTTTTGACCTCGATAGGTAAGCAGACACCATTAGCTTTCTCTACGACAAAGTCAATTTCTTGTCGCTGCTTAGTTCTCCAGAAGTGGATCATGTGCCGGTCATATCTCTTTACTAGTTCACTAAAGATATTTGTCTCGAATATATTGCCAAGAAGCGTCTGCTGGAAGTTCTTAAACCACAAGAGGGACTGCAACCCGCTATCGTAGAAGAAGACCTTAGGGTTTTTGCTTATCTCAACACTCGGGCTTTTGCTGTAGGGACGGATTAGCTTAATAACATATGTCTCTTCAAGAATGGTAAGGTACTTTTGCAAGGTCGGAAACGAGATCGTTGTTTCTCGAGAAAGCGAGCCCATATCTAACAACTGGCCAGACTGCGAGGCTAATACGTATAGCATGTTATTAAACTTCCGTATATCCTCTACTTGGGCGAGATCTCGGACATCTTTACGAATATATGTGTCAATAACCTGCAAAAGATAGGCTTTTTTCTTTTCTTCCTCAGACTCTAACACAACTCTTGGATATCCTCCGTAGATTACAAATTCTTTGTAGAGTTCTTTAAGACGGGCAACTTGAGATGGGCTGGAAACTTTAGATAAAACGTAGCCTGTTTGCTTAAACAGGAGGAACTCCTCGAAAGATAAAGGGAACACCTCAAAGGGCGTTATTCGACCGGACAGCGAGTCTGTGAACTTGGTCTTGATATCAAATGTCGAAGAACCTGAAACAATCAAGCGAATGCTCTTATAGTGGTCCGCAACGATCTTTAAAAATGAACTGGGATTATCTAAGTATTGAATTTCATCGATCAGGACAAAGACTTCCTCCCCGTCCTGGTATCCTTTACCTTTTAAATCTGCCAGGAAAATGTCCACGCCTTTATTAAAGTCTTCCAGAATATCTGGGTACTCTAGATCGTAGTAAAATACTTTTTTGCTTTTTTCGTTGAGCCAGTCGCGTAGATAGAATAGTATGTAACTTTTACCTACCTGCCTGGCACCATGAAGAACTATGATAGTTTCGCTGCCAATAAACGGCACTACTTGATTAAATACTCTTCTTTTATAAATTTTCATATTAATTTGAGTATAACTGAGATTAAAGCCAAAGTCAATACCAGTAACTTAAGTACTTACTGGTGGAGATGCCGAAGGACTAATTTTCTCGCCGCAATTATTAAAAAAGTATTAAATATCAAGAAAAGCTTTTGCGATTAAAGCAAGGTACGTGCTAAACCTGGATAACACGTAAAAGGAGGTGCGAGCTCATGAGAAATAGCAAAAAGTTGCAAGCCATAGTTTCTGTAATAGTAGTGGGGACGCCGTGGGTACTGAGTAGTTCGGCGTTGGCTGCAAGCGGGAGTGTCGGGCAAGTAGAAGGTTTTATGCAAAGCGTAATTCAAGCACTTGCAGGCTTGGCTGGCCTGGTTGCCACAGGTTTCTTTGTAGTTGGCGGTTTTCGCTATATCACAAGTTCCGGCAACCCTGAGCATTTAGAGCGTGCCAAGCGGACTATCATGTTCTAGCCATTACTACTGCAGCCTTTGTCCTTAGCAACATTGTGACCGGCCTTGCCACCAGTGCGTTTGGGAACTAATAGTATTATGGCTTTTCTCGATAGTCACTTGCAGATCTTGGCCAACACATCAGCCGTGGCTACCGCCATGCAGTCGGTAGTTGCGCCAATGATGACCGTCTTAATTGCAATTGCTGGGCTCATAAGCGTCCTATTCCTGATAATTGGCGGCATAAACTACATGAGCAGCAGTGGCAGGCCAGACGGACTAGCCCACGCCAAGAAGGTGATTCGCAATTCACTTATTGGACTTGCCATGGTTCTTGCTGCCGCGACACTTACCGCTATACTGACGCATGCTTACGGCGCGTCTGGCGGCAGTGCAACTCAAGCCGTTCCACCGCTGAATGCCATTAAGCCAGCAAGTACCTCCTTGAGTCTTGTTGACCTGATCATTAAAGCCATCGTTGGCGTGCTAAAAAACATTATTGAATCAGTAGCAGCGCCTTTCATAAGCGCGCTGCAGTATTTCACCACTGGCACACCACTTATGGCTGCCAACCCCAGTGTCTTCAACCTGTGGTTGGCAGTACTCGCCATAGCCGACAGCCTGTTTGTCCTAGTAGTAGCTGCTCTGGGGTTCAATCTTATGAGTGCGACTAGCCTTGGCCTCAGCGAAGTAAACCTTAAGCAAGTTTTGCCGCAACTAGGTTTGGCGTTTCTTCTGATGAATAGCTCCATATTTGCCATTGACGCCATTATTGGTTTAAGCAATGGAATGATTGACGCGTTGCGCGCTGGTTTTGGCAACACTCCCGTGTGGCAGACGCTCATATTGATTACTAACCAAGCCGGCGGGCTTGGCCTTGCCGCATTGCTGATTATGGTAGTTTTTGTCATCATGTCGGTCATACTGCTTGTCTACTATGTCGGCAGGCTGATAACGCTTTACCTAGGTGCAATACTCGCCCCTCTTGTGCTCATGCTCTGGCTTCTGCCTAGTTTTAAGGACTTTGCCTCAAGTGCTGTAAAAACATACCTAACAACGATCTTTGTTCTGTTTGTGCACGTTGTCATCCTTGAACTAGCGGCCTCGATCTTTGCGACACTTATAGCTAGCGGGCCGGATAAGACACCGGATACCATTATGGCGCTGGTTGTCGGGCTGTCGACGCTAGTAGCTCTCCTCAAGACACAGGGCGTTATGACGCAGCTTACTTACGCCAGTATTGGGCCAAAAGCCGCCCGCCGGCTTGGCACCCAGTTCGTTAATGGTATTAGCCACGCATCAAGTGCTGGTAGTCCAGCCAGGGGAGGGTTCTGATGAAAACAGCAACTGTCCCGGCACAGATTACAACCGTTGAAGACAAAATTGCCGGTAACCTTACCCTGCAACAGGCAAGCCTATTAGCAAGTCCTTTATTCGTAGACTTTGCTTTGTATGCGGCGCTACCGACCACGTTAAAGCTCAATGCCTACAAGCTTGTTCTCATGATCGTAGCTACGCTTACCTCGAGTCTATTGGCTGTTAGAGTCAGGGGTAGAATCTTACTTGCTTGGGCCATAACTATGCTCAAGTACAATGCCAGGCCACGCTATTATGTATTTGACAAAAATAATACCTACTTCCGCAGCGCAGAAAGCGTGCTTGTTAAAGAAGCCAAGGCACAAACAGTCGTGGGTATTAAGCAAGCCGTTCAGAGTGATGCATCGCAGCTGTCCGTAGAAGATGTCTTCAAGCTGGAGCACATTCTAGCTCACCCGTCGGCCAAGTTAAGTTTTGCAACCAGCAAGAAGGGTATCCTGTATGCCAGTGTTTCAGAAATCGAATAGAAAAGCATCCAGCCGTTTGCAGATAAACATTAAGCAAATAAAAGATGGAATCATGACGCTTCCACACAATCAGTACCGGCTAGTACTCCACGCCTCATCCGTCAACTTTGAACTTAGGAGTGAAGATGAGCAAGATGCGCTGATCGAGGCCTATCAAAGCGTTCTCAATTCACTTGTTTGTCCTGTCCAGATATTGATTCGCATTCGGGAAATGGACCTAGATAAATACATTGAAGACTTTCGTGGTAAGTTACAAAACGAGGCCGAGGATATATATCGTCAACAGATCACCAACTACAGTGAATTTGTTGGCAAGCTTGTGGCAAAAAATAAAATACTCTCCCGCCAATTCTATATAGTCTTACCATGTAATGAAAAAGATGCGGGTGACTTTGACCTGGCGCGTGAGCAGCTGGCTCTAAACGCCGACATTCTTAGCAAAGGACTATCCAGGCTCGGCATGCAGACTCGCCAACTTACTTCTCTTGAGCTACTAGATTTTTTCTATAGTTTTTATAATCCTAAGCTAGCAAAAACCCAACTAATAACCGAGCAGACACTCAAACTTCTTAAAGAGGTTTACGTATGAACAGTCTAATTGGCCCACTAAATAAAGTGTGGCGCCATAGCGCCGACAAGCCCAAAGAATATATTTTGAGCTACGGCGAGCAGGATTTTATAGACCTTATATCTTATGCCGGCTTGGAGGAGCAAAAAAACTATGTAGTTATTGACGACCAATACATACGCACGCTCTTCATTTCGGGCTATCCTTACGTCGCATCTTCAGGCTGGCTTAATAACTTGGTGAACTTTAATCATAATGTTGACGTCGCTTACCACATACACACCGTAGACGCCACGCAGGCCCTACCGAAGCTACACCGTAAAATTACCGAACTCGAGTCGACAAAACGGGCCATGATACGCAGCGGTAAGATCGTCGGGCCTGAAGTTACAGATCCTCTGGATTCTGCTATGACTTTGCGTGACAAAATTCAACGTGGCCAGGAAAAATTATTTCAAATCTCGATTTATATAGCTGTTACGGCCGGGTCCTTAGAAGATCTCGATAAGGTCACTAAACTGCTTGAGACAGCCCTAGCGTCCCGTTTGTTTTACACTAAAGTAGCCAGCTACCAGCAACTTGAAGCTCTGCAGTCAATCTTACCGCGCGGCGAAGACTTACTATCCCAAAAACGTAATCTCGATAGTTCAACGGCTGCCTTAACATTTCCGTTTATGAGCTCTGAACTTGTACACGAGGCCGGTATACTATACGGCGTCAATAAGTCGAACAACTCACTGGTTATTCTTGACCGTTTTTCTCTCCATAATGCCAACAGCATTACTTTTGCCCAAAGCGGCAGCGGGAAAAGCTACGCCGCTAAGGTTGAAATCCTGCGGCAGCTAATGCAGGGTACCAAAGTTATTGTTATAGACCCGGAACGTGAGTATAAGCTGCTGAGCGAATCGGTTAGTGGTAGCTACATAAAGTTGTCGTCAAGGTCAAAACAAAAGATTAATCCTTTTGATCTTGCAACTACGTTTCATAATCCTGACGACTTGTCTCAGCACACCCAGGATCTTACTGAAATCATCTCGCTGATGGCCGAAGGTCTAAGCTCGAGAGAAAAAGCCGCTATAGATAAAGCCATTTTGGAAATATATAAACAAGTAAAACAGCCACCACTTTTGGAGGATCTGTACAGGGAGCTGCATACCTTGGGGCAAATGAAGCTCTGTGACCGCTTGGAGAAGTATATATCTGGATCACTAGCTGACGTCTTTAACACCCAGACTAATATTGAACTGGATAACCGTCTCGTTATTTTTGACATCAAGGACTTACCTGAAAGCTTAAGGCAAATCATGATGCTTATTATCTCCAACTTTGTAGAAAACCAGGTAAAAGCCAAGCCCCAAAAACGCCTGTTGGTTATAGATGAGGGCTGGATGCTACTAGAGCACGAAGAAAGCGCCCGCTTTGTATCCGGTCTTGTTCGGCGGGCCCGCAAGTATTACTTAGGAGTTTCCATTATCTCGCAGCAGGCCAACGATTTCCTGAGCAACGACTATGGGCGGGCTATCGCTTCACAGAGCAGCCTGCGTGTCCTTATGCGGCAAGATACCACAACCATCAAAAATGTGGCATCCGAATTTAACCTCAGTGAGTATGAGCAGAACTTTTTACTTACATGCGAAAAGGGCGATGCCTTAATTATTGCTGACCAGAACCATGTAGCAATAAAAGTGGTGGCCTCAGACAAAGAACACCCCCTTATCACCACTAATCCGGCAGAGGTATACCGGCTATGACACCGTTTCTACTCATGAAGGCTACCAGATCGTTGAAAAAAGAGTTTGCCGTCTTATTGTTACTGCTCGCTATGCCAATGATAGCCTTGATGACACTTACCCATGCCGATTCATTAAGTAAGGCAAGTACTATCTACGATGTAGCTAGTTACCCGGGCGACAATTATGACTGGGGCAATTGTACATGGTGGGCAGATATGCGCCGGTCCCAGATTGGCGAGCCAATACCAAACTCCTGGGGCAATGCCGCAACTTGGGCAGCGCGGGCCCAGGCTGGTGGCTACCAAGTTGACCATACGCCAACCTACGGCGCCATAATGCAAATTCCCAATGTAGATAACGGCTTAGGCCACGTGGCTTTTGTTGAGAGTGTTAATCCCACAGACGGCAGCTGGGCTATTTCAGAGATGAACGTTCAAGGTCTCGATGTGGTTGATTACAAAACACTCACTACAGCTGATGCAGCGGGCTATAACTTCATTCATACACAGCAATGACCATGATAGTCCAACCCAGACAACTGATAGATACATTGACACGCATGCATAGCGTGCACTATAATGTAGGCATAATGAATAGTTCAACTACACAAATTACAGTTCGAGGCCTCGATTCAGCTACAAAGAAGGCATTGATGAAAAAAGCCAATCAGCAAGGCATGAGCCTGAATCGGTATGCGCTAAAAGCACTTCAGTATAGCGCAGGTATTAATGACAGCGAGGTACGTTACCGTGCTATGAAGCAGTTACTTAAAAAACACCATATGGTTAAGGGTTATAAGAAAACTTTTGATGAGGCTATAGCGTGGTCAGATAAAGCATCACTCGAAAAACAACGTAGGGAAGAACGTGAATCTGGTATTTGACACGTCAGTACTATCGCCGTTATTTGATGACGAAGATCAAGTTGTCAAAGCAATCTCCAAACAGGCCTACCATAGGGCCTTAGTACCACTAGCTACTGATGCAGAAATGAGATACGGCTTTGCATATGGTAATAAAACAGCCGAGAACTTAAAAGATTACCAGATATTTATACAACAACTTAATTTAGAAATAATATTTCCGGATCAAGAGACGGCTATTATCTACGCTGATTTGGCAGCTTGGAGTCAGCAGAATGGGATTTCACTGTCAAACAATGA